>ENA-OOXT01000241-OOXT01000241.1-human-gut-metagenome-genome-assembly--contig:-NODE-241-length-43581-cov-8.071130_pt1 | contig 43581 bp, 47 predicted proteins | sample MGYA00241590_ERZ501349 | MGnify/ENA primary metagenome ERZ501349 (study PRJEB25962, sample SAMEA2042838) | human gut metagenome | biome: human gut; feature: human-associated habitat; material: faeces...
TATAAATAGCACCTAGCTTCAAACCCGCATAAATGCTGGATTCTTGTCTGAAAAAAGACCTCAAAAAAAGAAAAAATAAGGTGGCTTTTCCTACTGTATTTCTTGAAAATATACCTATATAGCAGTATAATAATAATGTAGTAAATAACACATTTTTGAAAGTGAGGTAAACAAAATGAAAGAAATGAACAGAGAAGAAATTGAAAAGGTAGCTGAAATGGTGGCAGAAAAGGCAAGTGAAAAATTAGGGTTAGAAACAGTTGTCCGTACCATTGATAAGGTAGACAGAAAATTGACCGGAATAACTGTTTTAAATGGGAAAGAGATATGTTGTTCCCCTACTTTTTACATTGACGAGTATGCTCCAAAAATTGCTGAGAAGTTAGTAACAGTTGAGGATGTGGCGGAAAAAATGTCTCATTTTTATAGAGAAAAGTTTTCCGAAGATGATGTGCTTAATGTTTATAGCATGATTAATAATTTTGATTCCATAAAAGAGTTTTTATCCTTAAGAATTGTGAACAAAACTTTTAATCCGGAATATTTAACAGATGTACCATACATCCCTTATCTTGATGATTTTGCAATTATTTTAGGAATAGATATAACACTTTTGCATGGAAATGCATTCGTCAAAGTGACTAAACATCTTCTTGATTTGTGGGGAAAAGAGTTTGCGGAAGTGAAAGCCATTGCAGAAATGAATGATAGAAAACTTCCTATTCAAAAAATAGGCATGAGTGATATTATTCCATGTGAAGAGGATATGTTTTTTGAAGTAAATAACGGTCGTGGCAATGGTGCAATTATAGCATACTTATTTGAGGATGAACTTAAAAAACTTGCTAAGGAGCATGGCGGTCTTTATGTTTCATTTTCTTCCATAGATACCTTGATGATATTTCCAAATGACAGAATCCCATGTGGTGATAAAGAAATTATACTTAAGGAATTGACGGAAGTTGTGTTACAGGCAAATGATGAAATGCCGGAGAATCTTTTAGGAACAAAAGCATATTATTTTGACCCGGAGCATGGATTTGAATTTTAATAACCAGTAGCACCGATTCGAAAGGAAGTTGCAAATTGCAACTTCCTTTTTTATGCCCTGTATCCGAAGAGATAGCTTTTTGTGTGCTGGAAGTCAAAAGCTAAAACGCTGCAGCCGGAACCAGGTTCTCGGCTGCAGAAAGAGCGGAGTCAGTGCAACTTGGGTTGCACTGACATTTGAAAGGGGAACATCCTGTTCCCCTTGCCCCTTTGGAAGAAATGTTACGCTTTTTAAGTCCAAAATTTTCGCATAATGGGGAAACGTTGTACGTTTCTTCTTCTTTTTTGAGGTGCGTTCGGCGCACGCAGCGAAGCGAAAATTTTTTTGAGTTTTTCAAAAAAAAGAGCATAAGGGGGAATTGACCCCAAACTTCGTTTGTGGGTTTGGCAAAGCCAAACATTCCCGATATGCTCTTTCCTAAATAGTGGGGACATATATTTTATAAAATGGACAATAAATCATTGCTTATTGTCCATAAAATATTGCCCTTTTTTATGCAAAATGATATAATTTTTCCCTGGAGGAACGGAAAATGGAAATCAAAATCAGAAAGATTGAAAAGAATGTGGCTGACAAGTTGACAGAGCTTGCCAAGAAGAAAGGGGTGTCCAGAGAAACTTACATTAGGGACTACCTGAACACTTTAGCAGTTGCACCGGAACTTAAAGAAATGGACTTTAAGTATGCAAACCTTGTAGAGACTTTAGCAGATCAGGCAAGGATGTATGCAGATATTATTGATAAGAATAATTATATACTGGATGAAGTCTTAGAAAGACTGGATGCATTAGAGCAGAAGGAAGGGGATGATTAATGTGGTAAAGAAGTATGTACTTGACCAGGAATGCATTGATACTATCAGTAAGGTAAAAGCTGATAAAGAGTTTAAAAACGATAGTGCAACTTTACGTTATATCATTCAGGAGTACCAGAAAAACGAACAGCAAAAAGAAAATGATGCAGCACTTATCTCCGGACTGTTAGAATCCTACAACCAAAAATACTATGCTCTTTTCGAACGTTTACGGTGGGCATCCCAAACTGCAGAAATGAATACAACGATTCTGCTGGATGCAATTAATACAATTCTGATAAAGGATGATGTTCGGGAAAGTATTCTTCGGGAAGCAATACAGGCACCAGTTATTGCGGATTCACAAAATGCTTATAAAGAAAAGATTGCATATTTCAAACAACAAAAGGATGACCGGAACAAGAAAAAAGCAATGAAAAAATAGGGTGTTTTTTTTAGAAGAAATCCAGTGTTTATGCGGGTTTGAAGCAAGGTGCTATTTATAGCACCTAAACCGGAAAACACATGGCTGCATGGGATATTAAATCAACCAGGAAAGGAAAAACATATGGAAAATATTAGTGTAAGAGAGTGGATTGAAAAATTTAACAATGGAGAATTCGAAGATGCAGATATTGATACACAAATTGAGGCTGGCTGGTATGACTGGTTTTGCAAAAGGGACGAACTGCCTAAAAGATTAAAAAAGATGGGAAACATTATTAAAGACATCAAAAATGACTTCATTCTTGATAATTTCAGAGTGTGGTTTAAAAATAACTGTCCATTAGAACATCCTTTGTATGATGATTTTAGATTCGAACCAATCATAAAAGACAGTAAAAAAGATGATGAAGATAAGAGGGAACAGTTATATTTTGGAATCAGCTGTGATTTTCCATATGACCATAAATATAAATATGAAATCTTTACAGCAAGAAATGATTATTCTGTTGAATTTACCTGCAATGACAAAGATGAGGTTTTACATGTAATTAATCAGCTGGCAGATGATTTCCAGAAGTAATAGAAGAATTGAATAAATCTGAGCAGTACAAGCCGGGAAATCATGCAACCAAAAGACAGTGGGAAAAGGGTGTCAAAAATGGGTGCTTTTTTAAGAAGAAATCCAGTGTTTATGCGGGTTTAGGGCAAGGTGCTATTTATAGCACCTAAACCGGAAAACACATGGCTGCATATCACAAGCCGGGAAATCATGCAACCAAAAGACAGTGGGAAAAGGGTGTCAAAAATGGGTGTTTTTTTAAGAAGAAATCCAGTGTTTATGCGGGTTTGAGGCAAGGTGCTATTTATAGCACCTTAAGAGAAAGTAGAGGATAATATGTCAGAAATCAAAGCAGGAGTTATTGTGAAAACGAGGTTTTGCGAAGCAGGATCCAGTGTGTTCGGGGAATACATAGAATACATAGACCGAGAAGATGCAAAACGAAATGAAATGTTAAGTGAATATAATCTTTACAATGACTACATGGATAATCCGGAAAAGACAACAGGCATTTTTACAAAGGATAAGACGAAGTTATCTAACCAGGATAAAAAGGATTTGAAAAATACGTTCAAGATAGCACAAGACAATGGTTCCCTGATGTGGCAGACGGTTATATCGTTTGACAACCGTTGGTTAGAAGAACATGGATTATATGATTCGAAAACAAATATCTTGGATGAACGGAAAATAAAAGAGGTTGCCACAGGTGCAATCAATCGAATGTTAAAGAATGAGAGTTTGGAAAATGCAACATGGAGTGCTGCCATCCATTACAATACGGATAACATCCATGTTCATGTTGCCACAGTAGAACCGGCACCTTGCAGACAAAAGAAGATGTATCAGGTTTATGATGAAAAAATCGTAAATGGGAACAAGGTAAAGGTTCCGGTGAGAACTCCATCCGGAGAACTATACAAAAGAGAAGAATATATTGGACGGTTCAAAGGAAAGAGTATTGAAGCCTGTAAACGATTTGTTGTAAATGAGATTATGCAGCAGCGGGAACAGAATATTGAAATCAACCAGTTTATCAGAGAGACAATAGTAAATCAGAAAAAGGAACATATCCTATCTGTAGATGCAGATCTAAAGGATATGTTTCTTGATATATACAAGTGTCTGCCTAGAAGTGGTAATCGGGGACTATGGAATTATAATAATAATGCTATGTATGACATTCGCCCAATGCTGGATAAACTATCACAGGCATATATTGATAAATACTACCGGGATGATTATTTAAAATTCATTGCAGAGCTGGAACGAACCGCAAAGGATTATAAAACTGCATATGGAAAATCCGGACGAGATTATAAGGACGGAAAAATCAAAGATTTGTATTCAAGACTTGGTAATCAGATTCTAAAGGAAATGAAAGAATATGATATTAAGACCGGTGGTGCGGAGTACGTTCCGGAAGATGTTGAAAAGATTATGGACAGATTCTTTGAAGCGGAAGTGGATGCAGCGGATAATACTTTTCCGGATGCAGACGAAGTAATCGAGGAACCGGAAATAGATGATTTAGATTTTGACGTTTCGGATGCAATTTTTAAGTGGAGTGAAAATTTCAAAAAAGCAAAGGTTCTGATATATGGAAAAGACAAGGATGTTCAGAAAGGTATTGAATTACTGGAACTTGAAATAATGCAAAAAAACATCCTGGCATATTATGAACTTGGTAACATATATCAGCATGGTATCGGTGTAAAGATAGATAATGAAAAAGCACACTATTATTATGAGAGAGCCTTAAAAGGTTTTGAAAGTGTGATAGAGCATCCGGAAGAACAGACAAATTTCATAATCAACTATTCCTTATATCGAGCAGGAAAGCATTACCTGTATGGACTAGGAACAGAAAAGAATGAAGAGAAAGCATTTGAATATTTAGATGAATCAGCCAATACAGGTAATGTGTTTGCAGCGTATATTGTTGGAAATATGTATTGGGATGGAAATAGTGTAGTAGAAAAGGACAAGAAAATTGCAGTTGACTATTACAAACGGGCAGACGGAAATCCATATGCACACTACAAGCTGGGATATGCATACGAAAATGGAATAGAAGTTGAAAAGGATATGGACAGGGCAAATAAGGAATATAAGGCAGCATACGATAAATTCTTTTCAATGGAATTTAAGTCACCGGATGCGAACATTGAATACAGACTTGGTAAGATGAATATGGAAGGAAAAGGAGTGAGTGTTGATTTAAACACAGCCGAAGAATATTTCGAATTATCATCTAAGAATGGAAACCCAAACGCACAATATCAGTATGCAAAAATCCTTTTGCAAAAGGGAGATATAGAGAACGCAGATAAGGCGGTGGAGATTTTAAAAGAAGCTGCAGAGAATGAAAGTGTAATGGCACAGTACCAGCTTGGCAAAATCTATCTGAAAGATGAACGATTAAAGAATGAAAGTCTTGCTATAAAATATCTGACCATGGCAGCCGAACAGAATAATTCTTATGCACAGTACCAGCTTGGCAAGATTTATTCTGATAAGACTTCCTCATACTACGATATTGGAAAAGCCATAGAAAATTTTGAAAAGGCTTCAGATCAGGACAATTCCTATGCACAATATCAGCTTGGAAAAATCTATGCCGGAAAGAATACCGAATATCATAATGCAGAAAAGGCAATCCATTATTTTGAATTGGCTGCACAGGATGAAAACAAAGCTGCATTGTACCAGCTTGGAAAAATCTATGCTGATAAGACAGAAAAAGTGTATGACCCGAAGAAAGCAGTAATGTATTTGGAACCAATAGCAAAAGAGGGAAATGTGTATGCTCAATATAAACTTGGAAAATTATTCATAGAAAAGGAGAGTTCTATTTACAATCCGGAGAAAGCTATTGAGTATTACAAGATGGCAAGTGAGCAGGGGAATGATTTTGCGGATGTGGCACTTGGCTTTATCTATTATCGTGGCAATGGTGTTAAGGAAGATAAAGTAATTGCACTGGACTATTTTAAGAAAGCAGCAGATGCAGGAAATGATACCGGAAAGAAAATGGTATCGAAGATAGAGGAAAAAATCTTGAAGCCATATCAGAAGAAAGGAAAGCATCTGCCAATGCTATTCCGGAATAAAGCAGCTTATGATGTTGAAAGGGCATTAAGGAAATTGGAGAGAGCATTGGATGATACGCTGCAGAAAGAGCAAATCATCCGGAAGCATGAGAGATTTCTTGAGCAGGAGCGTAGGGAGAAAGAGAGGGACGAAAAGGAAAACAGTCTGGAAGAGAAAGATAATTAGGTCTGAAAAAGGGTGTCAAAAATGGGTGCTTTTTAGACAAAGAATCCAGTATTTATGCGGGTTTGAGGTTAGGTGCTATTTATAGCACCTTGCCAGAAATGATATAGAAACATATCAATGTCATAATAAAAAGAATCCCTAGTAGCAGCTACTACCGGGGATTCTCTTATGTACCACTTGGATATGCTTTCTTTTGCAATTGCCATGATAGCATATATAGTAGTTAAAATCAATCATACTAATTTTGCAAAAAGCGAAAAAACCACATTGGTGACATATCAAAAATGGGTTGTTTTTTGAGAAGAAATCCAGTATTTATGCGGGTTTAGGGCAAGGTGCTATTTATAGCACCTAAACGAAAAAAGTATGATATAATATAAATGTTGTCGATACCCAATCTGACACAGAGAGGGGGTGTCAGCTTGAAAGAATTACTTATAACCTTTATTATTTCTGTTATGGCAGGAATAGCCAGCTACTATATCTGCAAATGGTTAGACAGAAATGACCATGACAACTAGCCAAAAGAAAACCCCGGAGGTGACATCTCCGGGGTTTTCGCATTTGTGTCAGCTTGACACTTATAACCTTTTAGCTACCGCCATTATAGCATATGCGGTAGTCAAAATCAAGTATGCCACATTTTATAAAAAAGTAATCAGGAAGCATGAAAAAACACATGGATGGTATGTCAAAAAATGGGTTGTTTTTTGAAAAGAAATCCAGTGTTTATGCGGGTTTGATGCTAGGTGCTATTTATAGCACCTTGTTAGAAAATGATATAAAAATATACCATATGGGAAGGAGAATGCCCCAGGATAGATAAACTACCTGGGGCTGCGTTTGGATGAATATGCAATACAAATTGCATAAGCATATTTACTATATCATAAATGCTGTAAAGTGTCATGCAAAAAATGGGTGTTTTTTTGAGGAGAAATCCAGCATTTATGCGGGTTTAGGGCAAGGTGCTATTTATAGCACCTAAGGGACAACTTACCTCAAAAAAGAAAATGTTATGTACTTATATTTTTTAAGTTGTTGACAGTATACCGCTAGTATGGTATATTATAGGTGTAGTAAATAATAGCATAAAGAAAGGACAAGAGCTTATGAAAGTAATTGCATTTATTAACAACAAAGGCGGTGTAGGAAAAACCGCAAGCGTAACAACAATCGGTCATATGATGGCTACAGTACATGGAAAGAAAGTCTTACTGGTAGACTTAGACCCACAGGGTAACACTTCCGGAAGATATTCCCAGACAAACTTCATAGATATATTTACAGCTATCATGGAGCGCAGACCTATTGAAACAGAATTATCAATCGAAGATGTTTTGCTGAATCCGGATATGGATATTCATAAATCAATCAAACATACAGATTATGAAGGATTAGATATTATCCCATCCCACCTTACATTAGCAGAAGTAGAGGAAAGACTGAAAGCAGACATAACAACTCCGCAGCAGTTCAAGTTAAAGAAAGCATTGAAACAGGTAGCAGATGAATATGATTATTGCCTGATAGATTGCAGTCCATCTATTTCAATTTTGAACATCAATGGATTAACTGCAGCAGATGAAGTATATATTCCGCTTAGATGTGATGGAGATAGCTGTATTGGACTTGCAATTACAAGAAACCTTGTAGAGACAGTATCAGAATATAATCCATTACTTCATATCGGTGGTACATTCCTTACACAGTATAATAACCGTAAGAACGTATCAAGAGAAGTATACGGATTACTGGAACAGATATTACCAAGATACGAGATTCCATTGCTGCCAATTTGCATAGGAACCACAAAGTATCTGGAAGAGAATACCTTTGAACAAAGACCATTACTGGAAGTTGATTCCGGAAAAAATAAGTGTTCTGTTACATTGGCATACATGAAACTGACAGAATATATTATTTCCCCAAACAAGAAAAAATTCATTGAAAAGTATCAGAGGGAACTTAAAGAAATCGAAAGAATGCGCCAGGAAGAAGAAAAGGAGATTTAATCATGGGAAAATTTAAACTGGATAAAATAACAGGAGTTGGAGAAGGACTTCTTAATGAGCAGAGCAAGAACGTAGCAGTACAGAAAAGGACAGAATATATCCCGATAAGCAAAATCCATCCAAACCCAAGAAACGGATTATCATTGAATAATATTCCGGAATTGGCAAGTCAGATAAAAGCTGCAGGATTGGAGCAGCCATTAGTTGTATATCAGATGGATGATGGAGATTATATGCTTCTTACCGGACACAGACGTTTTAAGGCTATCAATTACCTTATCGAATCCGGAGATTGGGATGCAGATAAACCAGTAGAATGTAAAGTCAAAGATTTAGATGCAATGGATTTACCGCTGGACTTTGAAGATAAGGAAATGCTTTCTATCTTAACAACCAATCAGAACAGAAAGTATGAACATGAAGATATTGCCTTTGAAATCCGGGAATGGAAAAATCTGATTGCTAAATTAAGAGCAAAAGGTGTAACCATCATGGTTGTAGGCAATGATGAAAATGGTAATGACGTTACTAGAAACATTGCCGGAGTAAAGACCAGAGATTTAGTAGCGGAGCAGCTTGGAATATCCAGCGCACAGGTAGCAAAGTATGATAAGGTTGAAAACAGAGGTTCAGATGAATTAAAAGCAGCCTTAAAAGAGAACAGAATTAACGTATCAAATGCAGCACAGGTTGCCAATATGCAAAAGCCGGTACAGGCGAAGTTCATTACAGAAATGCTTGAAAAGAAAGGTGAAGATGAACAGATAACCAGTGATGATATTGCAGTAGAGGAAAAGAAACAGTCCTCAAAAAAGAAAAATGAGAGGGAAGAAAAAGCAATATATGTTATATCCACCAATGTATTCAACAAGGATATGAGAGATATATCAAAGCTGATTGACGAGGGTGGAAGGCATCTTACAGACAGTCAGTATGCAGCATATTGTAGATATATAAAAGGATTGAAAAAGTTATTCTCATAAGCAATCTATTCCCGGATGCAGCACTTGGCATCCGGGAGCCAATCATAAGAGCAGGAGAACGGAAATGAAGAAAACATCTATTAAAGTGACGGAAAGACTAGCAGAACTGGAAGAAGCTATCAGTGAAGTAACTGGAATCCCAAAGACCATATTAATAAAAAGGGCAGTAGAACAGTGGAATAAAAACGGTCGGAAGTTTGACCCGGATGTATTGGTAACATCCCATAAAGACCCAAGATTTATTAATAAGCCGGTGAAACAGTCTATCAGCATGACGGAAGAACTGTATGCAGAATTAAAGGAAATTTCAAAAGAAATAGGTGTCGGAGTTACATTTATTCTCCTGCAGGCTATCATGGATTACAGCATTGCAATGTCAAGCGTTCTTCCCCAAGAAAAACTGGACGAGATAATGGAGAAGTAACATGACAGAAATAGATATGCTGATGCGTTTATTTGATACGATAAATGACATTTATTATAAAAGCGTAGTTCCACCAACATATATCAGATTTAGCTTCGCAAAGAAGCGGATAAACTGGTCACTAAAGAAATTGGCAAATGGAACATTATATATAAGCATCAACTGGCAGATGGCAGCATTGCCGGAAAAAGAGTTATACATGGAAATGATTCACCAAATGGCGCATTTATACAATCAGGCAAAGGACATAGAAGATACCAGCATGAACAACGTGTACCACAATGGTTCTTTTCGAAAAGCTGTTGAAATGTGCGGTGGCAAGGCAAGAATCGTAGATAGTCACAAGGGATATAGAGTGACGAATCTAAGCAAAAAAACCATGAAAACGCTGCAGAAATACTTTAATTATCAGAAGTATATTGAATTGATAAATAAGCGTGGTGAAGAGGTCTTTGTAGGAAGTTTTGCAAGGTTCCGGTGTCCACAGTGCGGAAGAGTAATCGAAGCACAGAGATTGGCAGATAATATAATATGTGGCTATTGCCATAGAAACTTTATAAAGATTGATTAAGCGAACAGGAGAAGGAAAGGTGGAAAGAGAAGCAGGATGAATGAAATGGTAAAAAAAATGCTTAAGGATTCTGAAAAAGAGTATGAAAGAATTATTAATGCTTCCAATGCCTTAAAAAAAGGCGAAATATCAGGTGATGATTTTAACCAAATAAATGACGAAGCGTTGAGCAATGTTGATAATATAATAAGCGAATATAAGCACAAATAAAACATAGAGACTTTATAAAGAACTAAGCAAACAGAATATTAAGAAAGGGTGGTTTTAACATGGAAAAATTAAAAGAATTAAGAGAGTGCATGGACAAGCTGAAAGAAAGAACAAAGGAACTGAATGACAAGCATAATAAGGACATTGATTCATTTATCAATCTGCAGAGTAATTATGATACATTCGAAGAGTTTTTCCAGAATGAAGATGTTGGAGATTGGACAGTCAAGGATATTGGAAATTGGGAATATCTTGTAGACTGCCAGACGGTTATTTATAGGGCGTATACAATATGCCAAAGAGAATTGTATCTTGGAGAATTTCTTCCACCATTGTAGGAAAAATGTGCTATACTAGGGCAAAGATAATGAATGAATTGAATGAGTGATAGATTTAAACAGAAAGAAAAGGAGTGATTTATATGAAAAAGAGTATTGTAATTGCGATCGTTGGAGTATTAGTTGTAGCTGGTGTAGGAAGTGCAGTTTACTTCCAGGCAACCAAGAAACCAAAGGTTGGAAGTGCAGTAGCATCTACAGAGCAGGAAGTAGCAGTTCCATCCGCAGATGATATGGAAGCACAGGTAAAAGAGGTTGTAGCTGCAAAGGAAGCAGAGCTGGAAGCACAGAAAGCAGCAGAAGAGGAAGCTGCAAGAGTGGCAGCTGAACAGGCAGCAAAAGAAGAAGCAGAAAAGGCTGCCAAGGAGAAAGAACAGGTAGCAAATAATAATACTGGCAATGGAAATACAACTGCAAAATCCAATAAATCCGGTAGCACCGGAACTAAGGACAATGGTTCTACTTCCAGTAATGGAAGCAGCAGTGCATCCACATCCAGCAATGCATCTTCGGGAGAAGAAGACCCGGAAGGTTTCAATGAGGATAATCTTCCAAATTTACAACCGGGAGATGTATTACACTTCGGAGAACATACAGGAGAGTACGTTATTCCAGGCGGTGGGACAGCATACACATATGACCCAATAAGTGATGATGAACTTAATGAGCATCTTAATTAAAGGAAAATCTAAGAAGCCAAGCATTTTAAAATGCTTGGCTTCTTTTTGGGGAAAAATATGTTTACCATTCTTAAAAATATCAGTATGTGCGAATTTGTTTGATTGTCAAAACACGGGATATACACAGATACTTTTTATTGGGGGAACAAAAAGTATCTTTTACATTTCCGCATTCTTCTTAGATTAAAGAACAATAACGGTAGTAATGTAAATGATTGGCGGTGGTGGTGACACTTCTTTTTTCAGGGTAAACTGGATGTGCATATTAAAGAAGGTATAAAGTGCTTTAAATACTACTGATAAAATTAAAAGAATAATTTGCATATGAACCACTCCTTCCTAAAAAAGATATTTTTTAGAAAGGCAAACATATCTTTTTACTATGTTATCGTTTTTGGGGAAAAAATGCAAGAGGAATACTACACAAAAATAATATTAAAATTTCTACCTAGAAAATCTACAAATTTTTAACACTTTTTTATCAATAGGGTTTATACTATTATGCTGCACTTTTTAGACAAGAAATTTTTATTAAAGCTGCAGATAAAAAAGGGCAACAAAAAGGAGCGTTTTATATTCGCTCCTTTGTTAAAATTATAAAGTTAAGGCACTTGAAAAAAAGTATTTGACAAATTTTACAATAATTCGTATACTTTAATCAAGTCGTTGGTAGATTTGCTGCAAACACTTCTATCAACTAGAGACATATATTTCACACACAAATATATATCACTTATGCTGATTTTATCAATAAACACAAGGTTCGTCAAGTGTTTCAGGGCAAAAAGTTTTACATTTATTTTCAAATTGTATAATTGTAAAATGGATATAAATATTAGAGATGGAATGTATGTTGTGTGTATACGTTCTATCTCTTTTTTTGTGGTACAAGATATAGAAAAATGGCAGTTATAAAATCTTTAGAAAGGGGGTAAGCCGGATGGAAAAGATTTCAGTAGAAGTATTGGAAAAGATGATGAAAAAACGTCTTACAAAGCGTGAAGTAGACTTTGTATTGTATGTAGGACGGTTCCAGAACGAATATGGCATGGCACATGGCATCTATTACCGTGACTTGTGCAAAGAAGTAGGCTTATCATTTCAGGGGTTTTATGACTGCATGAGAGCATTGCAGCGTAAAGGCATTATAGAGTTTCAGAAACGGACGTACTTCGATTATGACATTGAAATACTGGATAATTCCTTTGCAGGAAATGAGAACTACGGAAGAGGTTATGTTTCACTGCATAACAAAATGGTTCGTTCTGCAGAGTTTAAGAAGCTGAAAGCTCCGGCAAAGCTGATGGCATTGTACCTGATGCGTGAATGGCAGATTAACAAGAAAAAAAGCCGGAAGCCATCTTATCAGATGTTGGTGGAAACATTTAATCAAAAATTCAAAGAATTGCTTGGTTTATCCCATAGAGCAGCAAGACGATACTTGGGAAGCCTGGAACCGTTCCTTAGTATCTACATGGAAGATAATAGAAAGTATTTCTTTACATTTAAGGCAGAAATGGTAGATACTGCAGAAGTTCAAACTGGAGAGAATGACGAGTTGAGGGAGCATGAAATCAATATTGCCATGCGCCGGAACCGGATCAAGGAAGAGACAGAGGAACGCATCCGGGAAATGCATACAATACTGCAGCAGCACAACAAAGAGATAAAGAAAGACAAGGGATTCTCTTTGAGCCGGATTGTAAAGGATAGCTTGGAATATCTCAACGAGGGCATTAAAAACCGGTACAAATGGAAGCGGTATTTAAGTCCCGGTATCGTACATAAACTTGTAATCGAAACATTATAGAATGAAAAATAGCTTGGGAGCAGTTCCAGGCTATTTGTAGTCGCATAAATTACTGGAAAATTGAAGAAGAGAGCAAAAACAGCACCGCAAAAAAGAAAAAGTAGTTCCTGCAGCACTGGCAGGAGCTTTTTTTATGCACATAGCGAAAAAAGTATTCAAGTTTCTGTACCATTTCAAAAAAAGATATTCAAGTTTTATCCGGACAGAATAAAAAATATTCAAATTTTTTTACAATAGAAAAGCCTATATATTCAAAAATCATGCAGCCATGAAATCGTGAAAAAGCCTGTAAAATCAATGCTTTTCGCTTATTTAAAAATATAAATAAATCATTTCTAAACTAAATTCTTTCTCTTTTATAACCATATCTTGTTTGGAAAATCAGATACCAGCCAAACCTAAAACCTATAATAGCCATGCTCTAACGAGCATCATGTTCTGATGTAAAAAACTTTCCATTACCAAAATGTGGTAAGAATTGCAAGCAATTCTCTTTATCAATGCCACCCAGAAAAATATGTCCATTCAGGCTAAAAAATACATCAAAAAAGAAAAAAAACTGCATTTTATACTTTTACATTTATTTTCGACTTGTATAATTTTATAAAGGATGTTATTATCTGAAATGAAATTATGAAAAATATATTAACTTTTCAGATAGGGGGTTGCATTGAGATATGATACCAAATATAATCCTTAGAGCAGAGCAGAGCAGAGCAGAGCAGAGCAGAGCAGAGCAGAGCAGAGAGTAACTAGCTGCTTTTTTTGTGTTATAAAATTATATAAAGTTCGTGGAGACCCTTTACCGTCAGGATATGGATAATTTTTCCATTCCTGGCGTTTTTTTGCGCCCAAAATGAGGATGAAAAAATAAGTAGAGAGGAAACATGAGCAATGAGTAAAAAAGGAATTGCATTGTTCCTTGCCTTTTTGATGTTATTTTCCATCTTCACACCTCAAATGACTACTTACGCAGCTACAACAGAAAATATTGAGGAAGTGACAACTTCGGAAGATACGAATGAAAATGACCTGGAACAAAGCACAGAAGAACCTGAAAATACAGGGCAAAACACGGAAATAACTTCTACCGAAAGTGTAGAAGAGAGTACCGAGCAAAGTACCGAGCAAAGCACCGAAGCAGAGCCGGATGCACAGGCTGCACCAACAGGCGCACCAGTCACATTATCAGATGATGGTATGTCAGATGTGGTACTGGAAACGTTCACCAGAGCCATAGAAGGTGATGTACAGTATTATGGTGGGGTGAAATATAAAAATACTACGGTTGCACACTTTACTATTGACGGTAAACCAGCCTTTTGTATGCAGCATGGAGTGACCGCACCGACTACTGGAACGTCATATAGCAGTAGTGTTTATGAAGATGAAAATGTAAGAAGAATCTTATATTATGGCTGGCAGGGACAGTCACAATGGAGTGGATTTGATGGAAATGAAAACAAAGGAATTGTTATTACATCCCTTGCTTTAAGTCATTACTTTTATAATTCCCCAGCAAATGTAGATAACAGTTATTACATTGGTATGGGATTAAAGGATTTCATTGACTATTGTAATGCAAACAGTATTCCGGATTTCCGCATATCATTTTCTACGGATTCTGTAAAAGCATACCGGAGTGGAGATATACAAAAGACGGATGATATAACCATCAATGGATGGTCTGGAAATAATCTTTCTTTTACGCTGCAGGATGGGGTAAAAGCAGTCACCAATGATGGGGGAACCTATACCGGCAACGTTACCTTAAATGGTGGAACTACTTTTCATTTGGAAGCTCCCCTTACCGTAAATGTGGACTGGTCAACCGGAACAGTTGGTGGTTCAGTGAAAAAATTTAATGCTTTGATATGGAAAACAAATGGACCATATCAGACCGCAGGAGGTTGGGAATCGGTAACTGACCCTCTAGGAGAAACAAGCCTTGCGGTAGACTGGCTGGATGTAGGAAATCTGCAAATCAATAAGTATAACGGACTTGGCGAATTGGTAGATGGTGCAAAATTCCGGGTTCAGGCATTAAATGATGGAAATACCTATGACCAGATAGTAACCGTAACCAATGGTTCCCTGTTACTGGAAAATATTCTTTCCGGAGATTATAAGGTGACAGAAGTTCAGACACCAAACAGCGTAAGCGGAACTGGCTACCTCTTAGACCCAAATAATGAATATACGGTCACTGTTGAGCCGGGAGCCACTAAAACACTGAATGTTGTGAACTATGAACCAAGTGGACAGATAACACTTACCAAGAGAGACAGTGAAACCGGAACTGCACAGGGTTCCGCAACGCTGCAGGGCGCAGTATATCAGTTATCCGCATCCACTAATATTGTCCGGGCAAATGGTGAAATCGTATATACGGCAGGACAGGTAATCGGAAACGCTGCCACGGATGCAAACGGACAGATTGTATGGAATGGCTTATATCCGGGTGGTTCGTATGCTATCAAAGAAATACAGCCGAGTGATGGATATAACCTTGATACTTCCACCTATATTGTGGAGTTGAACTTCAAAGATTCCAGTACAGCCGTAGTAACCGCAAGCCGGGTATCTTATGAAAAGGTAATCCGGTCTGACATAGAGTTATCGAAGTTTGGAACGGATTCTGTAGATACCGAGAATACGAAGAAGATTCCATTAAAGGGAGTTATCTTCTCCATCCAGTCACTTACTACAAATCAGAAGTGGTATATGGTCACAAATGAAAACGGATATATAGATTCTGTTACCGATAAGATTTATTCGAAAGTAAATACTACGAATGGAACCGTAAAGGTGGATGCATCCAGTGTTGTTACAAGAAACAGCAGAGGAATGTTTCCAAGAGACACATATCTTATCACAGAGTTAAATACTCCGGCGGGATATATGCCAATCCAGCCAATGACCGTAGTATTAGATAAGCAGTCCTATAAATATCAATGGATATTAGAGGATAAGGACATTATATCAGCATTAAGGGTAGAAAAAACGGATGCAGAAACCGGACAAGTCATCCCGATCGCAAATACATCATTCCATCTGTATGATGCACAGGGAAAACAAATCAAGATGGTTGCAAGCCGTTATCCTACCACACAGTATATAGATGAATTTGCAACAGATGAATCCGGAACATTTACACTTCCGGAGAAGCTGCAGATAGGTACTTACTACCTGGAAGAAGTAAATGCACCGGATGGCTACTTAAAAGGTCAGAGGATGAAGTTTGATATAACAAGTGGTCACGATTGGAGCCAACCTTTTACGATACAGTACGCAAATACACCCGCAAAAGGAAAAATCAAGATAGTAAAGACCGATTCTGAAACAGCAGAACCAGTAGAGGGCGCAGTATATGAGATATACGCTGACGGAGATATAAAGACCGGAGATAATACCATCCGGAATACGTCAGGTGAATTAATAGATACGGTAACAACGGATGATACCGGAACCGCATTATCACAGGAGCTTTACCTTGGAAACTATACCGTAAAAGAGAAAGAAACACCAGATGGCTACAAGCTCGATACGGAAGAACACAAGGTATCAGTAGAATATGCGGATGCAGTTACACCAGTTGTTATTGAAACACTGGAAGTAGAAGATGAGCCAAATAACATTTTCATTCAGAAAATAGACAGTGAAACGGAAAAGACATTGCCGGGAGCCACGCTGCAGCTTATAGATGCAGATGGAAATATTATTGATGAATGGACTACAACAGATGAAGAAAGCCACAAAATCAGCCACATAAGTAAGCCGGGAACGTACATCTTACATGAAGAGAAAGCACCGGACGGTTATTTAAAGGCTGATGATATAGAAATCAACTATGAGGGTGGCATCATAAAAACTCCATTCGTGATGAAGGACGTACCAATACAGGCAGAAATCGAAAAAATAGATGCCAAGACAGAGAAGAGTTTACCGGGAGCCACACTGCAGCTTATAGATGCAGATAAAAAGGTAGTGGATGAATGGACTACGGATGGAAAGCCACATTCACTGTATGCGATAGCAAAAGGAACGTATACGCTGCATGAAAAGAAAGTACCGGATGGCTATGTATGTGCAGAAGATATGGAAATCGAAATCAAAGAAACTGCAGATACACAAAGGTTTGTAATGAAGGATGACCCGATACAGGCAGAAATCGAAAAGATAGATGCCAAGACAGAGAAGAGTTTACCGGGAGCCACACTGCAGCTTATAGATGCAGATAAAAAGGTAGTGGATGAATGGACTACGGATGGAAAGCCACATTCACTGTATGCGATAGCAAAAGGAACGTATACGCTGCATGAAAAAGAAGTACCGAATGGTTATGTTCGGGCAAAGGATATGGAAATCGAAATCATAGAGACTGCAGATATGCAACAGTTCGTGATGAAGGATAAAAGGGTTGGTGGAATTGTAACATCCATGACTAAGCCGACACCGGAAAAGGAAACACCAGGAACGATAAACACGAAGATGCACCTTAAGACCGGAGATACAAATAACGTTCTATTATGGCTTTTGATTTTTGCAGGATCAGGAGCAGTGATAGCAGTATTAATTTTAAGCCGGAAAAAAGGGAAGAGAAGCAGAATAGGTATTTTTCTTTTGATGTTTGTTATGCTGGCAGCTTCCACGCCAAACAAAGTTTACGCTGCGGAGCCGGAGGTTACAAAAGAGCATGAGTATACCTCAAAGAATAAAGAGGAAGAGTATACCGGCTTTAAGGACACAATCGAAGAGGACGGAAGAAAATACAATCTTTCCGGTATTACCTATGACATTGAAAAAACAACACCGGAAAAAGAAAAAAAGGTGCTTACCAAAGAGGTTGATTCTGACCTGATACCGGTATCAGAAGAATATACACCGGAGCAGACCATTACAGAAGATAATGTTACCTACACGTTAAACGATTGTACGGTACTGGATGATTCAGAAGAAGTAAAAAATTATACGTCTTATGTAGATTACCTGGATGAAGCAGCCATTCCGGACAGCAAAGTAATTACAGTTACCGGAGAGAACGGAGAAAAGCTGCAGCTACAAGGAAAAGTAGCTAAGAAAGAGGTAATTTCAAACGGAGAATGGCTGAATACACAGATAACCATAACCTTTGACCACTACGATTCAGGGGAATATGTATGGCAGGGCGAAACCATTTACAACAGCAGCAATCCATTAGAAGGACATTATGCAGAGTTATTACAGTCGGTTGGAGCAGACAGCAATACGCACCGGATTACGTCTACGCAGTGGTCAGGTGATGCTTACGAAGTAGATGGAGTGACTTACCGGGATGCAATAGCCAACGTGCAATACTTTGTACCATATACCAGAGCAACATACGCAGCTTCACAGGAATATGTAAAATATCGTGCCACTTATGCTGCAGAAACAGAAGTAGATAGCAAAACCAATTTTACCTACGATTTAAAGGCTACCGCTACCTACGAACTGGATAAATCTCTTACCGTAAAACAAATTGTGATAATGGCAGGAGTAGGACTATTGATAATCGTTGTCTTAATTGTGCTGATTCTTTATGTGGTGTCCAGGAGAAAAAAAGATAAGGAACCTCAAAAAAGAAGAGAGGTAAAGGTTAGTTACTGTATCAGAAAAGGAAGCGGAAAAGCGGTAGAAAAGAAGTGGAAAAAGGAGATAAAAAATGCACCGGATAAGTAAGCATAAAGCAAAGAAACTCTTCTTAAGAGACTATGTAATAAAGCCTGATGATGTAGAAATTCCGGAAGAGGAAGAAGTAGATGCTATCCAGTTAGAGGACATAGAGTTACCGACCGAGAGAGAAAAGTTATCATCATTTAACGATATTCCTGTAAGCAGAGAATACCTCAAAAAAGAAAAAGATTGTAAAGGCAAGCTGACAGGCTATATAGCCGCAGATTACAGAAAAAATGACATACTGGCAAGGACAACGTTAGTTATCGGACATAAAAAACCAAGTGGAAAGTATGTTGCTGTATATGCCAAGAGAAAGTATCTCTTCTTTCTGTATCTGATTCCGATATTTTACCTACTGATTCCGGCAATAATAATAGCTGCAGCATTAATCTTTTTTTCCGGAAAAAGCCGGAAACTGCCGGACGTACCAAAAGAAGATTTACCGGCAATCGAAGAGGAAGTAACAGAATATGATAATGAACCAATTCCATTCATGCCAGCTGACGGAGAGGACGATTTAATAGATTTTTTTGGAGAAGTCAGCGACAACGTAGAACTAAACGTTTATGCCGGAGAATATACCGTTACAGATACCGAAGGAGCTATTCCATTAACAAATTATGCCGGAACTGGATTATATGAAAAATACAGCTTTTATGATGAATCCGGCAATCTGGTATATGAAACGGACTTATTACCGCCTGGAACAGAAAAAGACTTTAATCCGGCAGGATATGTAAGCAAAGGCAAAACAAATTTAAAGTTAATCGTTACCTTTTATGGCTTAGAAGATAGACAATTATTAGATAACGTAATGTGTGATTTTAATATAACCGTAAATTACAAATAGAGAGGAAAAACCAATGAAAAAATCAGTTTTTAAAGCAGCAGTGCTTTCACTTTTGATAATGACAATGGCATCTACAACCGTATTTGGTAAAGAGTTAGTAGATTCTACTCCATCCAGTTCGACCGATTTATCAGCCGGAGAGGATGTTACCCAGGATAAAAAGACCGAGTATGAAAATTCCGGTACTATCACGACTACAACTTATGAAGCAGACAATGATGTAAGCGTATATGCGACTGCATCCAGCCGGGCAGTTATCAGTATACCAAGAACAATCATCATGGGTAGAGTAGATGATACTTCTTCCTATGTTGGAGAATACATTGTCAGCGTAGAGGGTGATATTGCCGGAAGTCAGAAAATTGTTATACGTCCGGAAGTAACTACAGAAATGGAAGAAACCGGTGGTAAAGCATCCAAAGTAACCGTTGCAACAACTCTTAATGATGTAGAGGAACTTAAGATAAGTGCCAATGACCTTTTAAATGGAAATATCGTAACCGCAAAAGGAAAAATAACAGCAGATGGTATTACTGCCGGAAGATGGAAATGTGGTCTGGTATTTCATACAAGAATCGAGAATGAATAAGAGGTATTTCGAATGAAAAAAATACTATGCCGCTTTTTGGCTATGAGCATATGCTTTATGTTCGTATTTCAGGGTATGGTATATGCTGCAGATGTTCCGGAAGAAACAACAGAGCAACCGCAGACAGAAGAGACAACAGACACGGAAATTAAAGAGGATATTCCGGAAAGCAGCATCGAAGAGAGTACCGAGACTGAAACCGAAGATAATACAGAGGTTGTAGACACAGAAAGCACAGAAAGCACAGAAACCGAAGATACGGAAGAAAGCGAAGAGACAGAGAGGGAAGAAATTGCTATATGCGCAGACCCTTACGGAATTGCAACCTATTCTTCTGGCACGATATATCCAAATGGTACGAATGGTCATTTTTTCTTGTATGTGCAAAATGGTTCAGTATGGGGAAAGTATCAGGTAGATGTTTCTATAGGAAGCAGGTGCCCGAACGGTATCAACTATTATCTTTCCTACAATATGTATTTGATAGAGGGAACAGACGTAGGTGTTACTTTGAATCCACAGAATTTATCCGGTGGAACAACAGATTTTTACCATACGAAGCATGATAATGCTACGTCAGAAATTGGAGCAAGAGAGTATCATTTACCATTTACTGTTAAGTTGAATAAGCCTGGGTATCACATTGAATCTGCAGATACATCTGGAGCATATCAATCATATTTTGACAGTTATACAGATACAACCTGCAGCTTCATTGTAGATACCAATGGATGCGGAATTACAAATTGGACTGCAGATGGTCAGATTCACAACGACACTATCGCAGTAAAGTACGTCCAGAACTCATATACCATTAATTATAACGGCAATGGAGCAACAGGCGGAAATATGGCAGCTCAAACCATGCTTTATGATACAACTACTGCATTAAGCAGCAATGGATTTACAAAGAATTGTACCGCAACCTTTAATGGTAACGGCGGTACAGCAGAAAAAGGTTCGGTTACTGCAGCTTGTCCATTCATAGGATGGCTTGATTACAACGACATTACCGTAAACGATACTACTTACCATTGGTGGACGTTTGATGCACCATATTATGCAAATACCTATTCTGATATAGGCAGAGCATATGGATATAACAAAATAGGTCTTGCTTACCATTATGATACTTACAATGTGAAAGGAAGCGAAGCAAGGCAATCCAGTCCAGTATTTAATATCGGATATTATATGACCTATGGCGGTCAGGACTTGAAAAATGCGTTTGGTTCCAATAAACAGGCTTATGTATCACACTGGAACGCAAGTGGTTATGCAGAGGGAAGAAAAGGAGTAAGCAGCGTAGATACTTCCTCAAAAGATACTTACCCAAACAAGGCAAGTGTAGCAAATCTGACAACGAGCCGGGATGCACAACTTTGGTTGTATGCCAAGTGGGGTAATGCCACCGTAACATTCCCAAGTGCAGCAAGGGCAGGATATACCCTTTTAGGATGGAGTGCATCATCAAATGCCACAAGTCCTACTTATGTTGTCGGACAGACAATAAATATTTCTTCCAACAATACATTTTATGCAGTATGGAAGAAATCCAATGCACCGACAATTGCACGCTTGACCAACGTTCAGGACGGACAGGATGCATTTTGGACATATGTTTACGTTCAGGATAATGGGGATGGTATTGACAGAGTACAGTTTCCTATTTGGACTGCAGCAAATGGACAGGATGACCTTATAAAGAATTGGAAAACAGATAGTACCGCAAAAGGAGAAAAAGGCACATGGACGGTAAACGGAGCCGTATATAACTACCGCTACCATACTTATACATCCAGCCACAATAACGAACATGGAGAGTATTACACACACGCATATGCTTATGACAAGTACGGTGGTTACAGTTTTATTGCCGGTAACTTCAAGTTCACCTATGAAATAACCATAAATCACTACCAGCAGAATGTATCTGGAAGTGGTTACACATTGGTAGCAACAGACAAAATAACAGGAAATTATGATTCGATTGTTTCACCAACAGTCAATACATATACAGGCTTTACATCCCCGGCAACGGAAAATGTAACCGTTCCGGTAGGTGGAACAACAGTTTCTTACTATTATTCGAGAAATCAGTATACCGTAACGATAGATTCAGATAGCGGTATAGCTGCTGCATCCGGCGCAGGCACATATTACTATGGTGCGCCAGTTACAGTTGCAATAAACGTAAAGGATGGTTACAAGCTGGAAACAGTAAGTGCATCAAACGCAGACATTAGCAATCCATACAGCTTTAATATGCCGGCAGAGAACGTAACCATTACTACAACATCATCTTTATTACCGGTAACCGTGAATATACCACGACAGTTGATTATGGGGCAGAACAGTGATTTTGTAATCAGCGCAGACAATAAAGGGGGTGAAGTGATTGTAGAAGTACCGGATAAAATAGAGTTCACGCAGAGCAACAAAAGCCAAACCATAGAAGGAAACATATCCTTATCTGCAAATAAGATAACTGCAGATAATCCGAAGATTTACGGAAAGATTACCACAAACGGCTTTACTGCAGGAACGTGGAAAGCAGCTTTTTCAATTAAAATCAGTTTTAACATCTGATGAAAAAGAACTAAGACCTCAAAAAAGAAAAATACAAACGAAAAGGAGATTTAATCATGGAAAATTTAATGAATGGCTTATATACCTATGTAACAGACTTCCAACCTTTGGTGTATATCCTGATTGCAATTGCATTAGTGTTTGTTGGTGTCATGTTCATTCTTCCATCTGAAAAAACAAAAGAAATAGCAAAGGCTTCTATTGGATATATAGTAATTGGAGCAGGAATTATCATGCTGGCATCCCAGTTTGCAACGGAAATGGTTGCCAAGTTTACTTTTACAGCTTAATTTTCACAAAGAAATCCAGCATTTATGCGGGTTTAGGGCAAGGTGCTATTTATAGCACCTTGCACAGAAAAGAGGTAGTAGATGATAAAAAACAGGATAAAAAAAGAGTGGAAAGACCTAAAGGATATTTTTAAAAGTGACAAGAAAATCCTGAAAGCAAACCGAATTATTTCAAATGGAATTGTAAAGGCAGCATTGCTATTTCTGATAGATATATTTCTATTTTTACTCTTCAATTACATCATTAATGTATTTTGCAATGTTGGGAAAATGTTTCAGGATATGGATAATATGGCATCCTACATGGGATTGAATAATATTTTGTTTTCGGTCAGAAATTTTACAAGTTCCGGACTGATAAAGACCTTGTATGGATTCTTTCTGATAGCAGTTATCATACTGGACATATTCTTATCTTACGATATTAAGACAGCATTTTCAGAGGAAGCCATTAACAAGCAGCAAAAAGGAGATTCGAAACTTGCCACATTAGAGGATATTAGAAAACAGTATAAGGAAATAGACGAATGTGGAACAGTATACGAAGGTAAACCCGGATTTCTTATTTCAAGATATGGAAACAAATTATATATAGATACGAACACTACACATAACCTGATTATAGGTATAACACGTTCCGGTAAAGGTGAAATGTATGTTATGCCATCAATAGAGATATATTCCAGGGCAACGATACAGCCATCAATGATTATTAATGATATGAAGGGAGAATTATATAAATCCAATCAGAAAACAAGATTGCTGCAAAGCAGAGGCTATTTAGTATATTTTATCAATCTGCAGAATCCGGAAGAAGGGGATGGATATAATCCTTTGGAATCCATCATAAATGCATGGGAGAGTGGAAACCGGACGTTTGCAGAAGACCTTACACAATCTTATGTATGGCAGATATTTGACCCGGATTCTGCAACAGGAACAGAAAAGTATTTTGCACAGACCGGAGCAGATGTGACAGCAGCTTTAATTTTAGCACACTTGGAAGATGCATTAAGGCTGGATGAAGAAGAAAACAAGAAAAGAAAAGTAGCATTCGACCGGAAAGTGGAAAACTTTAAACGTTTGGATGAAGAAATGCAAAATGAAGTCAGGGAACAGTACAAATTGTATTTATCAGATGTCACACTTGATAATAATGTGACTGCAATACCGGATGATGCAGCGTTTATAGAAACACACGAAAACAGACAGAAAATCAATATGTATACCATCATTAATACCTACATGGAATTAGTAAATATTCCAGTATTGGATATGGAAGGCAGACCAACCGGAAAAACCTATTTGGATTTGTTCTTTACAGAAAGACCACAGGGAGACAGAGCCAAGATGAAATATATGTCAACTGGTGTGGCAAGTGGTAAAACCAAGGGAAATATTCTTTCTACCATGAATGCAAAACTCAATATTTATACGATGGAATCCGTTGCAAAACTTACGGCAGAAAGTTCTTTTAAATTAGAGGATATAGGATTTGGTGATAAGCCAATAGCTGTATTTCTTGGCATCCCATATGGTGATAAATCAAAACACCAGCTTGCAACAACTTTTATCCGGCAAACATTTCTTATCAATGCAAACCTTTGTTGGGATGGGGGAAAGTGTAAACGTCCAATTAAAAATATATCAGATGAAGTTGGAAATATGCCAAAAATTGATGATTTGGTCAACATGGTTACGGTATCGGCAGGATGTGATATTACCTATGACTTATATATTCAGTCTTACTCACAGTTTGATGATGTTTATGGTCAGGGAGCATCAAAAACAATCCGTTCCAACTGCGGAAATCTTGTATATATAAGAACGGATGATCCTGATACATTGGAAGACATATCTAAAAAAGTCGGTAGACAAACCATTGTAACAACACAGCGTAATGGTAGTAAGTTCTCCGTGAAGAAGATGTTTATGGAAAATACAGAGGAACAGAGACTTCTTACCACAGAACAGTTAAAAGCCTTAAAAGATGGAGAAACAGTTGTTTTACGAACCATGAAAACAAAAGACAATAATGGGGATGATGTAGAAAGGGATGCAATCTTTAATTCCATTGAATCGGGAAAAAGAATGAAGTTCAGATACCAATATTTGGAAGATTACCTTCCTACACCTACAACTATTTCATTGAGAGAAGTTAATGATGCATCCAGAGCCGGAATTGGACTGAAAACAAGAATATGGGATTATAACAAGTCCTTTGAATTTATTAAGCGTGACCGTTCCAATGATGTGCAATCATTAAGAATCGAAGATATGCACGATTTCCAGCAGGAAGCAATACTGCAGGTTTTAAATGAAATCATGGACGAAAAGCAGAAAAAAGAAAATGAACCGTTACAAAAAATGAAACTAAGAAAGGTAGAAAATATCATTCAGACAAAGCAGAATACGGAGAATTTTACAAAGGCAGTGCAAAACTCATTATTATCCTTGATTGATTTCTACCTAAAGATGAAAGAGAGTACAGACTATGATGAAATGGAAAGAGAAGAAGAAAAGTAAAAGAATTACATTTTTCTTTTTGATGTTTCTTTACCCCTTGCTGCATAACACAATGACTGTATTTGCGGATATAGACGAAGAAACGTGTCAGAACATCTTATTGAACTATAAGAAATATTTTGTCCAAAATGACCTGATACATAATGCCTTAAGGTATCTACAGTGGGTGATTATTAAAGGTTTAAAATGGGTAGCTGATAGCTGCCAAACCTTATATAGTAATACGCTTGGTCTTATGGACTTTACAAGCTACAGTGGATTTACAGACTTTACACCTACCTTGAAAGGTATTTTCACTGCAATTATGGCGGTATCTATTATGATGCTTGGAATTATCCTGATTGTAAATCATAAGAAAAAGCCGGATGTGTTAGTGGGGGTGCTGCTTGCAGCACTTACCATATCTGCCCTGGGTGAACTTATGATAACAGCAAATGAGGGGGTTCAGTCATTTTGTAATGAAATGGTAGGTTCTTCTATGGCAGACAGTGTAGTAAATGATAATCTGTTTGATTTGAGGTATATAGACAGTACCTATGGAATTGCTACTTTTTCAGATGATGCAGAAACCCTGGCAACGTATCATGCGCCACTGGAAGATTTTTATATGGATGCAATCGACATTAACGAAGTCATAAACTATGATGACCCGTACATATCGAGTGATGCATCCACTTTATTAAAAAAGTCTTATCAGAGATTACCGGATGGCACCATGGTAGATAAAGGTGTATATAACGGCTGGGGATGGAATAGTGGAGATGATGATGATTTATTCAATGATTTTTACTACAGATACAAAATCAATGCATTCCCGATTTGTGTTTCGCTGATAGCAATTATTATTGTGTTTCTGGTTGTATCGTATAAGTCAGTCCGGTTGTCCTTTGAACTGGCAATAAAGAAGGTAATCACAATCCTTTATTCTGCAGATATTACAGGTTCACAGAAAACCTTAAAGCTACTGGGTTCGATTAAAAATACTTACATCATATTTATGGTAAATGCAATCACTTTAAAGTTATTTATTATTTTTCAAAGCTATTTAAGTGAGAAGTTTTCAAATAATGGATTTACCTATTGTATTATCCTATTATTTACTTCATTAGCAGTTATAGATGGACCGAATATCATTCAGGAGCTTACCGGAGAAGATGCAGGATTACAGTCAAGCGCATCCAGAATCTTAGCAATATACAATGCCGGAAGAGGTCGTGTAAGAGGTACCGGTTCTGCTATAAGTGGTGGTGTAAGAAGTGCAGTAGGCTATCACCGCTATAAATCTATGAAAAATGCGCTTAGTGGAGATAAAAAGAATGTAAAGGATGCTGCAACAAAGAATATAGGTGGAAGTCTTTGGGATGGACAGGCTGAAAATCAGAAGATGAAAGAGGATATGCAAAATTCTCCTGAAATGCAGAAAGAAGAAAGCGGACTACGGCAGGGCATGGGAGAGACAGAAAACGAACCTCAAAAAGAAAATGGAGAGCAGCTTTCTTCTGCAAGTGAAGCAAATGAAGAAATGAAAGAAGCTATGAGTGGTGGTACTGGAACGATAGACGGTACCGGAACGCAGGAACAGTACATTGGTGGAGAAACACCGGAAGGTGGAAATGGTGATATTCCAGCTAATCCTGAAATATCAGAAGCACAACCAGTCACACCAAATTTAGAGACTGGAAGTATTACGGAAGAAAAAATACAGGGTGCCGGAAATGGTGATATAGCAGAAACTATGAACGGAAATGGTGATATTCCAACAACCCCAGTAACCCCGGCAACCTTTACTGGAAAAGTAAAACCGGAGATAGAACCAGTAAAACCGGATATTAGAGAAACATCCCCATCCACACCAGCAACACCAAAGAATAAACCAAAGAACCCTACCGCAAAAAGAAAAAGAAAAGCTCCGGCAGCACAGAGCAAACCTAAAAATCCGGTCGAACTGGAACAGCAGGAGCAGCTAAATAAAGAAGAAAGGTTGAAGTAAGGTGAGAACATGGAAGAATACACAATTATAGAGAGTGATAAAAAACAAGCACACGTTTCCTTATGGTTGTATGCATTTGACCTCTTTTTCATTTTAGTATGGGCTGTAGTTGCATACGGACTGCGGAACATGGTAGCAATAAAATTAAGAATCCCATACGGCATTTTTACAATGGCTTGTGCAATAATGCTTACTTTTCAGTCAAAGTACAACCATAAAAGACATATGTTCCAGACGATTCTTATTTATCTGCAGAAAGATATTTCTGTATACCATCCAATTAAGTAAGGAGATAAAAGGATATGAATATTATATACGTTTACCTGGCAGGAATTATTATATGCTTCATTGGATTTATCGCAATGATAGTAGTAAGTATAACCTCAAAAAAGAAAAAGCCGAAGTCCAGCAGCACTTCTAAAACAATCTTGGATATATTACCGAAGATGTGCTATGAGGAAAAGTATGATTGTTTTGTAAAAGAGGATGGAAGCTGCACAGATATATTGCAGGTTGAGACAAAAGACCTGTTAAATGCGTCTGAATCAACAACCATGTATGACAAGCTGCGGTGGAGAAGATTATATATCAAATATCCATCTGACCTTAAGATTATTGCAATGAATTTTCCATCTAACACAGAAAAGCAGCAAGAGTATATGAGACACAAGATAAATACCACAAAGAATAAGGTATATAAAAAATGGCTGCAGAAAAAAATCAACGAATTGGTATGGCTGGAAACCCACAGAATGAATAGAGAGTTTTTCCTGATGTTTTGGGGCGAAAATACAGATAAGTTGATGCAGAACAGACAGACCATCATAGATTCGTTGGGTGTCGGAAAAAATGGACTTATTCAAAGAATCAGCGAAGAAAAGCGCACATTAATATTCTATAAACTGAATAATAAGGCATCCTATGTTGTACCGAAGAATATCAAACAGGGGGAAGAATAGCATATGGAAATGATTACAGAAGAAAACTTAAAAGAGGAAAAAGAGCAAAAGTGTTTAGAGTTCATAAAGAAAATACAGCCTTTGGGTGGAATTTCTTTTAAGGATGAATCAACCGTTAAGACCGGAGATACTTACGAAACTTGCTTACATATTATGAACTATCCAAGCAGCGTAAATGATTTTTGGCTTACAAAAATAGCAAATAACAGCAATACGATCGTAACGATAGATGTATCGAATACAGACGTAGACGAAGTTGTGAGAAATATCAATAAATCCATGAAGGAAGTCAATTCCCGGTATGGTTCTTCCACCAACTATACAGATGAAAAGGATGCAATTAAGGACTTCCAAGACTATGATAAACTTTTAACCGAAGTTAAAAGTATGAAAGAAGTAACAAAGGTCATTGATACCAGAATGTTTCTTGCTGACCGTTCCTGGCTTGATTTAGACAACCGGGTAAAGAAAATGAAACAGCAGCTAGATAATGATACTTACCTTGCTTATGTAAATATGAATGAAACGAAACAGGATTACTGCAGCATCTTTGAAAGCTATACAGAACAGCAAAAAGAAAAATTTGCAGTTTCCGGTTCTATTCTTTCTTCTGCATCATTGGCAGCCGGAAATCCGTTTCATTTTTCAAGCCTTGAAGACCCGAATGGTTCTTTCTATGGAACAACACCGACCATGGGACAAGTATTATGGGATATATTTCGGAAAACCAAAACAAGGCTGCATTATAATATGGCAGCTTTTGGAACCATGGGAGCTGGAAAATCAACCATTTTGAAGAAGATAGCAGAAGACCGGGTAATAAGAGGGGATTATGTCAGAACGTTTGATGTTTCTGGAGAAAATATTTTGTTGTGTAAAATATTAGGTGGAACCGTTATAAAAATGGATGGAACTAACGATACTGCCTTGAACCCACTGGAAATATTAAAATCCGGTCTCAATGATAATGAAAGCTATACAAGGCATATTTCCAAGCTAAAGACAATGTATTTATCTTTAAAGCCAACTGCAGAGTCAACGGAATTATCAAATCTTTCTGCAGTTATGGATGAAATATATCAAAAGTTTGATTTAAAGCCTGGGTCTGTAAGAGGTATTACCGGAAGAGCTGCAGAAGAATATCCGATATTCTCAGACGTACACGAATATATAGAAGAAAAGATAAATGAAATGTCACAAAAAGAGTATTCCGAAATAGAGTTAGATTTGGCAAAGCGTCAAGCACTATTATTATCAAATATAGATATGGTTATATGTAACCTGATAAATATTTATGGAAACATTTTTAACCGGCATTCATCTATAACAAATCTTTCGGATGAGCAGTACATTATATTTGATATATCAAAACTGAAAGATATGGAATCTAATATATTTGATGCACAGCTTTATAACTTATTATCGTTATGCTGGGATAATGTTGTAACAAATGGAACAATCATGCTTAAAAAGGTAAGAGAAGGAGAGATTGCACCGGAGGATGTAATACATACGGTAATCGAGATAGATGAAGCACACCGAATCATTAATACAAACAAAACGAACAATTTGGACTTGATTACAACTTATATGCGTGAAGGAAGAAAGTATTATGGTTCAATTATCCTGGCATCACAAAGTGTCCGAGACTTTTCACCAGAGGGAGATAGCGGAGAGGCTTTGAACAAGCTGAAAACCGTCTTTGAATTAACACAATATAAAATGATATTCCACCAGGATGCTAATGCATTACCATTGCTGGAAAATATTTTTGATAGCGTACTTACACCGTCACAGATAAACCGTATTCCGCAGCTTGAAATGGGTAATTGCATTATGTCCATATCGTCTGATGTAAACCTTGAATTTAGCGTATATATCACGGATGAAGAGAACTACTTATTTGATGGCGGTAAATAAGCACAGGTGAATACATGAAGAAAAAACTAATTAAATTATGCATACCGGCAATCCTACTGGCTGCGTTGCTATTATTTTCTCTTTTTGCGGGCATCTTAGCTTCTTTCCAGACACAAAAAGGCTTAATGGCAAAGAAATATAATGACCAGCAGAACGCATCCCAAATGGATAGTGTTACAGGATTAGCGTTATCTGCAGAAGTAGAGCAGTATAGAGAAAGAGTAGCGCAGGAAGCAGAAGTAAACGGTATTCCGGATTATGTAGATTTACTATTGGCTATTATGATGCAAGAATCCGGTGGAAAGGTAGAAGATGTATTTCAATGCTCCGAATCAATGGGAAAAGCACCAAATAGCATATCTACAGAAGAATCCATTGTGCAGGGAGTATACGTCTTTGCAAAGTTACTGAATAAAGCAGGAGTGGAATCCCCACAGGATATAGACCATATAAAGCTGGCATTACAGGCATATAACTTTGGTTCCGGATTTATCAAGTATGCAATGGATATGTCCGGTGGATGGTCACAAGAAGCTACAGATGCATGGGCAAGGGATATGAGCCTTGGAAAAAAGCGAAGTGGTGACAAGGCGAAAAACCTTGGGGAATGGAATTATGGTGATCAGTTTTATACGGCACACGTTTTAAGATATTACAGTCCGGCAGCAATAGCAGAATCAGGAGTTGTAAATTATGCAAAAACATTACTTGGCTGTCCTTATAAATGGGGGGCATCCGGACCGAATGAGTTCGACTGTTCAGGATTTGTTTGGTATGTATTCAAACAGACCGGAACATATACCGGAGTGAGAACGACAGCATTAGGCTTTAAAAACCTTGCAGTTCCGGTTGATGGCGGGGATGCACAGCCTGGAGATTTAGTCTTTTTTACAAGGACAAATGGAGAAACAAAGAATACCTACCACATAGGAATTTATCTTGGCAATGGACTTATGATTCATGCTCCAAAGCCGGGGGATGTTGTAAAAATATCAGAAGTCACAGCCGGGGCAAACGTGGTAGTAAGTTACGGCAGATTATCAGATTAAAGGAGAAATATATATGGCAGAAGAGAATCACAACAATAAGAGCAACGATAACAGTAAATATACGAAAGCTGCATTGATTTGTATATTATTTGCAGTCATTTTCATAATCTTTACGTTTGCTAAACTAAATGGAGAAAAGAAAAACCTCAAAAAAGAAAAAGAGATACAGACGGAGATTGCTGCAGAAGAATCAAAAAACTATACAGATGCAGCACCGGACACAGAAACCGAAAATGAAGATTCCATAACAGATGCAGAATATCAGAAGTTAGTGGAACAGGCAACGGAGTTTATACCGGATGAAAACGAGCAGGAATATCCAATGTATCAGGATGGATTCGAACTCCGCAATTTTAACGAGGAATTACTACCTTATGTCAATAACGATAAGGCAGGAATGATTGCAGATATGCAAAAGACACTGTATGAAAATGGCTACTATGATTACCAGTATGCAGATTTTGATGGAACCGTAGAAGTTGACTACAACAAAAATACTATTTCCTTCGATTTTACGGTACAAGCAAATCAACCAGTAAGCGTTACAGAGGTCTATCTTAGAAGCTCGAATACCTGGCTTACAAGAATATGGTAAATGCCTATGCAAATAGATTGGATAGCAGTAAAGGATATGTTGCCACCGGAGCCACTAAAACCAGTAGAAAACCTTGCCAAGATAATTGATGCTTTGGAAGAAGGAGAACTGGAAGAGTATTTAGTAACCATAAAGGGAGCTGTAAAAGCAACCACACTGTATTATACCGGTAATGGTGAGTGGTGGGATGCAATTACACAAGACCTTTATCCGGTGGTGGCATGGAGCAGATTACCAGAAGCATATAAGTGGTGAAAAAACACCGCAAAGAAAAAATGTTAAATTAGGTTCATGCGGATTATATCCGTTTGGCATATCACGACTGTCACAATGAAAGTCATGCTATTACTTCCCGGCTTGGTGCCGGGAAGGGAAAGGAGTTTTGAAATGGACATTAAGAAATTTCAGGAAGGATTGCTGGCACTAAAAAATAAAAAACAGCAAAAAGGAAAATATAATAAGCACATCCTGACAATCCTTCTTGTGGTTATACTAGGACACGCTTTATTCTTTACATCAAATGTTTGGTTTGGAAACAAGGGTGAGCTGCTACCAGCAACTAAGATAAATTCAGTTAAGAGCTGGAATGATAGAAAGGTGCAGCTATTATCATGGAAATATTCTGAAAAGCAACGTATGATGGAGTTACAATTTACCATAGACAATCAATCTTATGACGGAGTAAATACCTACAAGTTTAAGGCACTTGATAGAAATAAAGGTTATTTGAAAACAGATACAGTTATAGAACAAGATGATTTATTTGTCGTAAGAATCAATGAGGTTCCTACTTCATGGACACAGATAGCTTTCTGGATTACCATGCCGGATAATACAAATGATACTTGTAAATTCATTACGAATGAAAAAGCGGTAGATGCAGTTTCTAAAATCGAGGACAAAGATTACAATGGATATATGATAGAACGTATCGACAATCAGATAGCATTTTATCAGGGAAAGATAGATGCTTTGAATGATGATATAAATGGTCAGAATGTACTGATAGAGAACTGCAAAAAAGATATAGAAAGCTACCAGGACAGATTAACGTATCAGACCGATCAGGAACAACAGGAAACCAATAAACTTATTAATGATGCACAGAACACGATTAAAACTGCAAATGGTGATATAGACACGGACAATGCATCTATTGAGGAATACAACGAAAGAATTACGTTACTGGAAGAACAAAAAGCACAGTATAAGGAGAATTAGGATGGGTAAAGCAACGAAAAAACAAATTGAATACGCAACAACAATTGCCAATGCATTACATAAGAATCTTCCGGAAGAACAGGACTTTGATTCTATGAACCAGTTTATCCAGGATAACAGGCAGAGTTACTACAATTACATGAATAAGCTGACCATTGATACGATTAAAAGTGATGTATCTATTTTATCTATGGCACAGGAACTTGGATTTACTGTAAAACGTGTTGGAAAGTATTACACCTTAAAGGAACATGATTCGATTCGAATTGACCCGGCAAAGAACCATTTCTACAGAAATTCATTAGGTGGGGAAACCGGAAGGGCATCTTATAATGGTTCTGTTATTGATTTTGTAATGCATTTTACGAACCAGACACAGGCAAGTGTTATTAATGAACTGAAAGAACGTGTAAAGGGAAATATAAGAGAAATTCCTGCAGCACAGAAAACACAGAATGTAGAGAAAGGAGAACCGGGAAAGTTAGAACTCCCGGAATCCTCTTACAATATGCGCCGGGTATATGCGTATCTCATTAAATCCAGAGGTTTAGACACGGATATAGTACAGGAGTTTGTAGACAGAAAAATGTTATATCAGGATAACAGGGGAAATTGTGTTTTTGTCAGCAGGGATGAAAACAATACTCCGGTATATGCTTGTAAGCGTGGAACCAATACAGAGAAGCGTTTTGTAGCGGATGTAGAAAATTGTGATTATGAGCATGGATTTTATATCAACAACAATGCAGATAAGATGATTGTAACAGAATCCGTTATAGATGCTATGTCTGTTATGCAAGTATTACAGGCAAAAGGACTGGATTACCATGATTACAATTATCTTCCACTGGCAGGAGCTGCTAAATACGGATGCATTATCAATCAGTTGGAAGCGCATCCAGCTACAGATGTTTATCTTGCACTGGATAATGATGAAGCCGGTATTGGTGATTCTGCACTGGCAGCACAACTTATTAAAGAGCATTTCTTAGATGGGGTAGAAATCCATGATAGCTGCAGACCAGTATATACAAAGGACTGGAACGAGGAAATACAGTATGCATGGAAGCACCAGATTGGGTGCGACAAACTTAATTTCTTCCATGATGATAAAGATGATGCCCTGGCAAAAGATAATTCACCTCAAAAAGAAAAATCGAAAGGTATTTCTTCAACATATGAGCATGAAATGGAAAACGATTTAGAGGTATAGGGGGAAAGATAAATGATATTTGTAGGAAGCCTGGATAAAGGATATTTTGCGGAAGAAGTTTGTAACAAATTTAACTTGTCATTCGATTATGTGCAGGAAGCTGCACATATATCGGAACAGGTGAACGAGATTCTTTCTTATCAGAAGCAGGATTATACGATTTTTGATGTAGAGCAGTACATTGATGAAGCAGAGGATGTTGTAGATGGCATTATTAAGATATGCAATGCGAATAATTCCAAACCTATAATATTTGCTGCAGGGTACATGAATAATTCAAATATAATCGTATCTGCAGCAAATAAGGGCATTACATATTTTGTCACTGCAGTTATGCTTTCTGATATGAAAGACCAGTTAGAGAAGTGTTTAAATGGCTATTATGATGCAAATGGAATCAGTGAAGTGGAAGAACTGCAGAAGATAGCTGCAGAAGAACAGGAAGCAAGAGAAGCTGCAGCTGGAGATAGTAAGACCATTGCTATTGCCGGAGCTTGTCGGAGAATCGGAACAACTACAATGGCAGTACAGGTTATTCGATATATTCAGATGCAGGGAAAAACAGCTTGTTATATTCAGATGAACGATAGCAGCTATATAAATGATATGAAGGATTGGTATACGGTAACAGAAGATAAGGAACTAGGACTTGTCACATTCCAAGGAGTAGACCATTACTATGACCTCAATAAAATCCGGAACGTGATCGAGAAACACTATGACTATTATGTATACGATTATGGAACCTATTTTGATGGCAATTTTAACAAGGTATCGTTCCTGGAAAGAGATATACAGATTTTTGTTGTAGGTTCAGAGCCGGGAGAAATGACAGATACAAGAAAGATACTGGAATCATCCTTTTACAATACATCAAATTATGTATTCAATTTCACATCAGAAGCAGATAGAAAAGACCTTAAAGAAATGATGGAAGAAAAAGCGGAGCAGACCTATTTCATTGAAAATATCCCGGATAAATATGTATATGTTCCAAATGAATGTTATGAAAAGATGATACCTATTGTGCCGGTACAGGAAGAGACTGCAGTACCGAAGAAAAAAGGATTATTCAGGAGGAAAAAGTAGATGGCGGGAAAGTATAAGAAAGGTCTTGTAAATGAGGTAAAAGCAGATATAGCGTATGAGAAAGAGCAGGAAAAGCTAAAGGAGAAATACAACCTTGATGAAGATGTAGTGGTTGTAGAAAAGAGCAATGCCTATAAGTTTACGGTAACGGTATTAATTAATGTAATAAAAACACTGGCAACCATTATCATTTTGATTTTAGCAGCCATTGGATTGATTACATTAATTTATCCAACTACAAGAGAAGCCGTTCTGCAGGTCTTATATTCCATAAAAGACCAGGCAGTAATGTATTTAAGATAGAAGGTGAAATATGCTGATACAGTTAGATAATATTTTGCAAGTGAGCAAGTATCATATCATTTTTGATGCTAAAATCCCATTTTTAGGGGATGAAGCATTTAAGATTGATTATACAGGGGTAGATGTAGAAATTGAGGGAGAAATACTTTCTAACGCTGCAGAAAGGCAGCTTATGTATTGTATGAATAAGGATTTTGGAGAAGCATTGTTCGATCCGGAACAGGTGAAAAATGCTTTTGGAACAGGAAAACAGTATAAGATTATGTATGATAAGGAGAATTAACACATGACAGTATTTGTAAAACCAGAGGACGGAGACAGTTTAAGAAACGATAACGTAGTTGTAGGATACTATAAAAATTATGCCATAGTAAGAAACGAGTATAACCAGTATTTCTATCTTTACGGAAAGCCAAATGAAGTAGAGCTTGGAACGGTTATTGAAAACAAATATCTTAAGCCTATTGATGACTTGATGCTTATGGAGCAGAAGGAAATCAAGAGTATGTTTGAAAGATAGAAGGTGACAGTATATGAAACGATACAGCAAAAAAGATAGGGAAGAATGGGTTGAGAAGAATAAACAGATGGAACAGGAAATGGCTGACAGAATTAAAAGCATAGGTGAATCGTTTATTAATGACCCGGCAGCAATAGCAGAAGCACTTGCCTTTGGAAGTCAGTTTTACCGCTATTCCGAAAGAAATGTAACACTTATCTATTCCCAAAAGAGGGATGCACAGTACGTCCAGTCATTCCCGGCATGGAAGAAGATGGGATATTCTGTTAAACGTGGTGAAACTGGACTTAAAATATGGGTTCCAGTAAAAGTTACGCTGCTAAATATTAATGGCAACAACGTGCCATTATCTGATGCCACAAAGGAACAGAAAGAAGCATACCGCAAAGGGGATATTGAAGGAAAGGTAATCTCACGTTTCAAAATTGGCACCGTATTTGATATAGGGCAGACCACATTCCCACCGGAAGATTATCCGAAACTTTTTTCAGTTGGTTATCCGTCAGAACTGCATGAGGATTTATGCAAGGGTGTAGCTGATTTTGCAAAGGATGTTATCCATTGTGATGTAAAGTATGAAGATTTATCTTCTGCAACCTTAAGAGGTTTTTATTCCAGGGATTTGAACCAGATAGTAATTAATTCAAGCCTTAAGGGAACACAGAAGCTATCTACCCTATGCCATGAGTTAGGACACGCTTTACGGCATAATACAGTAAGCAAATTATCTACACATGGAAAGGAACTGGAAGCGGATGCAGTGTCAGTTATGATAGAATCCGGTCTTGGATTGGAATTAACAGATGCAAGAAAAGACCATCTTGCAGACCATTATAAGGACTTTAAAGCTGAAATTAAACGAGAGCTTGGAAAAGATTTTACTGATGAAGCTATGATTCAAAAGATAGATGATATGCTATCATCCGTTTATTCTACATACAATGATATTGTAGATGATTTGAATAAAAGCATTGAGAAATACGTTCCGCAGGAAAGATTACTGGAATATCAGAAAAATAATGAAGTTTCCCATGAGCAGCTTCCAAAGAAAGATATAGATGTTGCACCGGAAATGGATATGGACTACGATTTAGAAATGTAGTGGATATAACGAAAGAGGTACCAGCATTGCTACTGGCACCTCTTTCTGTAAGTAAATAATAACATTTTTAAAAGTTGTCTATATTATAGCATTCTCTTTTTCTTTTTTCAAGTATTTTATTGGACAATAAAAGAGGTCTAGTTTTTTATCCTAGACCTCAAAAAGAGTTGCGCTTACCTTTTTGATGTGCTATTATAATTGTAATTTGTTTAATTATCAAAGCATGGGAGCAGTACCTAAATCATTCGGGGGAATGGTGGTACTGTTCTCATTTTTTTGTAAAATTATGTCACAATTTAATTGGACAATTCTTGTGTATTGTGGTACCGGATTTCTTCTGGTTAATTTGAAGATACACATGGTTGTGTATAAAATTTGGAGCAAGGAAGAAAAAATTAAGAGGGTATCTTTGAGGGACATATTAAACACTCCTTTCCGTCACATAAAATAAAGGTAAGTGAAAACTTCTTTTACATAGTGTATAAAGTTTTAGGGCATAAAGCAATGATAAATAGCAACAAAATTTATTGGAAATTGGTGCAAAAATCACACGGAAATATGTAGAAAAATCGTACATATTATTTGTCTATTTGTGCTGAAAATGCGTATATTTGTCGGTTGTGTTCTGTATTTATTAATCACGATTTCTAGTGTTGGATTTTGACCAGGTAATACGCTGCAGCCTGGAACGGTGTCCCGGCTGCAGAAAAAATCCCTAGCTGCATTTCATGCAGCCTTATCATTGTTTTCCTGCGACCAGTACCCCCGGTAGTACGTCCTGGGGGACGTACCTTGATTCGAAGCTGCATCCTGCAGCTTTTCTTTTTTCTATTCCAGGCTTTGGATTCTTGCAGCCTTTTTCTGGCCACAAAGAATCTCAAAGCCTTTATTTTGGCGCACGATAGATTATTTTTTCCGGAAATTTGGAAAAAGTGTCCGTCACGGATCCTGCGGTAGTGCCGGACACATAAATTCCCTGCAGCTTCTTGTTGGGTTTCGATTTATCCATTCCCAGTTAAAATCCCTTTTTCTTATGACTTGTAAAAAGTATACATTTTACAATGGAAGAATCTACAAGCTATACATAGTTGTAAAATGTATCTTTTTATATATTGAAACTTGCAAATATATATGATATACTTTTTACAAGTAATAGTAATGTGAGGTAATAAGAATCATGCCGGGAAGATATTATGGATATAATCGGGTGTCGAGTAAAGAGCAGCATCTTGATAGAGGAACAAAGAAGATAAAGGATTTTTGTGCAGCCAATAATTATCCGCTAACTAAAATCTTTGAAGATAAGGTTTCAGGGCGAAATTTTAACCGTATGCGCTATATCTGTATGAAAGAAGATGTTTTGCGACCGGGAGATACTCTTATTATTCCGGAATATGACAGGCTCGGACGTGCTGAAGAAACTAAAAAAGAGTTGGAATACTTTAAGGAGCATCACATCCGGGTAATATTTTTAGATATTGAAACTACAAAAATGGATATAAATTCGTTTCCGGATGAAATGTCACGCTTGATGTTGTCATATATTAATGATACCTTGATTGACCTATTTGATTTAATGGCAAGGACGGAGCTGGAACGTAAATCGAAGCGGCAGCGTGAGGGAATTGAAATGATGAAAAAACGTGGGGAATGGAGTAAATACGGCAGACCACGGAAAATGAGTAAGGAAGATTTTGCAAAGGCTTACCAGCAAGTAGAGAGGGGGGAGTTGAAAACGTCACAACTAATGAAGCAGCTTGGATTGAATGAAGATACCTATTATCGTTATGTGAGAGAATATAGAAAAGGAGAGATTGGATAAATGTTAGAGATTGAAGATGTTCACAATTATTATCCAGGTGAAGAAGATTTGCGATTCCCTATTATTACGGCTTTACTCCCACAAGATTTTCAAACTATATATATATCATTTAAATCAAATAATTGGAAGAAAATGCATCATATCCCATTGAAGGCAACAACCAAAAATGGTCATAAAATCATTCGTATTAAACAGGACTGTTATTCTTCCAGAAGAAGAAAGAAACAGAAGAAAAGAGATAGAAGAAAAGAGAGAGGGGAGGTTGATACTACATGTTAGGTAAAACAATTATTATTGTATGGGGAATTGTTATGATTCTTTATGTGTTTGTGAGTAGTTTAAGAGTAATTTTAATTCACCGTAACATTATAAAAGCAGATAAAAAACGTTATATATTGGAGTTTGTAGGAATTATCCTTATATGTATAGCTTTTTTCGTAAATTACGGCTTGCTAAAATGGATGTGATGAATATGACAGTTATCAAATTGTTAGCATTTTTAGGGTTAGTTGCTTATATGTGCTATTTTTTCCGAAGAGTAAGTTTGTTCCTGGCAAAGGATGTTCCAGCTGCATCCATCTACTTCTCTTCTGCAGCTTTTCTCTTTTTGTTAGTTATATTTTTGCTATTGTTTGGATGCTTCCAAGCTGCACTGATAGCTTTTTGTAATAGTATGATTTTTATGGGATTTTACATAGGAAGATGTAAATTAAAATAAATATCTTTTAGGTTAATTAGATGAAGCAGATTTTACGGATTTCTTTACACCAAATTAGAATTTAGCTGATTTAGCAGAAAGGGAATAATATGGATAGAAGTAATATAACAGTAACTATGCCAATATACGAGTATGAACAACTTGAAAGTAAAGCGGACGGTTTTGATTGTTTAATCCGAATGTTGGAAAGAGCAAACCAAGACGGAAAGGCTGTAATGACAGACGAATTAAGGACTAAAATCGAAGAAATCTTTTGTTAGCAAATCAGGATTTACTGGAGGTGAAGATAAAGGTATTTGCAAATTAAACTGAAATATCATTTAGGTTAATAAGACGAAGCAGATTTTACGGATAAGTAAAGTCTGTTTTTTCTTTTTTGATGGTATTGTTTTTGCCCTGGCTTTTATCTCATTTTCTTCCGGAATAATTTCTTCTTTTTTTATGTGCTGGAACTTTACTGGATGCATCTGCAGCATCCTTTTTTGGGGTGGCAAGGTTCGCCTTTGAAAGTGTTTTTGAGATTGTATAAGTGAGGTAATTGAAATGGTCTTGTGAAGCGTTATTTGCCCTATTCAAGCCATTTTTTCTTTTTTGAGGAAGAACTGTAGCATTCGTGATATGCGTTGTCTTATAAGCACTTCTGACGGTTTCTAGGGTATGATTAAATACATATTTTTTCGTGTTATTTCCGGTATTATTTTTTGCATAAAAATAAGCAGCATTTTCTATCATTTTCCCATTATCCAAGGGATTATTTTTTGTGTTATTCGTTCCAGGAGTTTCCGCAGCATGATTTCCGGTAGTATGAGTTTTAAGTGGTTCTGTAGCATGGATTCTAAGAGTTTATGCAGCAGCGGTTTTAAAGGTTCTTGTAGCATAAGATTTAAGAGTTTTGTTAGTAAGAATTTCAAAAGTTTCTGCAGCATGATTTCTTTTAGTATGATTTTTAAGAGTTTCTGCAGCATATGTTTTAAGAATTTTTTTAACATGATTTTTCGTATGTTTTGAAGGATTTTTTATAAGATTTTTTCGATACAGATATTTATTATGGCACTAATCCTCGACCCAATTTTCTTCCCGGCATTGGCTACCAGCTCTAAGCAAAAAATCGTTTCTCCTGTTCGTCGAACCAATTTTTCACCAAGAGCTGCTACGCATAAGCCAGTTGAAAATCGGGTACCCCTCGGGTGCGGTGCGGTGGCAGCGGAAAAGGCTGTACGTTACACTATCACTACCACTACTACTGTAAGATAATTGATTCGGTACACGCACATGATCCATCCGGAATGTGTGTGTACCTTATTTCTTTATTAGGTAAACGTGTTTTGGTTAATAAAACAAAAATGGGTTGCAGCAAAGAAGAAGCAGCCACTATTACCCTGCACTACTGCACCACCCCATCACTCCACCGGTATACGACCAGCATACCATATAATCATACCGGCAATTCACAAGGTGCTATAAATAGCACCTTGCCCTAAACCCGCATAAATGCTTGGTTTTTGACTGAAAAAAGACCATAAAAAAGAACCGAAAGGAGCCTTGAAAAAAGCATTGAAAAGTGTCTTGAAAAAAGACCTCAAAAAAGAAAAATTAGGCTGGCTTTTTCTGCTATATTTCTTGTAAATATACCTATATAGCGGTATAATAAGGATGTAAGAAAATAACATTTTTTGAAAGTGAGGGATAAAGATATGATTATAGGAACATTAGAAAACGGTACAACTTGTGTTTATGATTTACCGGATGAAATTAAAACAGCAGAACAATTCCAAAGCCTTATATATGGCTACAATAATGGAAGAATGGCAGAAAGCCAGCGGGAAGAACTTTTTAACCAACCGAAGCTATTAGGTCTGAATGGTCCAATGTGGAACGGCTGGGGAACTCTTAAAAGCTCCGGAAAAGTGGTTGCCATTATCCGCTATGAAAAGACCGGATATGATATTTAAGAAAGTAAACGGTTTGCAGTGCATCCGGAACGGCTGCACTGCTACCACTACTATTTTAGAAAGGAAATAAAATATGACAGTAAAGGAATTATATAGTATACTTGATAAAGAAAGTACAAGAGATTGGGCAATTAAAATTTAGTGGAGGGATATAGGATGGATTTAGGAACATTTAGAGAAATTACAAAAAATTTAAGCGATGACACGATATTATATATGTCATTAGCGGAAGTAGTAAAAGGTGATGTAATCGAACGTGATGAAATTGAAGCCGATGTGGAAAATATCGAAGTCGATGAAGATGATAAGGGCAGACCGTTCTTATGGCTTCTGGATTCTAAATGATAGAAAAATAATACACGCATCCGTATTTCAGAAAACGTTAGGATGGTTTGGAAAACACACCATTGAAGAAGCCGTTGAAATCTTAAGCACTGAAACAAATATTATATAGAAAGGAAAAGGTGAATATGATGAAAAGTTATAAGGATTTTGAAAAGGAATTTATTGGAGATAGTGATATTGCTACTCTTATTATGTTAGGTTATGACAGTAAAGAGAAAGACGGATTGTTATTAAAAAAATTGAATTTTGGCGAGGATGGAAACTATCGGGCATATATTGTAGAGGGACAGGCTGAAATTGGAAGCCATTATGAATTAGTGGCAGAATTTACAGATTGGCTGAGAATCTATGATGATTCTTCCTTAGTAAAAGAGTTTCATGCTGATGTAATTAAAGTATTTCGTGCCAAGGAATTTGGTTGTATCATCCAGCTTTTAAAAGAAGAAAAAGAGGATGTTTTATGAAAGTTAATTTTACGGATGGAATCGAAATTGTGATTGATGATGAGAAACTTATCAGTTGGCAACAGTCGAGTGATAAAAGATTTATTATGTTGGCTGTAACAGAAGAAAGTGGTTACGCAAATTATGAAATCGACTTACAGGAAAAGGTGATAAAAAGGGATAGCAAATAGAACAAGACCAAAGCAGATAGTCATAAAGGTATAAGAGAAAGAATTTTTGGAATTAAAGGAGAGCCGGATGCAGTGGATGCATCCGGCTTTTATTTTTAGTGTACTGGAAGTGGAAAATGAAAACGCTGCAGCCTGGAACGAGGTTCCGGCTGCAAAAAAATCCCTAGCTGCATTTCATGCAGCCTTATCATTGTTTTCCTGCGACCAAGTACCACCGGTAGTACGTCCTTAGGGACGTACCTTGATTTAAAGCTGCATCTTGCAGCTTTTCTTTTTTCTATTCCCGGCTTTGGATTCTTGCAGCCTTTTTCTGACCACAAAGAATCTCAAAGCCTTTATTTTGGCGCACTGTAGGTTATTTTCTCCGGAAATTTGGGAAAAGTGTCCGTCACTGATCCTGCGGTAGTGCCGGACACATAAATTCCCTGCAGCTTCTTGTTGGGTTTCG
>ENA-OOXT01000249-OOXT01000249.1-human-gut-metagenome-genome-assembly--contig:-NODE-249-length-42183-cov-13.025707_pt1 | contig 42183 bp, 39 predicted proteins | sample MGYA00241590_ERZ501349 | MGnify/ENA primary metagenome ERZ501349 (study PRJEB25962, sample SAMEA2042838) | human gut metagenome | biome: human gut; feature: human-associated habitat; material: faeces...
AAGTCCGGTCGTGGCGGCAAAAGGCAGCCAAGCGGTAAGTTTGAATCTGCGTGAGTGTCCCCAAATTAGCGGGGTGGCGGGGTAAAATCCGCCACCCCCATTTTCTGCCAAAAAGTTAGAAAAACAACGTGGACGAAAATTCAACAAAAATTCAACTCCGTTACAAAAAGTTGAATTATTTTAATAAACGATGCTAAACGATGAAACCAAAAAAGTGCTGCGTATCAACATGTTTTTCAATATTGCAAAGCGATAGAATACGCCTGTTTTTGAACTCATAACCCGGAGGTCGTAGGTTCGAGTCCTGCCTCCGCAACCATAAAAGCAGCCGTTTTCACTAGAAAACGGCTGCTTTTCTAACTTTTTGGTGGTTACAAAAGTTACAGACCCTACGACTTGGGGTTTATTTGGGGTTTACGCCAGTGGTGGACAGCGTTTTTCTAACTTTTTGGCCGAAAATGATTTTTGGGGTAAAACAACACTTTGGGGAGAAAGTTCCGGAAAGTTTCATTCAAAATGGTAAAACACCATTTTCATTATACAATTCTGTGGAATACTCTGAATATTCTCGACTTTTTGATATCCTTGAGTGATGGAATCTCGAACCTTGACCGCAATGAGATTACGCAAGTCCCCTCAAATTTGTCCTCTTACCAGAGACTTCGCTGAGTTTGGCAACCTAACCTGAAGGATAAGAGGCCGGGCAAAGTGCCTGCCTAGAGAGAAGTTTCTCTGCCTTAAAATAGAAAAATAGGACCCAAGCGGCCTCAAAAACTGCTTGTGTCCTATGTATTTTAAGCTCCACGGAATTTACTCCTGAGTTTACTTCCTTTGGGCTTGCTGTCTCTTCCTGCAAACACACCGGCACGAACATCAGCGGCCCTGGCCTTTGCAATGGCAATCTGATGTGCGTAAATCATTGCTGTGGTCGTTGCGTTTGCGTGTCCAAGTTCATTTGCTGTGGTGACCAGATCAACACCATTGGCAATCATTGTGGAAGCAGCGGTGTGCCCTTACGGTATAATTACGACAAACCGGGAAAGCCCTGAATTACCAACGGTTTTTGGAATTCTGCGTCCTGATTCTTCGTCCTTTTCCAACCCGAAAAATCAAGCAGAATGAAGGCAAATTTTTGGAGGTGTTAAATTAACGACAAATTCATATCCCCCGGATAAGGCTTCCCTTATCCAAGATTAAGGGCATTTCCGCACTACGGGAATGCCCTTTTTCTATGCCCAAAATCTTTGAAAGGAGGCAATGCCATGCCAAAGAAAGCGCCGGAAAAGATTGGTTCCGTCCTTCGTGTGCCGTTATCCCAGCTTCACCCGCACCCGCAAAATCCCTTCGCCGTGCGTGACGATTCTGCCATGCAGGAGTTGAAGGAAAGTGTCAGCCAGAACGGTGTTCTTGTCCCTGCCATTGCCCGCCCCCGTGCGGAAGGCGGCTATGAACTTATTGCCGGTCACAGACGGAAATATGCCTGCGAACAGGCTGGGCAGGATTCCATGCCCGTGATCGTTCTGAACCTGAATGATGATGAAGCCGTCATCCAGCTTGTAGACAGCAACATCCAGCGGGAGGATATTCTTCCCTCGGAACGGGCCAGGGCATACAAGATGAAAATGGATGCCATCAAACGGCAGGGTGCGAGGACCGATTTAACTTCGCCGAACGGTTCGGCAAAGTTCCGAAGTGATGATCTCATTGGAGAAAAGGATGGGGTCAGCGGCGACACCGTGCGCAACTACATTTCTCTGAACAATCTTACCCCGCCGCTGATGCAGATGGTGGACGAAAAGAAAATCGCCCTCACCCCAGCCTATCAGCTTGCCGCTCTTTCAGAGCAGGAGCAGGAACTGCTGGTGGAAACCATGAGCAGCGAGCAGGCCACCCCGTCACTGTCCCAGGCACAGAGAATGAAAAAACTGAGCCAGATCGGAGAACTAAATGAGGACACCTTGCTTTCCATTATGATGGAGCAGAAAAAGCCCGTGAAGAATGATATTGTTCTTCCCGGCGAAAAATTGCGCAAGTATTTCCCCCGTTCCTACTCTCCCGAAAAAATCCAGGAGACCATCTTCAAGCTGTTGGATGCCTGGATGCGCAAGCGCCAGCACGACAAAAGTCGGTAAAACTGAATATCCCACCCAACCGGACAGGCTCCCGCTTGCCCGGTTATTTTTATGTCAACCACAGAAGGTTTCATCAGATTGAGTATGATTGGCTGCGGGAACAGTTTCGGGCGGAGCCAATAGACGAGCTGGTGGAAATCATGCTGGAGGTTGCAATGAACCGCAGTCCCACCATCCGCATTGGCAGGGACGCAGAATATCCGACCTCCTATGTGCAGGAACGGTTCTCCAAGATCACCGCCATGCACATTGAGCGTGTCATGGAGGGGATCGCGGACAACCGCACCCAGATTCGCAATACCAGAGCCTATCTGCTGGCATCCCTGTTCAATTCCGTGTCCACTCTGGACAATCAATGTAGGACAACTGGAGGGCAGGAATGTCCCCTTTTGCGATCCATTCACCAAATACCGCTTCCATTCCACCCGAGAAGGCTTCGGTTATGGAGCGGATGCTGCCGATTACCATGTTGTATACGGAATAGACTGCGACCAAACGCACATCAGCCATCAGCGTAAGCAGTACAACATCTATGTTCTTATGAAGAAAATAGGCGATATGCTGACCGATTCCTGTCCATTTCTGGTCGAGAACGACCTTTTTCCCACTCTTGATAAGGGCATAATGCTTTTTGACATAATACGTATACATTATCGGCCGCACAATAAAAATTAGGCTGGAACCAAGCTTTACAAGTATTAAATCGGCGCCCAATTTTACCAAAAGGATGATCGCAATGGCATTGATCAGCGTTGTACCAACCATAATCAGGTTGTTGATATATACTTTCTTGTCGGCAACAATCAGGGTGAGGTTTGCCAAGCCACCCATGTACTTTGCCAGCGTAGCCAACCCGATTGAAAATACAAGTAGGAAAATATATGTTTTTGAGAAAATCGTAACGTGGGCCAAATCGTGATAACACAGGCCCAGAATCACGCTGTATGCAACAAAAACCACGGCAACATGATTAAAGAAATCCCTTACCGCGTAATATACGGAACTTATTTCCGAAACATCTTTTTTTGCAAGCGGTCCATAAAGTTTTGCTCGAGCAACGCCGCCAATTCCACCCTCAAGCAGCGTGATATATGACAGGAACTGCGCAACGGATACCGAGATCCCATAAGCTTCGGACCCATAGGCGGCGATCAAAATTCGGGGAACCAAAATGCCGCAGGCCGTTGTAATCAGCTGGTTGAGAAGCTGTGTCAAGATATTCAGTTTTGATTCATCCATTTTTTCCCGTTTCATAGTTCTTGCCTGCCTCCATCAGAAGCGCGCTTGTGCCGCCAGCAGTTTCCATTTCTCTTTCATAGTCAGCTTGCGGCTGAAAATAAATCGCATCGCTGTTTTATCGATCTCTTTTCCCCAGGGATAACGCCGCAGTAGTTTGCGCTCCCGAGCAGTACAGTTTTTTCTGCAGTTGTAGTAAACCGACAAATAGTTTTTCAGATAATAAACTGCAACAACTTCCAGATCACCCCGAGCTGTCATTTCCCATATTTGCATAAATTGATATAGGAGTGTAAACATCTCCCTGGCCATCATTCGGTGGATTGTGTCAACATTGAATTGATGCATTGTACTGCCGGTACGGTGGTGATATTGGTACAGCCGATTGGGAATATACCAGATTCTTTGTGCGCCGATCAATGGATACAGCAGTTGTACCTTGTCCTCGCCACAGTGTGTCCCATAAAGGCAGGAATAATCGGTGGTATCTCCATCGAATAGTTCTCTGCGAAATGCCTTCAACCACAGGGAATTAAAGCGGTTCGAGGAAATCAACTGTTTCTTTAGCCATTGGACAGATACTTTCTCTCCTGTAGAAGAAATATCGCCAATGCAGCGCCCCGTATCCGCACCATTCAAAAAAATCCGCCCTGTATATAGGAGAATATCCGGGTTATGGGCCAGAACAGCACACCTCAGCACCTCCAGGCAGTCAGGCTCCAGAACATCATCGCTGTCCAGGAATACGATGTAATCGCCAGTTGCCAAACAGATTCCCTTTTGACGGGCAAAGAATTGGCCGCAATTTTTCTGGTGGAACACTTGGATTCTTGCATCTTCCAGCGCATAATCGTCCAGTTTTTTCCCGCTTTGATCCGTAGAACCATCATCAACCAAGATCAGTTCCCAATCAGAAAAGCATTGAGCCTTGACAGATCCAATGCAAGAATCCAGAAAGGACTCGGCATTATAGACCGGAACAATAATGCTGAATTTCACAAGCACACCTCATTTTGATTAGGGTCTATCTGAAAACCGGGAATATGACCAACAGCGAGGGATTTTTCGCCTGATGAAGCCATTTTTCCGCAGGAATACTTTGTGTATTACAAGGGAAAATGGTGCACAGCAGGCGGAAAAGACCCGCTGTTTGGGCATGTTGACGGTTTTCAGATAGACCCTAGGATAAATCGGATAACCATACGATATGGGGCTTCACGATGACCGTGAAGCCCCATATGCTTCTGTCCTAGAGAAAATAACTTATCCTTGCACCATTTTCCCGTCTGCATCAAAGCGGTACATGCCGCTCTTAACGCCGTAATCATTGCTACCGACCCATAGGGTTGTACCCACGTACATTTTGCCACTGCCGGCATTAAAGAAGTAGTAGTCCTCACCGATCTTGGTAAAGCCCAGAGCCAGCACATTGTTATCATAGTAGTAGGTGTTTCCACCGCCAGTAACAAATCCGGTTTTTACCAGCTTGCCCGAAGCGTCAAAGGCGTGCCAATCACCCTTTGCAGGGATCAGATCATTTTTCTGACTGACCCAAATCGTGGAATTTACTGCAAGGACACCATTGGTCTGGGCATAGTAATATTCACCGTCCAGCTCATTGAGGCCGTTGGTCATTTTCACGCCATCGATGGTGAAGTAGAGCTTGCCGTCTTCTTCAATGATCTCCTTCTTGCCTGTCTCCAGATTCGGAACGAACATCTTGCCGTCGGGCTGGAAGTAGTACATACCACCCTCCACGCCATAGGCATTGTCGCCGACCCACATAGTGGCATCTTTGTACATCTTGCCGCTGCCGGCGTTGAACAGGTAGTAGTCACTGCCGATTTTGGTGAAGCCAAGTGCCAAAGCGCAGTTATCATAGTAGTAGACATAGCCGTCTCCACCAGTGACAAAGCCGGTTCGCTGCAGCTTGCCCGCTTCGTCAAAAGCGTACCAGTTGCCCTTTTCGGAGATCAGGTCATTTTTCTGACTGACCCAAATCGTGGAATTTACTGCAAGGACACCATTGGTCTGGGCATAGTAATATTCACCGTCCAGCTCATTGAGGCCGTTGGTCATTTTCACGCCATCGATGGTGAAGTAGAGCTTGCCGTCTTCTTCAATGATCTCCTTCTTGCCTGTCTCCAGATTCGGAACGAACATCTTGCCGTCGGGCTGGAAGTAGTACATACCACCCTCCACGCCATAGGCATTGTCGCCGACCCACATAGTGGCATCTTTGTACATCTTGCCGCTGCCGGCGTTGAACAGGTAGTAGTCACTGCCGATTTTGGTGAAGCCAAGTGCCAAAGCGCAGTTATCATAGTAGTAGACATAGCCGTCTCCACCAGTGACAAAGCCGGTTCGCTGCAGCTTGCCCGCTTCGTCAAAAGCGTACCAGTTGCCCTCTTCGGGAATCAAGTCATTCTTCTGACTGACCCAGGCAGTAATTCCAACAATCAGAACGCCGTTGGTCTGGGCGTAGTAGTATTCTCCCTCCAGCTCATTGAGACCATTGGTCATCTTCACGCCGTCGATTGTAAAATACAGCTTGCCGTTCTCTTCGATGATTTCCTTCTTGCCGTTCTCCAGATCCGGAACAAACATCTTACCGTCAGATCCAAAATAGTGCATGCCCGGCTCTACGCCATAGCTGTTGGCAGGAACCCACATTGTGGCATCCTTTGCCATCTTACCGTTGCCATTGTTAAACAGATAGTAATCATCGCCTACCTTGGTAAAGCCCTTTGCTCTGGCATAGTCGCTGAAATAGTAGGTTTCACCTTCAATGTCTACGAAACCGTCCCCTACCAAATAGCCGTTCTCATCGCACCAATACTTGCCCGCGCTAAGCTCACAGCCCTGCTGCGCCGTATTGTTGTCGATGTAGCAGCTCCTATTTTGGTAGACAAGTCCGGCAGTGGCAGTGAAGATGATACCGCCCTCTAACTGGATTGCACCATAGAATGGCTTACCGTTCTCGTCGCAGTAATAAAGTTTTCCGGGTTCAAAGGTGTCCATGGTGCCGTCATAGGTCACAAAGCCGTTGCACAGGCCGGTCATCAGACCGGTTTTCTCGTCAAAGTGATACCAGGTATAATCCATGACATTGTCGAGAACCGTTGGGGCGTTTCCATAGGCAATATAGCCGTTCCGCTCAATCCAGTATGTGCCCTCTTCCAGGGTCACGAACCGGCGGAACCAGGATTCGCCAGCGACAAAATACTTGGTGCCTTGTTCATCTGTACGGAAAGCGCCTCTTACCAGCTTGCCATCTTCATCGAAAGTGTAGAACAATCCCTTCACGTCCGCTTCGGTATAGCCTGTCAGCATCGTGCCGTTCTCTTTATCGAAGTAGTAGAAGAAGGAGTTGCCGTCTGCGTCTGCAATGGACTGCCAGCCGGTGGCAAGCACGCCCATACGGGCATAGTAGCTGTTTCCATCCTTCTTAAAGAATCCGGTGAGCTTTTCGGTGCATGTACCATCAATGCCCAAATCGTACCAGAAAACCCCCTCTTCTCCGCTGACAAAGCTGTGGAGTTGCTGCACACCGGTGAGAACCGTACCATCCTGATAGCAGGGATCCTCGTCCACATATCCGGCAGTAATGTACAGATAGTCGGCAAAGGCATAGCAGCAGGCCTTGATGGTTTGGGATTTCTGCTTTTGCAGGAAATATTTTTTTGTCGTGTGCTTGACATACGGGTGCCGAAATGCGTGGGGGTGGATATGGGGCAGTCCATTGTCCCGGCTGAAGTTATTCAGCCATCTGGTAATGCTGTCAGGATGAAGCCATTCCCCGTTATCTTTGGTGAATACCATTCCGGTTTCTTTCCAGTCCGACCCCTGCTTGAGACGCATCCGCATCTGCTCCAGCTTCCACTCTTTTAGAAGTTCCACGCACTGAGGAGCGAGTTTCAACGCGCGAACCTTGCCGGTTTTGGTAGGGCCAAGGTAAATGCCGGTTTTCTTTGTATACTGAAGCCGCGCCGGTTGTCAAGCGCATCTTTGACCTCTGCATCGACGGCAAAGGTCCGGAGCAGATTTCCCGGATTCTTGAGCGCGATCAGGTTCTTACGACCAAGGCTTTGTATGCCAGCCGCAAGGGAAAGCCGCTGCCCAAGAATCCGTATGGATGGAAGGATCAATCCATTGTCGGGATTCTGGAACGGCAGGAATACACCGGCTGCACCTGTAACTTCAAGGCCTACTCCAAGTCCTACAAGCTGAAAAAGCGGATTCCCAACAATCCGGAGGATATGTTCATCGTACCGGATACACAGGAGGCAATCGTGTCTCAGGCACAATGGGACAGAGTGCAGGAGCTGCGCAAAAACAAGCGCCGCCCCGCAAAAGCGGAACGGCAGGGATTGTTCTCCGGGCTGCTGTATTGCGCAGACTGCGGCGGCAAGCTCCATTTTGCCACCTGCAAGAGCTTTGAGGGCAAACAGGATCACTACGTCTGCTCCAAATACAAGAGTGGGCGCGGCGATTGCTCGGCGCATTATATCCGCGAGGATGTGCTGCGGGAGTTGGTGCTGGAACGAATTCAGGCGGTCAATGAGTACATCCGTGGTGATGTGGAGGGCTTTCAGGAGGAATGGCTGCATTACCGCCGCGCCGATCAGGAACGGGACATCCGGGAAGATCAGAAGCGCGTGGAGCAGGCAAGAAAGCGCCTTGCAAACCTTGATGTGGTCATGTCCCGGCTCTATGAGGATTACGCCCTCGGTGAGATCAGCAAGGAAAGGTATAAGAAAATGACGGCGGATTATGAAGCGGAGCTGGAACGGTTAAAGCTCGAAATTGAAACAACGGAAGAATGGGTCGAGCAGCGGCAGACAATGGGCGACGATCTGGACGCTTTCATTGCGCTGACGAAAAAGTATGTGGATGTCACGGAGCTGACGCAGACAATCGTCAACGAGTATATCAAGAAGATCATCATCCACGCACCGGACAAGTCTGGCGGCAAGCGCAGACAGAAGGTGGAGATCATCTTCAACTTCGTGGACGAGGTGGAAATCCCCGTACTGGCAGAACCCATGATTTCCTGTACAGTTTTTGCTCATAGCGACCGATAGGCTCAAATCCTTTTCCCTCTAGACAGTCAACACTTCTTTGTAAAGAAAAAGCCCTCCTGGTCATTAGAAAAAGGCCATGAGGGCGTGACGGTATTATTGAGTGCATCAATGACGGCACAGTTGTGGTTAAACAATCCGAGGCGTAATAAGGCGCAAACGGATGCTGATATTTCATCCAACGGAGTACTATCTGCAACCTTTTTGCGGCAATGGATGGATATCTGGAGCTTGATGCTGGAAACATCGCTGCTTGCGGATTCGGGTTGTTTTGCGACTTGCGGACAGTCCAAACAATATGACTCTGAGTGCATCGGGTGTAGCTCGTCGTCAGATTCAGGGTAAAACCTTTATACTTTATCCTCGGTGGAGAGTTTGTCTGCCTTTTGAATACATTGTTTCGCGTATTCAAACCTTTTCAAGGCAACCGCCACGACAAGGGCGTCGATGAGAGCCAACTGGGCGATGCGGGAAGTCATAGCCACACCGGAGCACTCGGTTTCTTTGGCGTAGGTAATCAAGCAAATGTCTGCTACGCGGGTGATTGGAGTTCTCTGCATACCGGTGATGCAGATTGTAACAGCCCCTTTCTCGCGAGCTCGCTCCAGCATTTGAATGGTGGCCTTTGTGCTGCCAGAGTGTGAAATGGCAATGGCGACATCGCCAACCCCCAACATGGCCGAATGAATCAGCGAATCCATTTTATCCAATCCGACCCGTACATCCATTCCGATGCGTAGGAAACGGTAACTGGCATCTTGTGCAATGGCTCGTGTATTGCCACAGGCAAAGAATTCAATACGCTTGGCAAAGGTAATGCGGTTGACGGCTTGAGCGAAATTTTCACTGCCGATTTGCTTGAGAGTTGTTTGCAGTGCGAGAATTTCGTGGGAAAAGACCTTTTCGAGGATCATAGCCTCTGTATCGGAAGGCGACATATCCTCCATAATGACCCGAGTTCCAAGATCGCTTTCGGAAGCCAGGCTAATCTTCATTTCGTTAAATCCCGTATACCCGATACTCTTGCAGAAACGAACAACGCTGGCTTCACTGACACCGCAGGTTTCGGCCAATTGAAGTACCGTCATATAAATGGCGGCCTCCGGATTACTTAGAATATAGTCTGCAACTTTTTTTGACACTTTGGACAGCATGTCATAATAATATTCAATCCGTTTCAGACAAGGGGTATCTTTTCCGGTAGGAAGTGATGCAGTATTCATATTGAGGTGTGCCTCCTTATTCAGGAAAGTCAGCTGAGAGAAATCTGAGTCGATCAATGTTTTACCAAAAGGCTTCTGTGCCCCCAAATTCACACATTGACGGGCATGAGAATAAATCGAATTTTATGTATTATACCTAATTTATCTCTGTTTTTCAAGGAGAACAGCTCCCGGTTTTGAACAGGTGACGGAAATGTCCGCTGTCCGCCACGGTATTTCTTCAAATGCTGCAAGAAGATGGTAAGCGTTGTGAGTATCTACCATTTTCTTGCAATTGGCCATCATTTTAGAAAGGGGAGCTTGGGTTTCCTGAGCAGAGATCAGGGGATTGATTTGTAGGGTGCAGACAACTCATACTATTTCCTGATTAAAATCTTAATTTTAATCAGGAAGGCATCGCCTGACGGCGCTGCCTGTTTTGTGATTTATAAGGAAAGAAATCACAAAACAAGTCTCATATGAACTCCATGCCCTTCAGGCAATTAATACTAATTCTTAATTAAAGACTTTAATTATCCAATCTCTGCCGGTAATGCTAGAAATGGCATTGTTAGACAAGGAGCAGATGGTATCACACAGGCGGTCAACAACTTTTTCCAATGTGGCGAAAACCTCGTTACGGAATCCGCGCTTTCGGATCTCTTTCCATATTTGTTCAATGGGATTCATCTCGGGCGTATACGGAGGGATGTGGAAAAGAATGATATTCTCTGGTAATTCCAGTCCACCGGATTTGTGCCACGCAGCACCATCACAGCAGAGCAAAATTATGTCGTCGGAAAATCGTTCAGATAATTTCTTGAGAAAAATGTTCATGCACACTGTATTGCAATAGGGCATGACAAGAAAGTATCCGTCACCGGTCAACGGCTCTACCGCTCCATAGGCATAGCGATACTCCCGGATGTGGTGACAGGGTACACTGGGACGTATCCCTTCCTGACACCAGCAGTATTTGGGCTTGTTAATTCGACCAAATCCAGCTTCATCCTGGAACATCAGGCGGATTTTCTTCCCGCTGTGGATAACTTCCCAGTTCTTTTACGGTGTCGTTAATTTTTTTGAGGCCGCGATTTCTTCTTCGCCGGCCTTTTGGGGGTGTCTGCTGCGGGGCATGATCTTACGCCATCCATGACGATGCAGAACAAAGTATATTTGACCATTGCTGACTGGATGGTCTACTGCACTTTGATATGCTTTCGCGATTTCGCTGATTTCTACCAGCTCGCCCTTTTCCGCACGCGCTTTGAAAGGAGCCAGAATAGCTGCTTCTTCTTCCACGCTCATATTGCGATGATTTCCACCGTAATGATTCCCCGAAATTGCTTCAAGCCCGTTGCGCCAATATTTTGCCACCAACTGGCTCACATAGGCTGAACAGAAACCCGTTGCCTCAGCCACATCCTTGGAATTGGCACCTTTGGCCCGCAGTTCCAGTGCTTTCAATCTGGCCTCGGCTCTTTTATCTTTTTTTCCCTGCGTGCCTGCTCAATCGCTTTTATTTCTTCACCGCTGAATTGATATCTGGAAGCCATATTTATCACCCAGATATAGTATATCATATCACTGCAATTATTTGAAGCGTTTTATTAAGAAATAGTATAAAATCTTTTTTAAAGATTTTAATTGGAGTTCAGTATCAGCTGCCTGTTTCATATTATCGATGATTTTGGCGCCGAAGGGGCAGCGCTTTTCACACTGTCCGCAGGCGATGCATTCGTCCGCGTGATGTGGCAAACCCCACTAGTGACCAGCGATGGTTGCGGGAATTTCTCCGAAATCCCGGACCATGTCCAGATATTTTGTCACATCCGCCACGGTGATTCCCTTGGGGCAAGGAGAGCAATGACCACAGTAAACGCACTTTTGGTGGATTTTATACCTGGATGAGCGGGTAATCTGGCTGTAGTCACGTTCTTCGGGCGTGGCGTCCAAATAAGCAAGCGCAGAATCGACTTCCTCCGGTGTTTTGCAGCCGATCAATGTGCTTACGACACCGGGGTGGAACAGCGCATAGGAGATACACTGGGAAGGAGTCAATTTGGCTCTAAAGGGAGAGGTTTCATCAAACAGAAGCAGCTTGCCGCCATACGTTTTCATGACGGTGATGGCGATGCCTTTTTCTTCACAGAGACGATAGAGACACATCCGGTCTTCGTCGACAGCGCAGTATTCTTCCACCTCCCGAAATGCGAGATTGTCTATGGCATTCTCCAGAGTTAGGTCCTTGGGGAACACATCGAAGGCGGCATTGATACTGAACATCAAGACATCAATCAGACCGGTATCAATCATGCGCATGGCAGTGGAGGCAGTATGGCAGCTGACACCGGTGCAGTGGACCTACCCATCGTGCTTGAGGCTTTCCACATGGTGAATGAATTCCGTTTCAAAGGCGTCTTCATAGTCTTTTGCGGTGTCCACAAAATGCATCATACCGATGTCCACATAATCGGTATGGAAACGACGCAGGAAATCCTCAAAATATTTTCTGGACAGTTCAACATTGCGGTAGCGGGAGTACTGATCACCAATCATAACGGTACCGACATGTTCCTGCAGGATCAACTCGTCTCGATGACCGGAAATGGCCTTGGAGACAGCGCCCCGGAATTCTGGCTGCGGCCAAAAAAGATCATAGATATTGATTTCTTTGCCGATGGCATACTTGATCGTGCGGTCGACTTCCTGCTCTGTGCGTCCAAGCATGTGTTCGCCGCCAAAACCAATGATAGAGGCGTTGCGGCCAAGTCTGGGTATGTTGCAGTATTGCATAAAGGTAACCTACGTTTCTGTATTCAAAGACTATTTGAAATTGTAATGGCAGTCAGCTTATCCTTTAACGGCGCCTCCAGTAAGACCGCGAACAAAGTACTTCTGGATGAAGATGCCCGCAATAAAAATGGGGAGAGTTGCCAATGTGGCAGCCGCGGAACTGGAGCCCCAATCAATGGAGACGGAACCTAGGAACGCGGAAATGCCGACAGGCAGCGTGCGGGTGGCCCGACCGGAGAGAATGAGCGCAAACATGAACTCATTCCAGGAGTTGAGCAGCACCATAATACTGGTTGTCGCTAGGCCGGGCGCCACCAACGGCAGGCAAATTCGCAGGAATGTATGCAGGCGGGAACATCCGTCTACCTGTGCTGCTTCTTCCAGTTCCATGGGAATATCCTGGAAGAAACCCTTCATCATCAAAATGGCAAAGGGCAGGTTCAATGTAGTGTGCGCCAAGATCACGGCAAGATGAGTGCCAGAAATACCGAGTTTTCGCATCATTACATAAATGGGCATCATCAGCGAACTAACCGGAATCATTCTGGTGATTAAAATCAGCAGTGCGATACCATGGGCGCCGGGGATGCGGATGCGTGAGAGTGCATAGGCACATAAAACACCAAGCGTAACACACAGTACCATTGTGGCGGCTCCGACAATGCCGGAATTGACAATATTTAGAAAGATATTATTTCTTGAAAAGATGGAGAAAAAATGCGTAAGGATGGGAGTGAAGAAAATGGTTGGTGGATCGGTAAACATCAGCCGCTCGGGTTTCAGCGCCTGTGAAACCATCATAAAAATGGGAATTACAGTCCAGAGTGTGAACAACGTGATAATAATGATACAGACCAGATTGCGACGTCGAATGAGATGCTTCATGATTTCACCTGCCTAACGGTGTGTGCTTTTTCGGATATAGAAGCTGCTGACGGCCAGCACAAGAATCAGTGTGACGATGGATAATGCCATGGCATATCCCATGTTGTATTCAGAAAAGCCGACACGGTATGTATACATCGCCAAGGTTTCTGTCGCGTAGCCGGGGCCACCACGGGTCAGAACGTAGATGGTATCAAAAATCTTCATCAAATCCATGGAGCGCATGAGTAGAATGAAGGAACTCATGGGTAATATGGATGGGATGATGATCTTCCGGACAACAGTTCCAAAACTGGCGCCGTCCACCTGAGCGGCTTCCAGCCAATCATCATTGATTCCCAGCATGGCGGCGTACAGAATGAGGATCGTGAAAGGCGTCATTTGCCAGATGTCCACAAGAATCACACTGAACAGCGCGAATCGCTCATCACCGAGCCAAGGAACATGCCCGATCCCGGCAACTTTTCCCAGGGCATAATTTAAAATGCCAAATTGCGGATCATAGATATATCGCCAGATTAAGCCGACAATGACAGGGGATGTGATCATGGGCAGCAGAAATACGGTTTGAATCCATTTGGTGGGCTTGCGATAGACCCAAAGGGTAAGAGCGATGCCGAAACCAAGTACAGTCTCGATCACCAGGCAGCATAAAACGATCAGCAGGGTGTTGCCCAATACAGCTCGAAACACCTTGTCCTTAAACATATAAAGATAGTTTTTCAGACCTACAAACAGCTTACTGGCACCGAGATCTATGAGTTTCCAGTCAAAAAAACTCATGTACAAACAATAACCAATCGAAATGACAACAAAAAAGATTAGGAAAAAAACAGCTGGCAGCGCGAAGGAATACCCAACAGCGCGATCGGATGTTCTGGTGCTTAGGCGTCTGCCTGTTCTCATAGAGGCCTCCTCTCCAGCAGAAGCTCAATGGGCGGTACATACTTCGGGGCGTATGTACCGCCCTTTTTCATTACTTCGAAAAACTTGTCAGCATCTGTGCCTGAATTGCTTCCGCAGCTTCTTCCGGTGCCAGGGAACCGGACATTACTCCCTGTAGCTGCACCTCCAGAACTTCCTTGTCTGCGTTCCAACTGGACCAGGTGGGGGCGGGCTTGGTGTTTGTCAGTGTTTTCTGCAGTGCACCAAGGACTGGCTGCGCATCTATCAGTGCTTTGTTTTCGTAATAGGCCTGTGTAGCGCCGCAGGTGCTGGAAGTTTCAGTAAAGTAGGTCTGGCACTCGGTGCCGGTGATGAATTTGACAAAATCGCCTGCGGCCTGAGCGTGCTCGCTGCCTTCAACCACAGACCAGCAGTAGTTGTCGACGATGCCGCCGGGCGTTCCCTTATCGGAATACAAGGGAATGTATGCCCACTTACCGGCCGTTGCGCTGCTCTCGGCATCTTCCAGCCAGGCGGCGTTGACGGACATGATAATGGCCATGGCAGCTTTTCCATTGGCTGCAATCTGGCCGTTTTCATCCCAATGAACATTGAGGTAACCGGGGAGCTGATATTGTGCCAACTTTTGCAGCATGACAATGGCTTCCAAAGCTTCCGGAGTATCCATGGCGGGCTCTCCCTGGTCGTTCAGATACCAGCCGCCGTTGCTTACGAGGAAAGCGCCGTAAAGACTAGCCAAGGTGCCGCCCTTTTTGCCGGGGAAGGTGATGGGGGCGAATTCGGGGTTACCGGCCAGTGCCTCACAAGCTGTCAATATGTCGCTCCAGCTGTCGGGTACATCCAACTGATATTCTTCAAAAATGTCGGTGCGATAAGCCAATACCTGGGAACCAACAAAATCCGGAAGGCCGTAGACTTCTCCGTCACGGGAATAGTCTGCCAGCAGGTTAGGAACAAATGCATCCAACTCCTCCTCTGAGGCGTACTCTGAAGCCGGCATTAAATAACCGGCATTAACAAATTCGTCGAACCAGGAAGGATGGACATACAATACGTCATATGCACCGGTGCCGGAGGCTAACTCCAAAACAGTTTTTTCCCTCAAGTTTTCCCAGGGAACGGCGTCGATTACGACGGAAATGCCTGTTTGTTCTTCAAATTCCTTAGCTTTTTCTTTCCAGGCGGATTCGAACGGATCACCTGCCCAAGTGGAAACCACGATTTCCTCTGTGTCTTTGGCGGGGGATGATGACTCACCACTTGGAGTACCACATGCCGTTGTCAGACATGCAAGGGCTAGCAAAGTGGTTACCAGTGACAATTTGCGACGTTTCATTTCCATTTCTCCTTTTGTGTTTAGTTAGTTGATTGACAAGATGGTCTGCGCGAGACGGTATTTCGACATTTGCTGGGCAGCAAATGAAGTGCCCCAATTAAAAAATGCATAAAAAGAAAGAGAGAAACAACGATTTCTTGTGCTTTTATTATATCAGACGAAAAAGAAATGTCAAGGCAAATAGGAAATTTAATTTCACAAATTGACGGCATCAGCGTTGTGCAATTTCACAATTTTGCAAAAGCGGCACGATTAGGATGCGGAACTTCACGGAGCGCGTACAGCAAGCGGCACGCCTTTTATTCACGAAAAAAGTTGTAATAATTCTAAAATTATCTTGATATAACGCACGAGAAGCAACACTATATTGAGGGTAAGAGAAGACGCGGCCATGCGTCGTTTACGAAATATTCTTTTTAAATTGCGTACTAATATTTTTTAATATAAAATAAAATTTCAAAAATGTATTGACATTAGCAGATTGTTCGTGTAAGATAATGGCGCACACCGGTTGCAGGAGAAGGTTGAGCCAAAGGGAAAGGAAACCTTCCCAGCTTTACAAAGTATTCTGGACAGAAAGGGGCGCCTACCGATGATAAAAGCCTTGGTGTTGGGGGAACTGTGTGAGGACATTCTGCTACACAATCCTGCCGGAGTGGAAGTCATGGGGCAGAAGACCTGGGCGAAAGATATTGTTCTTTCGGCGGGAGGTTCTACCTATTATACAGGAGCCGCGTTGCTCCATCTGGGTGCTGACGTAAAAATTAGCTCGGTTTTAGGCACTGATGAGGCTGGGGATCGTGTATACAATCAGATGATGCTCGACGGCCTGAATATCTGCCATACGGAACGGCTGCCTGGGCGGAAAACCACCAAAAGCATGATGGTGTGCGATGGTGGAGATAAACAGTTCATTGGATGCACACCCATGCTGCCGTTAAAAATTCCGGAATGGCTTGCACTGAAAGGCTCGGATCTATTCTACATTGCTGGCTATACCCTGTATCCTGAGCTATGGGAAGAGGAAATGGTAAACCTCTGCTGCAAAGCCAAACGACACGGCGTATGTATTGCGATGGATAGCCAGCTGTTGCCGATCGTAGGCGATAACTTGGCACAGATCAGCAAACTGGACCAGATTCTCCCCTACGTGGATATTTTCTTCACTGCCAAAAAAGAGGCAGACCGTTTGTACGGCACACGGGATTTAAAAGAGTGCTACGCACGTATGGAGGCCATGGGCTTCCGGGGGCAGCTGGTTCTGAAAAGCGGTAGCGAAGGCTGCCAGGTCAAAGATCTAACCGGTGAGATTCAGGAACCAGCGTTTCCGGTCAAGGCCTACGACACAGTGGGCTCCGGAGATGTTTTTGGCGCTGCTTACTGCTGGGCCAGATGCAACGGCGGCGAGACACGATACTGTGCTCGCTTTGCAGCGGCTTGTACAGCCCTGAGTATTCAAGAGTATGCTGAAAGAAAGCACTTTCCGTCAGCAGCTGAGGCGGAAGCTTTTCTTTTAACAAAAAATCTATAGGGAGATGGCAAAATCATGAGAGAACTGAAGATTTGTGTTATTGGTGCTGGCAGTACCTATAGCCCCGAGTTGATTGACGGCTTTTACACCCGCCAGGGTCAGATGAAAGTCAAGGAATTTGCCCTGATGGATATCAACATGGATCGTCTGGAGATTGTTGGCGGCTTGATTGAACGCATGTGCCAGCATTACGACAATCCTCCCAAGGTTACCAAGACCAACGATCTGGTGGAGGCCATTACCGGTGCCGACTATGTGGTTACCCAGTTCCGTGTCGGCCTGCTGCCCGCCCGCGCCAAGGATGAGGCTATTGGACTGCGGTACGGCTATATCGGCCAGGAGACCACCGGCCCGGGCGGCTTCGCCAAGGCTTTGCGTACCATCCCGGTCATCCTGAATATTGCTAAGACTATGGAGAAGTATGCACCCAATGCCAAGCTGGTCAACTTCACCAATCCCTCCGGTATCATCACCGAGGCTGTCAGCCGCTACAGCAAGGTTCCTGTTGTGGGCCTGTGCAATGGTCCTCTGACTACCTTCAAGCGCACCATCAAGACCTTCGGTTGGGAGAATGACGATATCTTTTTCGACTATTTCGGCCTGAACCACCTGGGCTTCATCAAGGGCATTTACCGCAACGGCAAGGATATCACCGATGAGATTTTCCCCCAGATCCTCGATCATCCCAACTGCGGCGAAATGCTGGGCTATCCCTTTAACAAACGCCAGGCTCTGGCCATGCGCGTCCTGCCTGTCGGCTACCTGCAGTACTACTTCCATCAGAACGAGTTGTACCAGAAAATCTCCTCTGCTGAGAAGACCCGCGGCCAGCTGCTGATCGATGTGGATAAGGACCTGCTGAAGGATTACAGCGACGTGAACCTGACCACCAAGCCTGCTGGTCTGGAACTCCGCGGCGGCGCTTGGTATTCCGAGGCTGCCGTGGCCCTGATCAACTCCATGGAGACCGGCGATGGTGCTCAGCACATTGTCTGCGTTCCCAACAATGGCTGCATCACCGGCCTGGCAGACGAGGCAGTGGTGGAAGTTCCTGCTGTGGTTTCCGGCGATATGCTGCGCACCCTGCACGTGGGCAAGCTGCCTGAGGCCATCGACGGCCTGGTCAAGCACGTCAAGGCCTATGAGTCCCTGACCGTGAAGGCTGCTGCTGAGAAGTCCAAGGATCTGGCTCTGCTGGCCCTGATCAGCCATCCCTTCATGCGCTCTGCCAACGATGCAGAGAAGATCCTGGATGACATCATCCGCGAGCACGCTGAATACATCGATCTGCAGTAAGTCAATCGTACAATCTTGAAGGAGAATAGCATGGCAGTAAAATTTTTGGAGGATGTAGGCAAGAAACTGACCGATGCCAGCCGGCAGGAAATGGTGGACGCCATTCGTGCAGCCAGTGGCCGCGTGATCATCGGCGAGACCGTCACCTTCAAGCAGTCCATGATCGACGGCGTTTCAAATGCCGAACTGTTGAAGAGCTGGGGCTGCGACATGGTGACCATCAACCACTACAACGTGGATTTCCCCATGGTGCCCGGCGTCAATTCTACCCCGGAAGGCATTCGGCAGTTTGGCAAGGTATTCAATGAAGCAGGTGCTCCCGGGTGCAAGCCGGATACGAAAGTCATCGAGTCATCTTTCCAGAATACTTTCTGGCAGTTTGGATTTGGTGTCACGATTGGCACGGTCAAGCGGCTGGCAGGTATTCCGGTGGGCATGACCCTGGAGCCCGTGGATGTGGATTCCGACTATCCTTCGGCCAGAATTGCCACGGCGGAAAATGCACGCCGCGGTATGGATCAGGGCGCCAGCTACATCACGGTCATCCGCACCCCAACCATGTCTGCAGACGCATTCGCCCGGTGCGTTGCGGAAGTTCGTTCCGGCGTACAGGACCGCGGCCTAGTCAAGGCCGGCAAAATGCCTTGGGGTGGTGCATCGTTCCTGGTCCAGGCAGATCAGTTTGTGACAGAGGAGGAGATCCGCCAGCTGGCAGAGGCCGGTGCTGATGTGATTATTTTGCCGTCTCCCGGTACCGTTCCCGGTCTGACCATTGAGCTGGTGGCCAAATGGGTCCGCGTGGTGCATGACTGTGGCCTGCTGGCTGAAACCACCATTGGCACTTCCCAGGAGGGCGCTGATCCCGACGTGATCCGCAGATTTGCCATTGACAGCAAGATGACCGGCGCTGACCTTTTCCAGATCGGTGACAGCGTATATGGTGGCCTGTGCGTGCCTGAGAACGTCATGGCGTTCGCCAACGCCATCAAGGGTCGCCGCCATACACTGCGTAGAGGCGCTCTGTCGCCCAAGCGTGGAGATGAGTTCCTGTAATTTGAATCAAGAAAAGGAATGTGAATCACCATGAACCAGACGAAGATGTACCGCGAAATTTTCCAGGAGCCGGAAAAACTTGCTGCCTGCTTCTCCAACAATGTGGAATCCATGCGTCAGTGCATGGCTGAGGTAAAAGAGAGAACCCCCGCCTGTGTCGTGATCGCGGCCAGAGGTACCAGCTGCAATGCCGGAAAGTACGCCAAGTACCTGATCGAAACTACGCTGGGCATCCCCGTGTGTATTGCGGCCCCGTCGGTGCTGACCAAGTATAACGGAAAGCTGAATCTCAGCAATGCGCTTGTCATCGGCATTTCCCAGTCCGGCGCGGCGGAGGACGTGTGCAGTTTGCTGGATCGCGGTAATGAGAATGGCGCACTGACCATTTCCATTACGAACACGGAAGACTCTCTGATGGCGACGCATGCCAAGTATCACTTCAACTGCTCTGCAGAGAAGGAAGAAAGCCTGGCTGCTACAAAGACCTTTGTCACCCAGATGCAGCTACTGACTATGATGGTGGGACTGTGGGCAGACGATGCGGAACTGCTCAAGCGCATGGAAGATCTTCCGCGGGTTGCTGAAACGGTTCTGAAAATGGCACCGCAGCTGAAGGAGATTGCCAACCGCTGGCGCTTTATCCAGGAGTGCTTCATCCTGGCCAGGGGTCTCGCTTACCCTGTGGCACTGGAGTGTGAGATCAAGATCCAGGAGACGTCCTCTATTCACTCGCAGGCGTTTTCTGTTACCAATTTCACCCATGGCCCCGTTGCCATGGTGTCCCGCAGAGCGCCGATCCTGCTGATGGCCTGCGACGCGGCTACCGATGATAATGTTGCGGCCATGCTGCAGCGTGTCAATAACGAAGGCGCGGAAACGGTTGTTATCACCAACAAGCCGGAAATTGCAGCTATGGCCCATGACGCCATCCTGCTGCCCAAGGAGTTCGAAGGCGTTACAGCGGTGTTTGCCATTGCTACGGCAATCCAGCTGCTGGCATGTGAGCTGTCTGTCACCCGCGGCAGCAGTCCCGATACTCCCTATGGCCTGACCAAGGTTACGGTCACAAAGTAAGAGAACAGATAGAAGAATATACGGCCAATGAGGTGTGCGATACCTCTTCCGTCACCTCATTGGCCAAGGTAAAGAGGTAGCGCGCCATGAGTTTTGGAGATCAACAGTTGCTTGGAGTGTTAAACGAGATCTCTGCGTCATCTCAGCGCAAGGAACGTCTGCGGGCCGTCGTTGCTTTCGACGGGTTTGTGGACGAAATCAAGCGGGTCATCAAACATCTGGACCCACAGGGGATGCCGGTGTATTACGCCAGCAAGAGCGAGTTTTTGAATTCCATTCAAAACGACTGGCATAACAAGGATCTGCAGCTGGAGACCGTTTGCCGAAAGATCGGCGGAAGCGGTGTCCTGGTTAGCAGCGCTCTGGCAGAGATGGGTACCGACGTAGAGGCCTGGGTGGCCATTGGACAGGAGCCGGATTTTGATCATCTGCGTCAGAAGGCGGTCCTGCATGATATTGGGCAGCCCCCACTGACCTGGGCGCTGGAATTTGATACCGGCAAAGTGATGATGGCCGATCGCAGCTCGCTGGACCGGCTGGACTGGGAAGTTTTCAAGAAGAGAACGGATTTGGAGGAATTCAGCCGGCGGATAGAAGAAAGTGACGTTCTGATCCTGACCGGCTACGCAATTTTACAGCATGGGCATGCGCTCTATCAGGCAATTTGCACGGAGATTTTGCCCAAGCTGAAGAGACGGCCCAAGGTATTTCTGGACCTGGCCGATATCTCATCGAAAAGCAGGAAACAGCTGGAACAGCTGGCAAAACTGCTCCGCCAATTTGGCCGGATCGCAGACACGGAAGTGCTGCTCAACCGCAATGAATGTGAAGCGCTGCTTTCATCAGAAGAGCAGCGGCTTTCGACCCGGTATCTGGCGGAACAGGCGCAGAAGTATATTGCGCCCTGCGGTGTGGCCGTACATACAGCCACGGAAAGTGCGGTTTGCATTGGCGGTCAGACCACCGTTGTATTGCATCCGAAACTGTCGCACGTTACTGTACGCACAGGATGCGGCGACCATTTCTGCGCGGGATATTGCATGGGCAGTGCCATGAATCTGCCGAAAACACGCTGCCTGCAGTTGGGCGCTGCAGTTGCACAGTGCTATATGGCCCAGGGGAGCAGTTCCACACGGGAGACACTGGCGGCGTTTCTGGAGCAGAGAGAACAGCCGATGACGCCTCCGTACCGGATGGTCGCAATGGATTTTGATGGTACGATTCTCAACAGTGCCCACCGGATCTCGGAGCACACAGCACAGATGTTGAAGCGAGCCGAAGAGGCAGGGGTATCGCTCTGCGTCAACACCGGACGCTCCTTTAACGACGCCATGCATTTGATCCAAAACTGCAATTGTTTTGACTATATCATTACATCCAATGGATGTGATTTACGAGATTTGAAAAAGAATGTGACAATCGACTGCAAGACGTTGTCGCAGGAGACAGTGGAGCAGGTAATTGCACTTTTGAAACAATACCGAGTGTATTTTGAATGTTTCATTCAGGGGCAGGCTGTCACCGAAAAGAACCTGATTGAGATCTTGAAAGCAGACGCCGACGTCTATGCCGACTATCTGCAAGGCGGCGGTGACTGCGTACAGTCGGTGGACAATTTTAAAGACTATATCCCCCAGGAAACGCTGGCGGTTTCCAAGCTGTATGTAATGGCCGGAAGTCCGCAGCAGGCTGCAGAAATTCGCAGTGCCCTGCAATCCGTGCAGGGGCTCTCCTGCACCAGCTCCGGCGCTCAGAATATTGAAGTGATCCCGCCTTTCGTAGACAAGGCGGATGCCGTGGAAGAAATGGCCCGCTATGTAGGCATCAGCCTGTCAGAAGTGATCTCCATTGGCGATGGTGAAAACGATATGGAAATGATTAGACGATGTGGTTGTGGCATTGCCATGGAAAATGGACTGCAGGAACTGCAGGCGTGTGCCGACTATATCTGTCCGTCTGTATCCAATGAAGGCGCGGCCGATGCCATAGAATACTTTCTTGGTTTGTAATGATGAAAAAGTATCCCAAAAGCATAACAGCGCCCTACGCTGTGATGCAGATGCTGTTCTGGTCGGCCCTCTGCATGGGACAGACGTATGCCATACCATTCCTGTGCGATATGGGCCTGACGGATGGACAAATCGGCGTGATCCTGGCCATTGTCAACAGCGTAGTGCTCCCGGCCTCCATAGCGGTCAATAAACTCTATGGACGCATGGCACATGGGTCGGTGAAGCGTTTGATTGGCCTGAGCGGCGTTAGCCTCATTGTCTCGCTGCTGATTATGTACACTGCCTTTGGGCAGGGAATGCTCTATGTTACCGTAGCGTTTTCGCTGGTTATGATCTTTATGGTCCATATCAATGGTTTGATCAACGCCCTGGGCATGCTGTATGAGCCCATGGGAATCCGGCTGAACTTTGCCGCAGGCAGAGGAATGGGGTCGCTGGGATATGCCCTGACGGCACTTTGCACAGGAAGACTACTGCTCCATATGGAGACGCGGCGAGTCATGCTGTTGTCGGCAGTGACGGCAGGTTTGATGCTGACCCTGCTGTTCCTGTTTCCCCAGACAGCGCATCAAAAAGAAACGGTGTCCAAACAGGACCTTTCCCCGGAAAACCGGAAGAAAACCGTGTGGAGCCCGGCATTTTTGTTCCTGCTGATCGCCTGCACGCTTCTTTTGGTCAGCAGCAATACATTCACAAACTTTCTGCTTCAGATTACAGTATCCATCGGCAAAAATGAAGCCGACATGGGCAGATTTGCGGCCCTGGCGGCAATCCTGGAGGTACCTGCGATTCTTACAATTACGGCGCTGAAACGCCACTTTTCCGATGGGCAGCTGATGCGGTTCTGCTCGGCAATGTTTATTGTCAAGTACGGATTCATCTTTTGCCTGCAAAATACTGCCGGCATGTATCTAGCCCAGCTGATGCAGCCGTTTTCCTATGCCATGCTACTGCCTGTGTCGTCCTATTATGTTAACACCATTCTGGCGCCGCAATATGCAGTCACGGGTCAGATTCTTCTGGTCAGCACCAATACCGTGGCCAATGTGGCGGGAAGCCTGATGGGCGGTATGATCCTGCAGCGTGGTTCGGTCCACCAATTGCTGGGGATGATTGTCGGATTTGCCGTGGTGGGTAGTGTTGTACTCTGGCTCACAACCACACGGACGGTCAAGAAAACGGGATGTATTTAAAACAATAGAAAAGGAGGGTAAGGACGCTTACAGATTGTACTGACTAAAATAAAAGCAGTAATATCATTGGTGACACGGTCAAAAAAGGTTCTGGCCTCATCTGCATTTTTCTTATGGGTAGAGGCGGTGATGTACCGCTCCTGCACCACGCTGTTGGACGAGTCGGCGACCTTGCCCGTGAGCATGGTGCTGTACTCAGCCCGGTAGCCGTCCAGGAAATCCCCTCGGGGCGAGAGAAGGATGGTATCCTCAAAGTTCTGGCGGTTGAGCCGCTTGTTGTTGATGGTGATCTTCGTGGTGGAGCCGGTGTCCAGCGCATTGAGCAGTTCGGAGTGGTTCAGGAATATCGCCGTCTTGTCCTCTTTGGAAGCGATGGCGTAGTTGATATCCGAAAAGCGGATGCACTTGGAGAACTTGCTCCCAAACTGAAAGAACCATCCGGCCAGATGCAGCGGATGGGGATGGTGTCCTGTACAGATCTTGGCGCGGTAAATTGTTCTTTGTCCTGCTTGATCGTATTCTGCAGTGTTTTAATCAATCTTCAGGGCCTCTTTCATACTCGAACGCTCCATGAGCCGTGCATATAGGTTGTCCAATTGGAAGACGAGCCGGTGAGGATATAAAAATTCCGTGCGGATATAGGCAAATAGAAACTGCTCCAGCGTCATGCCGTTATACTGGAAAAATCCGCCGAGGGCGAAGGGGAAAGCGTACAGGACGCAGACCTATCCGATCTCGGCGGTAGCCAACACGGAGCGCAGGCCGAAATATACGCCTACGGCAACGGCGACGGCCAGCAGCGCAAAGATGAACTGGCGGAGCGACAGCCCGGCTCCCCTGATAATTTCGGACTTCTTTGTTGATGCGTACCTCGATTGGATTTCACCTCCGTTTCCATTTCTGAACTTTTGGCAGACAAGAGTTGCTGTGTCTGCCGGGATATGCTAACATCAAAGTGAAAAAACGAGAGAGGTGTACCCATGTTCTATGCATATATTTTTCTGGGAGCCGGGATCCTGATCTTGTCCATCCTGTTCCACCTGGCTGCGGTGTTCCGTCTGACCATTCCGCTGCTGTATGCGCTGGTGGCGCCGACGCTGCTGAGCGATTGGTACTACGCCCACTACACGCTGGCCAATGTGATCTGGTACATTCTGCTGGCGGTCACGGTCCTGTCCTGGGTGTACTCCCTGGTGCGGAAAATCTCCGCCATCATGGAGCGGCGCCGACATGAGAAAGCAAAAGAGGAGATCCTTATCCAGCGGGTGCGGGAGGCCGGCCGCAACGGCGGCGGCACCGTCCATCTTGACGATTTTCTGGACTAACCAAGGCCCATCAACTCCCACATCAGCCGGTCGCTCATCTTGATAGCGCCCACCAGGACCAGCATGTTGAAAATCAGCTCCCCGATGTAGTTTCAGACAATCGTAGTGGCAGCCATTGTGTCATCCACGATGGCCGGCGGTGCCGCGGCAAATTGGGAAAAGATAATACAGGCCAAAACGATCACACAGCCCTCCAGGCAGATAGCGGCGTAACTCTTGATAAAAGCCACGCCGATGCTGCCGGAGGGCTGTCCTGCGAAACTGGCCAGAGGAATGGGTGCAATGGCCGTTGCCATGTAGAGTTTGAAAAAGTGGGAATACACGGTGAGTATCATCACCAGCGAGAGGACCCAGATAAGCAGGAACCTCAGAAGCGTCACCGCCCACAGCGGGATACTCTCTGGAAAGCCCACATCCTCGATGATGGTCACCATCTCGTCCGGCAGTGCCGTGCCAGACATGGCTGTGAGGCTGGAGGCATCCATAATAGCAGACACCGCGCCCTGGGCGACGCTGAAACAAGGCCATCATCAGTTATCCGCGTAGTTGTCCACCACATACTGGCCGCCCTGGGTAGAGGCCAGAGAGTTGAAGGCCATGAATACACGGGTATTGGGGTTGCTGGTCAGGATATTGGCAATGTTCAGGCTGCTGTTGGTCTGATCCATTTCCACCTTGACACCGGCAAAGTGATCCGCAGCCAGCTGGCAGTAGGCAGGGTTCTCAACCTTGCCCGCCTCGTCAACGATATTGCCGGCGGCATCCACAAAGTTACCCTCCCAGTCCTTCAGATAAGGATCCAGGATGGATTCAATACCATAGGTACGCTTCAGAGTCTCGTCCGAGAGGCTGGACTCCAGGAACGCGATTTCCCAGTCGGGATTTGCCGCATTGAGCTGGTCCTCGTGGGCTTCGATCCAGTTCTTGGCGATCATGGCCACATACGCGCCGCACAGATATTCGTCGGAGACGGTGCAGCACTCATAGTATTCTTCGCTCAGGGTATCAGTGGTGGCGCCGTTGATGTAGATCTTGCAGCCCGCGTCATGGGCTTCCTTGATGGCGTCCGCAAGAGCGTCCACATCCGTGGGGTTGATGATGATCAGATCCGCGCCCATCAGGGCGAAGTTCTTGATATGCTGGATCTGGGTCGCGGCATCGTTGTCGCAGCTGACGGTCTGGACCTCAGCCTTGCCTGCGAAAATATCCTTCAGGGCGGTTTCTTCCATGACGTAGATACTTTCGCTCAGGCTGACGGAAGAGAAGCCTACCAGGCCAAGCTCTCCGCCGGATGCGGCGCCCTGGGTTTCCGCCTGGGCGGCAGGCTCGCTGGAAGCGGTCTCTTTGCTGCCGCAGCCCGCAAACAGGGAGCCTGCCATGACGACCACAAGCAGCAGTGCCAGCAATTTCTTCATACTTTTCCTCCTCGATATTTTGTACAAAATTTTTCCTGAGATTTTTGGGATCTCAACGATTTTGCACAATCATTTTATCATCCTTTTTCGGCAAAAAATATAGGCTTTCAGAAGACTGATATTCTAAATTTTTGTTCAGCTTTTTTGATTTGGGTACACTTGATCGGATGACTTCCCGTTGACTACCGGATTTTTCTGTGATATACTCGATATACACTCTACTTATACACTCCACCCTGATGACAGTTTTATTCTTATTTTTTGATATGGAGGATTTGCAGTGGATCTGGACCGATTGGAGGAATTTTCTGCTGTTGCCCGACTGGGCAGTATCAAGCTGGCTGCCCGGGAATTGGGGATCTCTCCCGCTACCCTGAGCGCGCGGATCATTAAATTCGAGAAGCTTCTGGGAACCTCTCTTTTCCATCGCAGCGGCTCGGGTCTGACACTGACCGAAGCGGGCGAATGCCTGCTGCCCAATGCGATGGAGATCCTTCGTTCCTACAAAAGAATCCAGAGGGATGTCCGAACCATTCACGAACACAGCTACAACAGGCTCCGCATCGCGATTACCGGCTCTACGCTTCCCATTCACCTGGGCCCGTTTTTGGACCGGCTGAATCAGGACCATCCCAATATCCAGATTGAGCTGCTTGATGACAACCGCTTCGGTATTGTGGACGGGCTGCTTTCCGGTTATGTGGATCTTTATTTCGCCACGGTCCTGGAGGATTTTCCCTGCAAAGGACTCTCCCAAAACCCAATATTCAGTCCCACTCCCCATATCGTTCTGCCCCGCAGTCACCGGCTGGCAGACCGCACGATGATCTCTATCCGGGAGCTTGACCGGGAGCAATTTCTCCTGTATCCCTGCACCGCGGAGCCTGCTATCCGCGATTTTCAGCTCCGAAATTTACAGGATTCCGGCATCCACTATACCCTTTACGACAGCGACACCTCTGTCCGGTTTTATAAACTGCTGGTACCGGTGGGAAAGGGCTTGCTGCTGCGTCCCACACCGATGATGGACACACCGCCGAACACGGTTTGCATTCCGGTGACCGATCTGCCGCACTCGGTAACGACCTGCTTTTTCTACAACGAGACAAATCCCAATCCGGATGTTCTGGCGTTTGCCAGGGACTTTACAAAGGAGGTTCGCCAGCGTGAACACAGGCAGATTCTATGAATTTCTGGTTCTGTCCAAGCTGCTGAGCTACAGCAAAGCAGCGGATACCCTTTATATTTCTCAGAGTGTGTTGACAAAGCACATTCAGGAGCTGGAAAAAGAAATGGGTGTCGCGCTTTTCACACGCAACACCCATGGCGTCGTATTAACGGAAGCCGGACGCGCCCTGGCAAAGGCCTGTCCGGGGCTGATCAATAAATGCGACAGCACGCTGCGGCGCCTTCGCAGCCGGACTGCGCCGGCCCAAAGCACCGTTCGCGTCGGCATCCGCATAGAATTTTCCTACTCCGGCCACATCCGGAAATTCCTTCAGGATTTCCGGAACCGGTATCCGGATTTTGAGCTGCAATACGACGTGTTTCCCCAAGCCACGCCCCTTGAAACGGCGCTGGAATATGACCTGTTTTTTACACCCTGCACCTACCACAACATGTCGGAGAGTATGCACCGGCTTCTGTCCCGACGCCACGGCACCTATGTCGTACTGCCGCCCAATCATCCGCTCATGTCCAAGACCGCCGTTACGCTTCATCAGCTGGCAGGCCAGACCATCATTGTCCCTCACGCGGATGAGCTTTTCGGCCCCTATGCCCAGAATTGGATCCTGGCGGAAAAGGCCACCAAGGGAAGGATCTCCATTATTAAGGTGGACAATCTCTCCACGGCATTGTTCCTGGTGAGTATGGATAAGGGCATCTGCATTGTTCCGCACTACGTCAAGAACATGCTGTCTGCCGAAACCTTTATCATCGGAATCTCAGACCGAAGCTGCCGCTTTGACGAATACCTTTACTACAACGAAACCGGAAACGGCGCGGCAAGCCTGTTCTTTGAGGAATTCAGTGCCGGCCTGGAACGGGAACAGGCTGTGGTCGTCAAATAACCAAAGGGGCTGTTAAAAGTCTGTCATTGCCGAACCAGAAAAGCGCGCTGGTTTGCAATGACAGACTTTTTAACAGCCCCTTTCTCATCGGAACCGGAGAACCGGACAGCGAAGAGACCGAAAACGATGCTGTTTCATTTGCCGTTTCCCGCCCATTGGGAATCGATCGCCTTCGTATGTATGCAGTGTTCCAAGAAACAGGACGCGGCGGGGGAGAGCGGCCTGTTCCTGAGATAGGCCAGGTAAATGGTCGTCTGGATCTCCGGCTGAATGGGGATCACGGAAAAGGGCGCCGCAATGGACAGGACGGAGTCGATGGGATAATCCACATGGCTGGAAAACAGCAGTGACACGCAGTTGCCCTTTGTAACCATATCCAGGATTCCCTCAATATGGTGGCTGGAGAAAACGACCCGGGGAGAGAACCCGGCGCCTTGGCAGGCGCGGATGCACAGATTGTATGGCATGGAGTCCGTTTTGATCAGGGCAAATTTTTCCTCCGCCAGCTGCGACAGTTCCAGATAGCCGGCCTTTGCCAGCGGGTGATTGTGGGGAAGTACGGCCACCAGTTTGTCCTGGCAGAATGGCAGCTTCACAAGCTGAACATCCTTGTCGGGATCATGTTCCAGATAAAGAGGGCTGTCCCGAAAGAATGCAAGGTCGCATTCGTTATTGAGCAGTGCTTCCCGAATAACCATGGTATCTTCTTCTATCGTATGTATCTGAATGGAGGGATATGCCGATTGAAAATTGAGCAAGGCGTCTGTGATATTATATTGCGCCATAGCGGGAATGGAGGCAATCCTTAGCTTTTCAATCCCCACATGCAAATAGTTATAGGCTACAGTCTGGTATTCATGCTGCAGCTTACTGATTTGATTGGCATAAGGCAGCATCAGTTGTCCAAATTGGGTCAGTTCCACTTTACGGGAAGTTCGGTCAAAGAGCGGTGCGCCAAGGTGTTTTTCCAGCGTCATGATGTGCTTCGAAAGAGACGATTGTCCAATAAAGAGCCGTTCTGCTGCAGCCCAGTAGTTTCTGGTCTCTGCCAGCATTGCGAACTCCCTGAAATAGGAAATATCCACGATCCATACCCCCTAATCAAATCAATTCCTTTTAGGAATCAATTATAGCTCCAAAAAGAATTGTTTGTCAATACTTACTGAAATATAATGATATACGCGGATGATAAATCAGCAAAAACACAATAGATTTCTTGGAGGTCATGGTATGAACGAAAGCGCAAAAATCCCTATGTGGAAAAAAATCTGCTACGGCTGCGGTGCCGGCGGCGGCAATGTTATGAGCACACTTCTCGCATCCTTTCTGTTAAGCTACTATACGGATACAGTAGGCATCGCCGCAGCTGCAATCGGCACTATGTTTATCATCTGCCGTTTGCTGGATGGCATTACCGACCTGGCAATGGGCGGTATTGTCGATAAGACCAATACGAAGATCGGCAAAGCCCGCCCCTGGCTGATCATCTGCGCCCCCCTAATGTTCATTGGGATTATTCTTATTCTGAGCGTGCCTCAATCCTGGAGCCAGGTCATGAAGCTGGTCTATGCCTATGTGACCTACATTTTCCTGAACTGCATCGTCTACACGATTTTCGGCATCGCTCATGCCGCCCTGCTGGCTCGCATGACCCGTGATTTCAAAGACCGCAACACGGCATCCACCGTTTCATCCATCCTTAATAATGCGGTTGGCCTGATTGTTGGTACCATGATCACCGCACTTCAGCTGAATTTCGGCTGGACCGTCACTGGTATCATTCTTGGAGTTATCTCCGGTGTCCTGATCCTGATTCCTGGCTTGACCTGCAACGAAATCGTCGGCATGGAGGATGTTTCTAGCAAGCCCCAGAGTACCGTCCCCATGAAGGAGCAGCTGCCCGCTGTCGCGAAAAATAAATATTTCTGGATTTCTCTGATTCTGGGAGCGCTGACCCTATTTGCAAATGCCAACGCCATTGGTGCACAGATATACTACTGCAACGAAGTGTTGCATGACCCCATGTATATGACTACTCTGATGAGCTTCGGTATGCTGCCCGGCATTATCATTTTGTTCTTCATGCCCTACTTTGCCAACAAATTCTCCAAGCGGGCGTTTATGGCATCTGGAGCGTTCCTGATGATTCTCGATTTTGGCCTGGTTGGTGTGGCAGATCAGAATCGTACGCTGATCCTTCTGGGCACCATCCTGCGTTCTGTAGGTATCGGTCCCATGTTTGCCGGTTTGTACGCCTTTGTTGCGGATGCTGCTGACTACGGTGAGTGGAAATATGGCGTGCGTTCCGAAGGCCTGATGGCTTCTTCTCAGTCCATTGGCTCAAAGATCGGCATCGGTTTTGGTTCCGCCTGCACTGCGTGGATTTTGGGTGCTGCCGGATATATCCAGCATAGCCCTGCTGAAATCGTAGAGCAGCCTGCAAGCGTTGCTGCCGCCATCCGCTTTGACTATGGCTGGATGGGTGCCATTATCAGCGCGATTCTGCTGATTGGCGTCCTGATGATGGACGTGGAGAAATATCTGCCCAAGATTCGGGAGTCTTTACTACAACCATCCCATCTCTCTGGAGGATTGTACCCGCCATACCGTTAACCGCATTCTATCTCAATTTGACCTGGACGAAGACAGTTACCAATGGGAGGGCATGGATGCGACATTTTCAATTGACCCGTAGGCTCTTGGGCAGAAAAATTTCCGCAGATATCCTATGCTTGGAGCAAGGTCTGCATGTGTCGGTCTATGGTGGAGATCTTCCGCATATTGGTGCAATCAGCATTGTTTCGCCGGATGGTATGTGCAACACTATTCAGTTTCCTACGCATCGAGACAGTGCTGTCAGCGAGCGGTGGGCAAGAACACTGGCTACTGCAGGATATTGCCCTTCTGTGGTGGAAGTGGGCATCCATTACGATCAGATAAACGAACAAGGCATTTCCGATGTCCTATTCATAACTAGCGAAATGTTGAACGATGTTCTGAATATTCTGTCCAAACAACGATAGTGCATCATCAATTGCGTGTATGTTATAAAACCTGAAACCCGATGTCCGACACTCCGAATTAGAGCCCGTTCCAATCTCTTTTCGGAAAGAAAACCAATCAGAGCACTTTTTCAGCCTGAAGGGAGCAAATAATACGATATCTGTTTCCGCTATGACAGTGCCATGCGCAAGTATGTGAACGGTATTTGTAGGATGATTGAATATGCATAATAGATGCCGCCCGAGTGGGCGGCATCTTCAATATGTGGGCATACCGAAACCATAGATTTGGGAATTACCAACGATGTATTGCCGTTTGCGGCAGCTATCAGCGGCATTGCCCTCAATGGTATAGATATAGCCGTTCTCACTCTTTTCCACGATTCCTGTATGGTCAGATACGCCATTTCCGTCCCAGTCAAAGAAGATAATCATGCCGGACACAGGAGTGATGGTGTTTCCGGCCCATTGCCCCCGGCTTTGGAACCACTGAACACCATCCGTGCAGCCGCAGAATTTCGGAAGGATACCAGCATCAAGATAGCCACATTGGTTGGCGCACCAGCTGACAAAACAGGCACACCATTCTACATGTTCCGTAAATCCGTACCAGCTCCAATAGGGTTCCCCTCCTACATTGCCAAGCTGCGAAGCGGCAACCTCTACAATCAGTTGGGTGTTATCCGGGTCATAGAAAATCTGCCCCAGCGGGTAGTAGCGCAGCACATGGAAAACCCCGGTAGTGTCCCAGCGAAACAGGATCGGAGCCTTGCAACTCGGTGCAGGCGTTGATGACTGCTCTGCCAGCGGCTTCCTTTTCGGAATAGTGGGTTCCCTTAATCTCCATACCGATGAATCCCTCAGCCGGTTTGGGGTGTGCCTTCGCCGTTTCCACATCCTTTTCATAGCCCGCAATGGCTTCGGTGAGTTTGGCGATGTCAGCAGGATATTTCCGCAGCACCAGATTTTCCAGAGCGAACCGCTGATTTAGGTGGTTGGCTTTCAGCATATTCAGCTTACTGACCTCCACATCCAGATTGCATTTCTCGATAATCAGCGGGTTGCCGGTAGCAAGAGCCTTGATTTCGGAGTAGCTCAGAGCGGTTTCGTCCACATCGTCGGCAATTCGGGCGGGAGCCTTGCTGGTCATGATCTGGGCAATGAATTTCTGCTTATTCTCCACAAGCTGGTAGAGGTAGGCGTCAAAGGTATTTTCCGTGACATAACGGAAAATCTCAACCTCCGGATTCTGATTGCCCTGCCGGACAATTCTGCCCAGCCGCTGGGCAAGATCAGAAGGACGCCATGGGCAATCTGCGTCATGCAAGGCAATCAGTTTATCCTGACAATTCGTGCCTGCTCCCATCTTGGCGGTGCTGCCGATCAGCACACGCACCTGCCCGGAACGGACTTTGGAAAATAATTCCTTCTGCCCATTACTGTCGCTGTCCAGAATGGCAATGCCCTTGGAGCCACGATTGACCCACCGCCCGAACCGCTGGTTCCAGCCTTGCCGCCCTTCAATGGGCAGGACTGCGGTGGCATCCGGGCGCTGGGCATACAGAAGAACCTGCTTGTCAAAGGACAACCGGAAGTTATAGCAGGCGGTGGTCAGAAACCGGGGCCACACCTCCGGCGTTGCCACTTCGCCTGCGGTCTGCAAATACAAATCTGTGATACGTTCATATTTTGATGCCATCGGCTCACCTCCTATCGTTCTTTACTAACGGGTTGTCTGGTGCGGGGAATAGAGAAACCATATACTTTTGCAATTTCATCTCCAAGTCTGCGTGTTACCCTGGTTATATCTGAACGGGTTGCAGTGCCTGCCAAAATCTTTTCTTTCAGTAAGTCTATCTGCGTTTCTCTGATACCGGGCTTATAGCATCGGTAAAGGTAATGATTTGTGCCATATTCGTTCCGATCATTGTGAAAAGAACTGTCCGGCGTTCGGTGGCAGTATCGGCCCAAGGTATTGCGGTCATGCAGAAGGTTCCCGTCCTCACGCAGTTCATTGAGAACCTCATCAAATTCCTGCTTAAAATCCTCGCTTTTCAAGCTGTCCCGAAAGCCGTTCCAGGAACTAAAAAAAACCTTCCCGCTGTTGTCCATATCTGCCCGAAGATAGCCGATCAGCCCGGTCTGCATGGAAATCTGCTGGCTTTGGGAATAGCTATACATCTGCTCCGCTGCCGTCATGGGGCGAAGGGTCATTTCTGCTTCCATTTATCTCTCACGCTCCTTTTTCTTTTCAGGTTGTTTTTCTTCACGGATACTATTCAAAAAACGAATCCGTTCAGATGCCCGCTTGACCAGATCGCGCTCGGCATCCTCCCGGCTAGTCAGGTAATGTCCCCAATAATAGTAATCGCCATTATCGCAAGCCCATGTGACAAATCGTGCAGGGTCGTTTTCGCTCTGTCCAATCACAAATTCTGTATCTCCGATATGGACGGAGTCCGTAATGACATAGCCGACATTTGTTCTCTGTTCCATCAGCGTTCCTCTCTGTCTTTATGGGATTTCTGCCGGTGTTCATTGCGATATTGGTCAAGCCCCAGCGCTGCCCATTGAGGAAGCTGTGACTGTTCCAAGGTGCCAAGAATATCCTGCCTTTCAAACCGGGCTTCTTTGCCGGAGTACAGGTCTACACAGAAACAGGCAGAGCCACGGCCGCGGGGATATGCCCCAAAGCCGCCGGTGCAGAGCTTGATCTGGTTGGTTGCCATCTGGTACTCCCGGCGCAGCACCTCCTGCTTGATCACAACCACTTTTCCGTTCAGGTCGTCCTCATGGGAAAGGGGTGTGCAGTCGGCTTTCCCACAATTAACCAAGTATAATGGATTTACATATCTTCTTCGCCATTGGAGGACGGTTTATGTTCGATAGAGAAGGTTTTATTGACTATGTAGGCGCAAAAAGCGGGAATAGCTATGCCAGTGGTTTGGCAAGAATCGAGAACCTGTATTCCGTTGGAATCGATGCCGAATATGACAAGGACAAGTGTGAAGCATTACTTACTCAGATCGAAGCAGATAAGAAGCGGACGGATCTCGAGCAAAAGGAACTGAAAAGCGCAGTGACGCAGCATCCCACTTGAAGCGGTATATCATTTTCAAAACGAATTCGATCGATACGATCACAGACAGGATTCACTTTGTGATCGATCACTATAAAGAACGGGACGCCAGAAAGGGCTAAATTTTTGCCCGAAAAAGTCGCATAAATACCGGATTTACAGAGCGTATTCGGTACATATTCCGGCTTGTAATTTCTCGTGCGCATCTCACGTGTTTCCAGCCGTTTGGCCCGGCTGACACATAAGATTGATTACTTTTTATGCTTCATAGATCTGCTGAGTACCATTAATGGCCTCTGCTAAATATACATTACTCCAGCGTCTTGCGCCTTCTTTATCCCGATTGAGCAGATGCCGGTAGAGCTCCTCCACATTGCTGTGAAGTGCTGCGACACCGTATTTCTTGCAGAAGCGGATCCAAAGGGATATACATGGTACTTTGAAGGAGGTATAAATCAAGGGCAGGATGTGGTTGCCGCCCATGAGGGTCATTTCATGGTGAAACCGGAAGGCGATCTCCGCAGCCTGGGCAGGTGTGGGATTTTCATCCAGTCGATCAACAAATGTTCCAAGCATCTCCAATTGTTCATCGCTGGCGTTGTCAATGACCCGATGCAGGGTCATCTGCTCCAAGCCCCAGCGGACTTCCAGAATGGAGCGGATCTCCTCTTTGCCAAGCATCCCGCCATTGTAGTCCATAATGGCCATAAGGGTCTCCATGTTTCCATCACGGCGATAGTCGGCAACATAGGCGCCCTGACGGGGACGCACTTCCAAAAAGCCCTGACGAGCCAGTTCTGTAATGCCGCCGTTGACAACAGCACGGGAGACACCCATCTGCTGGCAAAGTTCCCGCTCTGAGGGTAGTTTTTCTCCCATAGGCAGTTCTCCGGACAAAATCATCCCCTGCAATTTCTGTACAAACAGTTCTTTTAAACTGGGCGCGTAAAGCTGTTCAAAATTCATATGGCATCCTCCTGCAAATATCTTGGTTATACCACATACCACGAATTTATTTTATCATGCAAACTGTCGAATTTCAACCTGAGATTTTTCTATAAAACATAGAATTTCCAGTTGATAGTTGACAGTTATCCCAAATAAACTTAAACTATAATCAGTAGAAAAATGCCGTTATGCTGGTATGACCAGAAAGGAGCGATGCTTTTGGAAAAGGTAAGAATTTTGGAAGTTAAGCAAAGTGTATTCGCAAACAACGATGCCCAGGCAGAGAAACTTCGGGAAGAACTGAAGCAGAAGGGAATCTATCTTCTGAACCTGATGTCTTCTCCCGGAAGCGGCAAAACCACCACCCTGACCCGGCTGATTGAGCTTTTGAAAGAGGACCTGAAGATCGGTGTGATGGAGGCGGACATTGACTCGGATGTGGATGCTGCCACTATCGCCGCCACCGGCGCCAAGGCCATCCAGCTCCACACCGGCGGCATGTGCCACCTGGATGCGGCTATGACCCGCCAGGGGCTGGACGGTCTGGATGCCGGTGAAGCCGACCTGGTGGTTTTGGAAAATGTGGGTAATTTGGTTTGCCCCGCGGAGTTTGACACCGGCGCAGTGAAAAACATGGCAATCCTCTCCGTACCGGAGGGTCACGATAAGCCCCTCAAGTACCCGCTCATGTTCCAGGTCTGTGATGCGGTCCTTATCAACAAAATCGATGTAGCCCCCTACTTTGATTTTGACTTTGAAAAATGTACTGAGTACATCCGTATGCGCAATCCCAAAGCGGTCATCTTCCCCATCAGTGCCAAAACCGGCGAGGGAATCGAGGCTGTTGCTGATTGGCTGAAAGAAGAAGTAAAGAATTGGAAAGGAGTATGAGAAATGGCAGATTATCTGGCAGGTTTCTATCCCGAGTGGGTAGATAAAGAAGAAAATCCCAGGCAGATCATTTTAGACTTGGGCAAAATGATCACCAACCGGATCCCCGTAAAGCTTGGATTTCAAAAGCTCAACAAGTACGATCCCGAGTACTGGGGTCTTGCTACTCTCTTAACCGACGAGCAGGCAGAGGTGGCTCTGAAGATGGGTGTGAGAAAGCCCAAGACCATGGCCGACATGGTAAAACTCACCGGCAAGAGCGAGGAAGAACTGGAAAAGATTCTGGGCGATATGTCCTTTATGGGCATTCTGGAGTACAACTGGGAGAATCCCACCCGCACCAAGCAGTGGGTCCTGCCCATGTTCGTTCCCGGCAGTGCGGAATTTACCAACATGAATGACACCATCCTGAAGAAATATCCCAAAATGGGTCGTTTCTTCGAGCGGATGAGTCGTCTGCCTCTGGAGAAGGTCACCCCCATGGTACCTCCCGGAGGCGCCGGCATCGGCATGCACGTGATCCCTGTGGAAAAGGCCATCGAAACCGAGAACCAGTCCATTTCGGTGGAACATATCTCCCACTGGCTGGATAAGTATGAGGGCAAGTACGCCGCATCTCCCTGCTCCTGCCGCAAATCCCGTCTGACCTTCGATGAAGGCTGTGCCGATGACCCCGAAGGCTGGTGTGTTGCCGTGGGCGACATGGCTGATTACGTGGTGGAAACCGGTAAGGGTGGCCGCTACATCACCAAGGAAGAGGCTCTGGAAATCTTCCGCAAGGGCGAGGAAAACGGCTTCGTCCATCAGATCACCAACATTGACGGTGCAGACAAAATCTTCGCCATCTGCAACTGCAACATCAATGTCTGCTATGCTCTGCGTACCTCCCAGCTGTTCAACACCCCCAACCTGTCCAGAAGCGCCTATGTGGCACGGGTGGAAAAGGACGACTGCGTTGCCTGCGGCAAGTGCGTGGAGGTCTGCCCTGCCGGTGCTGTGAAGCTGGGTCAGAAACTGTGCACCAAGGACGGCAAGCAGGTAGAGTATCCCAAGCATCCCCTGCCCAGCGAGATGAAATGGGGCCCCCATATGTGGGATGAAAACTATAGGGACAACAACCGCATCAACTGCTACGATACCGGTACCGCTCCCTGCAAGACTGCATGTCCTGCACACATTGCCGTCCAGGGTTACCTGAAGATGGCCGCTCAGGGCCGCTACACCGAAGCCCTGGCGCTGATCAAGAAAGATAATCCCCTGCCCGCTATCTGCGGCCGCATCTGCAACCGCCGCTGTGAGGACGCCTGTACCAGAGGCTCCATCGACCAGGCTATCGCCATTGACGAGGTCAAGAAGTTCATTGCCCAGCAGGATCTGGACGCAGAAACCCGCTATATCCCCAAAAAGGTGGTTCCCTCCCTCAACGGCTCCTTCTCTGAGAAGGTCGCTATCATCGGCGCAGGCCCTGCGGGATTAAGCTGTGCTTTCTATCTGGCTGAAAAGGGTTACTCCCCCGTGATTTTCGAAAAGAACGAAAAGCCCGGCGGTATGCTCCGCTACGGCATCCCCAGCTTCAAGCTGGAGAAAGATGTGATCGATGCCGAAATCGACATCATCAAGGCCATGGGCGTGGAGATCAAGTGCGGCATTGAAGTGGGCAAGGATGTGACGCTGGACGAACTGCGTGCACAGGGTTACAAGGCATTCTACATTGCCATCGGCTGCCAGGGCGGACGTAAAGCGGGTATCCCCGGTGAGGATGCAGAAGGTGTCATGACCGCCGTGGACTTCCTTCGCACTGTCGGCGCTGACGAAAGCTATCCTGTAACCGGCAAGGCTGTGGTTGTTGGCGGCGGCAATGTGGCCATCGACGTGGCAAGAACCGCCCAGCGCTGCGGCGCAGAGTCTGTAGCTATGTTCTGCCTGGAGCCTCGGGACAAGATGCCCGCCTCCGAAGAAGAAATCGCAGAAGCTCTGGAAGAGGATGTGACAATCGACTGCGGCTGGGGCCCCAAGGAAATTCTCACTGAAAACGGCCGTGTAACCGGCATCGTCTTCAAGCGCTGCGTCAGCGTATGGGATAAAGACGGCAAGTTTGCACCTGCATATGATGAAAATGACACCAAGACCGTTCCCTGCGACCGGGTATTCCTGTCCATCGGTCAGAGCATTCTGTGGGGTGATCTGCTGAAAGGCTCCAAGGTGGAACTGGGCCGCGGAAATGGTGCAGTTGCAGACAGCCTTACCTATCAGACCGCGGAACCCGATATCTTCGTTGGCGGCGATGCGTACACCGGCCCCAAGTTTGCCATCGATGCCATCGCTGCTGGCCGTGAGGGTGCTATCTCCATCCACCGGTTCGTGCAGCCCCATTCCAGTCTGACTATCGGCCGTAACCGCCGTGAATTCATCGCCCTGGATAAGGACAACATCAAGGTAGAGCAGTACGACAACGCCTCCCGTCAGATCCCCGGCACCCGTAAGGATGTTGACCACAAGAAGTCCTTCCGGGATGCAAAGCTCCCCTTCACGGAAGAGCAGGTCAAGGCAGAAACGGCAAGATGCCTGGGCTGCGGCGCATCCGTCGTTGACCCCAACAAGTGCATCGGCTGCGGTGTCTGCACCACCAAGTGTGAATTCGGTGCCATTAAGCTCCATCGTGAGCGCCCCGAGTGTTCCAACATGATCCCCAGCGAGAAGAAGTTGCCTTATGTTCTGGGAAACGGTGCAAAGCAGGCCCTGAAGATCAAGTTCTCCAAGAAAAAGGAGCAGTAGATGCACGAACTGGGTGTTGTGTTTCATATTATCGACTCTTTGGAAGAAGTCGCCAAAGAAAATGATGTGACCCAGATCCAGAGCGTAACCATTGAGATTGGTGAGGTATCCACGGTGATCCCTCACTATCTCACCGATTGCTGGGAATGGGCCATCAAAAAGAAGCCTATGCTCACAGGCTGCGCAATGAAGGTGGAAATCCTGCCGGCAATTACCTGGTGTGACGGCTGCAAGCAGGAATACCCCACTGTGCAGCACGGTCGCATCTGCCCATATTGTGGCAGTGAGAAGACCTGGCTTTTGAAGGGAAACGAACTAAACATCAAAGAAGTAGAAGTTATATAAGGAGGTTATCTTATGTTATTCCAGATTTATGGTGAAACCGCCGGTTTCCAGCTTCTTGGCTGGCTGATGGTATTTGTGGGTCTGATTCTCGCCAATGAATTTGCACGCCGGACAAAATGGGGCGGCATTGCCTGCTTCCTGGTTCTGCCCGCAGGTCTGACTATTTACTTTATCTCCATTTATGTAGGCGCTGCTATGGGTGCCCAGTGGGCGCTGAATAATCCCACCTATGTCTACATGAACAGCTGGTTCCATTATTTCAAGCTCTATGCCGCGACATTGGGCTGCATCGGCTTTATGATGCTGAAATACAAGTGGTCCATCGGCAAAACGGATTGGTTCAAGGTGTTCCCCTTCCTGATCGTGGCCGCCAATATTCTGATTGCTGTGGTCAGCGACTTCGAATCCGGCATCAAGGGTGCCCTTTCTCCCGACGGCTGGTGGCTGTCCAGCGAAAATGTCTGGCTCTATGGTGGCTGGTGGAACTGGCTCAACGGCGCTGCCGGTATCATCAACATCTTCTGCATGACCGGCTGGTGGGGTATCTACGCTTCCAAAGATAAGAAAGATATGCTGTGGCCCGATATGATCTGGCTGTATATCCTGGCCTATGATGTGTGGAACTTCCAGTACACCTATCTGAACCTGCCTACCCACACATGGTATTGCGGTCTGGCGCTGCTGCTGGCCCCCACTGTTGCTAATGCCCTGTGGAATAAGGGCGGCTGGATCCAGAACCGGGCAAATACCCTGGCTCTGTGGTGTATGTTTGCTCAGGTGTTCCCCCTGTTCCAGGATAGGAGCATCTTCACTACCCTCCCGGTACTGTATGCTGACGGCTTCATGGATGCCGCTATCCGTCCGACCCTGGTAAATCCTGTTCCCCAGGGCGTGATTTCCATTGCTTCGCTGGCCATCAATGTGCTGGCTCTGGCGCTGATTATCAAGCGCTCCAAGGAACAGAAGAAGAATCCCTACAAGCAGGAAATTTTCACTGACGCCAAGGGCTTCCAGCTGGCAATGGCTAGAGCGGAAGATAAGTAACCCACATAGCACAGAGGCTGCAGAATTTCTGCAGCCTCTTTTCATATTCGTCACCCTTCGATGCTTCTCGTGTGCTTCTAACATGTTATACTGAACTTCAATTAAAATCTTTAAAAAAGATTTTAATTGCCCGAAGGGCATGAAGTTCATATGAGACTTGTTTTGTGATTTCTTTCCTTATAAATCACAAAACCGGCAGCGCCATTTGGCGATGCCTTCCTGATTAAAATCAAAGATTTTAATCAGGAAATAGTATTAAAGAACATTTTGATGCCGTAGACCAGGGGGAACGGTACAAATGGGAAGCTGTCGCCTGGTATAAGAAGCATTGGAAGATCGATTCTCCCAACTTTGCGCAGATGCTGGAAGAGGCGTTCGGAAAGGCAAAGAATCTGCTTGCCTCCGCGATGTATTATCCTTATCGTATGATAGTGGCGAGCAGTGTCTGGGTGCTACCCAGCCGGATTTTTGCTTGTTGGGGAATCCCCCAAACCCCAGATCTGCTCCTTCGGGCAGGCAACGCGTTTTGTAAACGCTGACAAGAAATTTTACAGAAAGCGAAAAATAACATTTGAGGGATTCTCAGATTGTTTCTTATTCAATTTCGGCTTCAGCGATCAGCGAAAAGTGTGCAATGCCATGGTCTGGGTAAGGAGATACGCTGACGGAAGGGTGGCGTGTTTCACTACACCCATTTCCGGCGCACCAATCGGAAAACAGAAAAATTCGCCCACACGAGACTTGTAAAATCTCGTGTGGGCGATTGTCATGCCTGCCTTAAAACTGCAATAGCGCCGGCGCGGATGCCGCTGGCTTCTGCGCGCGCCCTTGCCACCTAGTGGGCGTAGAGATTCAATGTTGTGGAAGCGGTAGCATGTCCAAGCTCAGCGGCTGCGTTCACAAGATCCACACCGTTGGCAATCATCATGGAAGCTGCGGTATGCCGGAATGCGTGAGGATGGATGTGAGGAAGGTGGTGCTTTTCACTGAAGTTATTCAGCCAGTCAGTGATACTGTCCGGATTCATCAGGTTTCCATCATCACGGGTAAAGACATATCCGTTCTCAGTCCACTTATCTCCATACAGCTTTTTCAGACGATTCTGTTCCTCCTGCCATTTCTTCAGAAGGTCCATGCACTGTGGTGCAAGCATGAGCGCTCTCACTCGATCAGTTTTCGTTGGACCGCTGTATGTACCTTTGCTTTTGGTGTAGAGCAGCGCATTATCAATCATAACTAGGCCAGTGGTCAGATTTATGCTATCCCATTTCAATCCCATAACCTCGCCCCTTCTGCAGCCGGTATCGATCATGAGATATGTGATGGTTTTCCATTTTAATGGTGCCTGCTCAAGAGCATCGAGTTCGACCGCGTTATTCGTCATTTTGAAAGGATTCTGCCTGTTTGCAGATCGCAATATTTTTTTCAACCTCTGCTTTTCTTTTCCTAGCAAAGAAGTCCACGACTGTTTTAGGGCAACACCGCATAAATACCAAAATCCGCATTATGCAATAGGTGCCAAATAAAAACTGTGGATAACCTCTGAATTTTTGC
>ENA-OOXT01000253-OOXT01000253.1-human-gut-metagenome-genome-assembly--contig:-NODE-253-length-41585-cov-30.529111_pt1 | contig 41585 bp, 73 predicted proteins | sample MGYA00241590_ERZ501349 | MGnify/ENA primary metagenome ERZ501349 (study PRJEB25962, sample SAMEA2042838) | human gut metagenome | biome: human gut; feature: human-associated habitat; material: faeces...
AGGATTTGAACCTCCGCGGCGCTTTTTACACGCCCTACTCCCTTAGCAGGGGAGCAAAATCCCTTTATTTTACAGCGTTTTTTAGGCTTTTGTTAGCCATTTGTTAGCCATAAAATTCACCTATAGATTTGCGTATGCGTGAATATTCAAAGCATTTTACTCGCTACCGAGCTTTCGCATGACGCTATTATAGACGCGCTCGTTTACAATTTTCAAACTGTCCATCAGCTCGTCCATGATATCCCACGCCTTGTCCGGCGGAACATCTGCCACCGCGCGCAGAAAGTCGCTGTCACCGTATGTTTCGACGCTAACCGGTGCGGGCGCTGCGGAGTATGACATTGGCAAAGCCCTATCTCTGCTACCGCTTTGCTGGTCACGAATGGCATACAGCACGGCAAGGCGCTCATAGTTTGTCCAGCTTGATTCCTCTGTTTCAAGTCGAGCTATCCAGCGCTTGACCTCATTCTCATCGACCATAGGGGAGCACCCCCTTTAGCCCTCGATCGTGTCCATGCAACGCTGGATGGCTCTGCGGATGCTTTCGTCATCGGCGTTGTCCAACATTTCCTGCAACTGGCGTTTCATGTTGTCGATGCCGCCGTCACGGGAATAGTGGCCGCGCACATAATGCGTGCCACGTCTCGCATTGGACATATCGCGGTCATAAGCGCCGCGCATACCAGACTGCCAGTCTCCGTCGCGGGAATAGCGGCGAGAATAGTCTTCATCGCGGGAATAGCCGCCATCTTCCATCATCTCGATCTTATCGATGTTCTTGATGGTGGCCGTCAGTTTGTGCGCAATTTCGAGATCACCCGCGCCAAGCTCGCCCTTGCGTGCCAGCTCGTCGAGTTCATCGCACAGCATATTGCGCAGATCATACATTGCTTTCTTGCTCATGTCCATTCTCCTTTCACGCGATTCTCTCAACCGTCAGATTCGAGTTAGCGAAGTTGACGGCCTGAGTGCTGGTGTTTTCCATTGCAACCGTCAGGCAGCATCCTTTTGGAACACAGACCTGCGCGGAAACATAAATATTAAAGTAGTTTCCTACAGCCGCAGGCGTGACGGTAGCTGTTGCACTGGTCAGCGGCTCTCCGTTGATGGCAAGCGCCGCCGTGATGGCCTCAACCGTGCCTCCAGTGGGAATGGCGATGTTTCCGCCATAGGAGACCCGAAACAGAGCGCGGTTTTGATTGGTGAGGCCGCGCAGCGTGACAATGCCTGCGCCCTGGCGATGCACGATACAGGGCTTGCTATTGACCGCCGTTCCGGTCAGTGGGACGTTCTGGCCGGCAGGGACCAAAGCAATGATAGAATTACTAAATTCAGCCATACTGGTATCACTCCTTTCTCTGATTTGCCCCAAAAGGGGCAAACGCACCATTTGCAATCATTTCCGCGTAGCTGGGCGCAAATAATTCGTCCGCTTTACGCAAAAGATCGGCATAATTGCTAAGATCGTACATGCTCATTTCACTCTTGTCCAGAGTTGCAATGTGATCAACAAATTCCTGTTTGAGTTCGTCAACTGTTTTCACAAAATCATTCCTTCCTAAAGGGGTCGAAATCGACCCGTTTAAAATACAGCGGCGGAGCTATTGCCCCGCCGCGTTGTGATTAGTATCGGCACGGGGCCGACCATTTTCGTGAGGTCACGAAAAAGCTATGCTATGCAGTTGTCAGCAGCCGCAACCGGAACCGCAGCCACCATAGCCGCTGCCCGCCCACGGGTTACAGGTAATGTAAGCCGGTGAAGGGCACGGGCGAAGCTGCGAAATGAGGTAGTTATTCTGTGCAGCCTGAGACGCGGCCAATTTGAGATTCTGGTTCTCGGTCTGGAGATCGGACAGCTTGCTCTGCGTGAGGAAGTCGAGGATGGCACGGCTGTTCTGGTTGTTCGCGTCAATGATGTCGCGGGCTGCCGTGTTGACCGTGTTGCGAGTGTCGCACGCCTGCGTCGCCATATCATAGCGCACCTGCGCGATAGCTGCGCGATTCTCGCAGCAGCAATTTGCGGCCTGCATCTGCATGGCGTTGAGCTGCTGCATAAGCGCCGCCTGCTGGTTTGCGCGGGACAGCTCGGCATTGCCGAAGCCGGTGTTGATGGCCTGTGTGGTCGTAGCAAAGCCGCCAGTAATGGCATTGTTCAACGCAAAGGTGGAATCGCAAATGCCATTTGCAATACTGTCGAGCTTGCGCTCAACGCTCGCAAAGTCAGATGTCAGAACGTAGCCGTCCATCACACCGCCGCCGTTACCGTTGCCAAATCCGTTGCGGCCCCAGCCGAAGAGGAAAAGAACGATAATCCAGATCCAGCTGTCGCCCCACATACCCATACCGCCGCCGTAATTGTTCGCGGGCGCGACCGGCATAGTCATCATGGGAGCACCGTCGGAAAGAGACATAGTATCACTCCTTTGAAAAATTTTTATTTATCAAATCGTGGCCACGATAAGATTAGTGGAATAAGGGTTCAAACTGCTTTGCCATAGATTGAAGTTGGTTTAACTCCTGCTGGCTCATAGCGCCAGATTGCAAAAGCTTTTCGACTTCCGCTTTGGGGTCACCCTGAAAATTTGCCCTAAACTGTTGAAACTGTTGCATCATCTGAAAAAAGCCGTTCCCGCCACCAAGAGCGCCAAAAAAAGGATTACTCATCATCCTCGTCCTCCTCAACCTTGCGCTTTTTCTTGCTCTTTATTTCGCCCACAAGCGCTGCCAGAGCGTCAAACTCTTTACGGGTGACAAATTCCACGCTCTTTTCCTGCGGCGCTGTGCGGGGCGTTTCTGCGCGCTCTACAAGATCGTAAATTTTAAGCGTCGGCTTCCCACTTGCATCCGCCTGCTTGAGATACACAGTCGGCGCGGTAGAATCCCACAGCGCCACAGCAGAGTTGGGCGCGATGAGATAGCCTCTCGCCTCCTGTTCGCCGCTTACCCACTGCACGCCGCCCTGTGCGATAGGGTTCTGTTGCACTGGCTGCGACATGGGCTGCTGCATGGGCTGCATCTGTGGTTGCTGCATCTGTCGCATCTGCATGAGGTTGTCCGGCATCGGCTGCGGATAATAGGGATTGAAATAGGGATATGCCATGTTCATTCCTCCGTTTCTTTGACCCAGTAATAAAGCGGGATTTCGTTCTCGCTGTTCCAACTGTCATAGATCACGCCGTCTTGCACGCACACTACATGTCCAGAGAGCGCGAGAATATACGTCCCGCGTGGGTGCTCATCGGCAAACTTACCGACCGTGTAGCAGTCGGGACAGGTGTCCGGCATAATATAGCGCCGATAGCCAAGCGACCGCAGATATGTGCCCCAACAGGCGTTTGCGTTGGGCAAGTCGCCGTCTAAGTATCCCTGTATGCACAGAGACAAATAAACTTCGCCCCAGTCCTTTCCTGTCGCCTTGCAGATTGCGCGCACGGTGCAGTCGGACACGTTGCGCCCGTTTGGATTTGGGTTGAAATAGCTATACATGGAACATCTCTGCAAAGTAGACGTATGTTCTCAGCTCGTCAGGATCAGGGAACAGCGTCAAAATGTCCATCGCCATTTGCTCAGTAAAGCCCAAAGCTAAAAGTCGGTCGTACATCGCCGCACCTCCTTTGTTGTGTCCATAGTACAAAAAAATAGGCGCTCAAAAGCGCCCATAAAGTGTATGAAAAGTGCGTCGAAAACCGTCGAACGGTTCCCCTTGCCTTTTTACGTGAAATGTGATATTTTAATTTTACAGGTCATTCCCGGCCTGCTTTTACACAAGAGAAATGGCCTCACCGTTCGGTGGGGCCATTTCTTTTTTCATATACTTCTGATGCCATTTTGCGGTATGCGCGCCGCCGGTATTTCTTCACTGCGTCAACAGATAGGCTTTGCTCCATTGCCACCTGCACGCAGCTTTTCTGCCGCACGTCGCACTCAATGATACACGCCGCCTCGTCAGCTGGCAGCTCGAAGGATAAGATATACGCCACGGCCCGCTTGGGGGCCATAGAGGATAATTGCGCGCGGATTGACCTGTGCTGACTGTCCATGCCCGTGTAGGGCTTGCAGAGGCGCTTGCGCGTGGGCTTTCGCCGCCCGCTCCTTTCTGTGCCCAAATCGGGCACCGTTATTTTGTCGCTCTCTGGATCATTGTCACGACTTCCTGCCGCGTGATAAGTCTCTGCGGCGCGCTGCCGTCCGTGATGCCCGCCGCTTTTGCCGCCGCCCAGTCTTTCGCCGCCCACGAAGAGACGGGCTTGGTGCCGAGCTGTGCCAAATAGGCATCCATCATCTTGTTAAACGTTGCCTGATCCATGTACTCCTCCATTTCCGGCGGGTACTTGCCCGCCAAAATCATGCTCCCTGTGTACTTGAGGTGGTCGTCCCACTGGAAATGCGGGCGGTCGGGGAATTTCTTCCAGTCGCCGCCCCACGAAAAGCCGACCTGCTTGCCGATCTGCCCGCAGCGGGCGAAGAACGACGGATCGTCGTACTCATGCCCCTTGACGTTTTTGCAGATGTCGAACGCCAGCCCAGCCTTGACACCGTGGAACGTCGGGCGCGTCGCGGACTTTGCCGCGTAGCCGTTCTCGGCAAGATAGCGCTGGTACTCGTCGTCTCGTACTGTCTCCGTCACGAGAACCGGAAGCCCCGCCTCCTTGCAGAGGGCGAGAAAAATGACACAGTTTGCGCGCACGTCCGCCCGCAGGTCAGCAATGTCCCTACTGTGATACATCGCTGTCACCCTTGCCGTCCTCGTCCTTGTTTTTGTTGTAGCTGGACGTCGACACGCCGATGAGCGCGCCGATAAACAGCGCCACGGCGCTGATGGTGGTCGTCACCTGCTCGGTGTAGCCCCACCCCCACACACCCGCGAGGGCGGCGTAGAGGCCGGAGCAGGCGGGCAGTACGATGAGCACGAGCCACTTGAGCACATCGTACACCTTGTTACTCATTTCAAATTTCATTGTTGTTCTCCTTTCGTTTCCGTCCAACGATAATTTCTACCAGTGTCAGAAGCCCAGTAAAGGCTTCGATGATTCCTCCCGTACCCAGCAGGTACGGGAAGATGTTGTCCCACTGCCACCCCTTAATGCTGTAAAAGATGACCGTGTAGATCACAAAAGCGGCGATAAAAATGCCAACGATAATCAAAATGATGTTCCTCGTTCGCAATTTCGATGCCTTTTTGATAAGGCGCTTCATCCGACCGCCCCACTCAGCAGCCACGCGATAAACGCGCCCGCCAGCGCCGCGAGAGCCTTGTCTACCAGACTGTCCCAGCGTTTCCCTGCCTTGCCCGTGATGGCTTTCACGTCCTCTTTGATCTCTTTGACGTCTCCCTCGACGGTTTCCTGCTTGGTCGCCAGCACCTCGACAGACGTTGCCAGCCTGTCAAGCGCCGTTTGATGCTCCTGTAACTCGTTAATCCTGTGCGTGTTGCTCTTGCACCGGCTTTCGATCAGCGCGATCGCCGCGTCATCGTAGTGCTTTGCATTATCCATATCCCGCTCCCTTTCTGCGGCCTTAGACCGCCGTGAAATAATTCCCCACCAGCTCATGCGGCAAATACTGCAAGACGATCTTCCCGCCCGCAGCCTCTCCCGTGCGCTCACAGAGGTACACCTTGCCGTCCTCGCTGTCGAGGTAGTACTTGCCGTACTCGTACTCCATGCCGCGCGCTGCGGGGATGGGGTCATCCTGCGTGCCCGCGTGGTCGACGTTGATGATCATCCACATGGCAGGGGTGGAGTGCGGTGGCCAGTTCTCTTGCGTGGTGTGGCCCTGACCTTTGTTGACGCGGTAGACGTGCAGTACGCCGCTTTCGTCCGTATCGCTGCGGCGGTCGCCGGGCTTGACGGTCTCGCCGATGTGATCCGCCCAGCGCGGGAACATCTCAACGGCCTTTGCTGCGTCGCTGTCCGGCAGGCTTTCGCTGGCCTGCTCGATAATGGGGCGCAGCTTCACCGCGCAGGCGTATGTGACCGGTTCACCCGCAAGGGCGGTAACGGTCGCTTTGGCGCTCTCCGTCTCCGTGGGCTTGCCCATTTTGATACTGACCGTGCCGTCGCGATGGTCGGTGATGGTCCCGCTCAGGCTGTATTCGCTGTTGTCCCACTCGTTGACTACTTCCTCGGTCTCGCCCGTTGGATTGCCGTCGTTGTCGAGCTTGTCCTTCGTCTCGCGGAAGACGTTGCTCCACGGGGTACCAGAGGGCAGCAGCGCCGCCGCTTCGTCGTGGGACATGGTGAGACGCACCGCCACGCTCTCGCGCATATCCCAGTTTCGATCTTTGTAGTTGTAAACGCACGTGGCAGGATACTCCTGTCCATTTACTTTAATGAATTCAGACATAGTAAACCTTTCTTATAGGATCAGGTAGATGTAACCCACTTGATAGTACCACTTACATTTTGTAGGGATTGCGTTTTTGATTCATCATAACCAGTAATAGATGTAAAAATGTTAGCAATGATGTTATCAATGTAGGTTTTGGTATTTATCTGTTTAGTTACTTGGTTAAACCAAGTGATTCCATCATAGGATACGATAGAAAACCATCCAACTGGAATAACAACAACTCTATCATCAGTACAGGTCATAGTATACGACCAATAGTAACTGAATTCAGCAGTTTCCCAAGTAATTCCATCGATTGAGTAGGCCACTTCATAAGCCCCATAATTCGGTGCTATAAATCCGTTATTGAAATACACAAGGCTCAGCCAGTTACCATTAGCATTAGTAGGTATGTTTTTGCCAGCAAGCCATGTTACTCCGTCCACAGAATACACCGTTTTACCACCAGATGCCTGTGATACACCTACAAATTTCCCTGCTCCATAACAGACATCTCTCCATGATGCAGATACAGGGAGGCTACCAATAGTCCAACTGATGCCATCAACAGAAGAGATAACAGTAGTTGACCCGTATCCAAGGCCAATGAATTTTTCATTAGCATAGCATAGGGCATAAAATTTAACGGAGGTTTTTATAGCTACTACATTCCAGTTAATTCCATCAGTGGAATAGCAAACCCGTCCTGTGTTAGACACAGTTACGAATTTCCCCGCCCCATAGCAAATACGGTGAAATGATCCGGTATCAGCAGGTAAATTCCCAACAGTCCAGTTAATACCATCCTCAGAGTAAATCGTTTTTTCTGTTGAACCAACAGCAACGAATTTACCATTACCATAAGTGACTGACATCCAGTTATCTGTAATAGGTGCAGTAGCCTTGAGCCACGTAATCCCATCTACAGAGTAGTTTATAGTTGCTGAGTTATAATCAATAACTACAAACATTCCATTACCATAAGCTATTGAACGTAGTGTAGCGGAACTGTTCAGTCTATTGGTCACAGAGGTTAAAACAATGGCATCGTTCCATGAAGTACGTTCTTCCTCAGTAATGTGTATTATCTTGTTTGTAATGTGCTTAGTAACTGTGTTGGAATCTGCTTTATTACTTAGCTCTGAGAACACGCCGCCAGACTGCACGGGATTCGCGCTGCCCTGCGTAGGCGTTGCGTCGGTAGTCACCTTGACGTCCTTGATAGCATTGTCGACATATGCAAAGATGTCCTGATGCTTGTTGTTAGGGTCATACACAGACGCCAGCATGTCACCCGTACCAGCGCCGGAAGCGCCTCGGCAATAGCCCGCGTCATAGCTCGTGCCGTCCGACAGCGTCACGATAAGGTGATAGTCGCTCTGCCGGATGGTGATGCCAGTAATCGTGGGAGCATCTGCGCCGGGATTGCCCTGTGGACCAATTTCACCCTGAATACCCTGCTTACCCTGTTCACCCTGAATACCCTGCTTACCCTGTTCACCCTGTTCACCCTTTTCGAGTACAAGGTTGAGCACCTGATTCGGGGCTTCTCCGGTAATGGTCGCGCTCGCCACCTTGCCGGACGTGACCGAGCCAATGGTCAGCACGTTTGTAGGGCCAGTCGCACCTGTCGCGCCGGTATCGCCCTTGCTACCCTGCGGAATGCCAAGTGCCAGCGTACCAGTCGACTTGTCGTAAGTCGCCGTTGCTGAGCTTCCTGCGGGCAGCGTTGTCACCGTGACCGATACAACGCTCAGCGTGACAAACTTCAGCAGCGTTTCGCCTTTCAGCATCTTCGCCTCGCCGCCCTGCTCAAGCACAAACTGGTCTTCGTTAGTGATCTGTAACGCTTGCGTGAGGTCGGAAATTGCTTTATCAGCCATCGGTTGCCTCGCTTTCTTCGGGCGCTTTCGCGGTTTCGGCTTCGCCGTCCTTTACTTTTTTTGCTTTCTTTTTTGCATCCTCAAGCTGATATTTCAGCGCGACAAGCTCGCGCTTGTCTTTCTCCTGCTCTTCCGCCTCGCGATGTAAAATCTCATAAGCCTTTTGAATCTGCGCCTTGACGACGCTGATCTTGCCCGCCTCCGAGCCCAAAACCAACGTGTTATTCAGCGTGTCAAACGCGTTGCTCAAAAGTTCCATTGCTTCTTTCATGCCGATGCCTCCAATCTTCTAATCCGCGCTTCCTGCTCGCGCACCTTGGCCCACAGAATTGGGATAAACTCACTGTACCGCAGAAAATAGGTCTCGCTGCCGTCATCAAGCTTGGCCGCCGCCCAGCCCGCGAATTCCTGCGAATCAATGCCGCACGCGCGCATGGCGTCCTCTACCTCCTGCGCGATGAAGCCTGTGTGATAGCGTCCGCTCGTGCCGCTGTTCAGCTTGTAGCGCTTCGGCTCGACGAGCTCAAACATGCGCACGTACTTCACCGGCAGCGCCTCAATGCTGTTCTTGATGTTCCGGTCGGACCCGTTCAACTCGTTCGTGCTGCAATAGATCGTGCTCCAAACAAAATTTGGTGCGCCAAGATTGTACCGGTTATCTGCATTCGGGGCGAAATCGCCGCGGCAATCGATGAAGTCGTAGTCGAAATTGAGCGCTGATCTTCCGTTATTCCCCGACAGATACAGGTTTCCGCTCGTCGCGTTCAACTCCATAGCCTTGCTCTCGAGCGTCATTTTGTAGTCCGCCGTGCTGGCGTACTCGGTATAGATGTAACCGCAGCGCCGTCCGTTGTCGTTGCGCACCGTGATCGTGTCGCCCTCGATCTCGCTTGCCGTCAGCGTGCCGTCAATGTTGACGGCGTCAACGTGCAAGTCGATCGAACCGGTCGAATCAACGACAACACCATTACTGAGAATTTTGAACGTCGTACCGCTGCTGCTGCTCGATACGCTCAGCGTGATCTTGTCAATGCTCTGGTCGATCATGCTCTGTGCTGTGCTGCCGTCGATCTTGCCCGAGACAGTCGTGCGCAAGCCGTTGATATCGGCCTTGATGTTGGTAATGCTGCCGTTGAGGCTCGAAATATTGGCCTCAATGCCGTCAATGGACGTCGACAGCGACGTCACGCGCCCATCAACGCCCTTGACCTTGAGCATGATCTCCTCGCTGGTCTTGGTGATAGTCGAGCGTGTTTCGGCAATCTTGCGATTGAACTCTTGTGTGATGTACCCCTCAGCTGGGTATTCGTCTTCCATCTCTGCTTCCCCGGGGGAAGAAATACCCGCGTATCCGCGCCCATCATCAGAGAGTTTAGAAAGCGGCGAATAAATGCCCCCAACCGTCACGCCGTCGCCCAGCTCTGCCGCCGGATCGATGTTTGCCGCGCCTGCTTCGTACGCCTGATACTGGTAGCCTTTCATGGTTTGCAGTAACGCGCTTACCATTGGCTGCGTGGCGTGAGGGCAACTTGCAATAACTTCCATGCCGGTATCATCGCCCGCCGTCAGGCTGTTTTCATCATCCACAAGCAACGTCACACGGGAAATAGGCTTATACTTGCCGTTGTCGGAAAAACTCGTAATGTCGCCACCGACGTAATATTTATCAGACAAGAATCCTCACCCCTCCAAATGTGATAGCGTTGCCCGCTTCTGTAATGAGATAGTTCGTCTCGGTAGGCATGGACAACAACGGAATAAGCAACAGTTTCCCTGCATCGGTAATAATCCAGTTCCCGCCGTGCGCCGCTGCGATAAAACATAGCTCATTGCGGATGGTGTAATCATTTGCGGGATAGTCGATGGTATATGAGCTATTGAGCACTGTGCGGCTATCCAGCTCCACGCCCATCAACTGGCAAAAGATATTTACAGCGTCAGGCATAGTCATCGGGAAGTTAAGCGACTGTTCTGGCTCCCACACAACGTCAGCCTTTCTCATAGCGTCGTATGCTTCGAGTTCCCAATAATTCCCATCGCAGGAACGGCGGTTGGTAAAAAACACGCCCTTTGGGATCCAGTCTGTCGCCTGACTGCCATTAACAAGCCTGAGATAGCGATTGATCGTCGCGGCGCGCGGGATATTGTCCGCGACGACTGCGAGTTTCAGCGTCGCGCAACAGGCATTGCCGATGCCAAATTCTTCAAACAGCTGAGATTCAACAGAGTGGGAAACCTCCGCGTCTTTCCCGTATTCCACACCATTGATGATAAATTTGTATTCGCGTTCCGTCCCGGGCTTGTGAAGCAGCTCGCGCCACAGCGCACTTGTCGTCTGCCCCATATCACACCTCGATCAGGTTAAACGTCGCGCCGCCCCACACCTCATTATCGCCTGCCGCTTCCTCAAGCGTGCATTCCATCGACGAGCAGTAAAACGTGCTTGTTCTTACGCCATGCAGGTCAAGGTATTGGACGGTGCAGGTGGTTTTATTGAGATCATCATCAAGCTTCGCCAGCACCTCGCGTTTGACGGAGCGCGTTGTATAGCTCAGTTTCCGCTTGGTGGTGATCTTGTCGCGCCGCATTTTGCCGTCTTTGGTGCGAGTGGTCTTATCGCTGTCAAGGTCGTTTCTGCTCCACCCGTAGCCTTTAGTTGCGATTGCGGACGAGTAGTCCGTGCCGTTGATAATAAGGACTTCCATGTTGCCCCTCCTTAGTACAGCAGCACGGGCTTACCCGCCGCGCGCGTCATGTTGTTAATGTTCTTCACGGTGCTGCGTGCGATTTCCTTGCCGTCGAGCTGCACCACGACCGTGGTTGTTCCGCCGCCAGATTCCGCCATAGCCTGTTTAAATGCATCAACCATCGTTGCAAGCGGCGTTTCGATATTCGTTCCGCTCTTCTGGTCGCCCAGCACGGCGAGAAATTCTTTGTTCGGGGGAATGACTGCACCGCGAGCCAATGCAGGAGCGGAGACACGGCTAATCGAAGGAGCGCGAGAAGGACTTCCAAAGCCGCCACTTCTGGTTCCAAATCCTCCGCTTCGGCCAGAATTCGATTTTGCAATAGAATTCTGCGCTTCAACAAATTTGTTGCCAAACCAGCTAACGGCATTAGCCACCCACGTTTTTACGCTCTCCCATGCGGCTTTTAAGCCGGACAAAAGGCCGTCAATAATCCTTCGACCTAACGCTTTCCAGTAATCAGCAGTAAAAAACTTCGAAACGCTGGTATTCCACCACTGTTTAATGTTCTGCCACATTTCTTTAAGCTTGGTAAGAAGTGCACTCCAATCCAGATCAGATGCAGCGGCAATAGCCGCGCCGCCAGCAATCATCATCCCAATGCCAAGTGGAAGATTTGCGCCGGAGAAACACAGAACCGCACCGATAGCGATAAGCGAGACGCCAATCGAACCCATAAGAGATTTGATTGCGGCTTTTGTCTTTTCGGGGGCTGTGTTCCAGTTCATGGCGACCGACGCCGCAATAGATGCTGCACCCGCAATCATTAACCCAATACCGAGAGGTAAGTTTGCTCCCGAAAAGCAAAGCACTGCGCCGATGGCAAGCAAGGTCATTCCGAGCGCCATCATTAAGGCCGACAATGTATTTTTTGTTTTGTCGTTTACTGCATTCCAGTTCAAGGCGACTGCCGTTCCCAGCATAGCCGCGCCTGCCAGCATAAGCCCAATGCCGAGGGGGATGTTTGCGCCAGATAAACACAAAATTGCACCAATCGCAAGGGCAGATACGCCAAGAATCATAAGTACGTTGGTAATCGCCGCCCTTAACTTGTTTGGCATACAGTCCCAATTCTCTTTAATAAGCGTTACAAGTCCCACCGCACCAGCGGCCATAAGCGCAATACCAAGCGGAATATTTGCGCCGGAAAAACACAGAATTGCGCCAAGAGCTAAAAGCGCGCCGCTAAGGTATGCCGTAAGCTCGTCGATCTTTGCTTTGTACTCGTCGGTCGTAAACTGTTCAAACACGGGAGAAAGCCGATCTGCAAGCGCAGCCGCAGCGCCGCCACCGCCACTTGAACTCGACAGAGTGTTGATCTCATCAAAACTTGCAAGATTCCCTTTTGCTTCTTTTGCCGCCGAACCGACGCTACCGATAGCATCTGCTTCTTTATAAAGTCCTTTTGCCGCCGCTTCTGATTTTTTTGCCGTTGTTCCAAAAAGCATCGATACAATGTTTGCAATAACGCTGATAACCTTTGTAAGGATGTTCACAAGCGCTGTAAAGGCGGGAACAATTACACTTAATAGCGGTTGTGCCAAAGTGAGCAACGCGCCCTTTAAGCGTCCAATAGCTTTTGCGGCTTCGTCATTTACTTGGATGACTTTCCAGACATAATCACGAACAACGGATAATGCCCTTGTAATAAGAGTAAACACAAACGCCCTGAGAGCGAGCTTCTTTACTCGGTTAACGAAGCGGGACATGTATTCGTCGGCTTTTTTAGTCGCCTCACCCATCCCGAAAACACCGTTTTTTGTGCTGGAGATTTTTTCGGAAAGCTCCCCCGCTTTTGTCTTCATCTTATCGAGATTTGCCGTATCGGACTGAATTGAAGCGTCCATCTTCTCAACTTTAGCTGTAACGGCGTCATACTCTTTTTGCAAAGATTTCACAGTGCTTTCCTGTGCCTTGATGGAATCCGCCGTAAAAAACTCTTTGCCGCTGTGCATTGAATCAAGCGTCGCTTTTGCCGCATCGAGATTTGCCGCGATTTCTGCCGACTGCTTTGCCAGCGGCATTTTGTCTTGCTGTTTCTGGTAAATTTTATCGTTAAGCGTGTCGATTTTTTTAACCAGTTTATTCAGTTCTTTTTGAGCGTCTTTGTCGTCCAGATCAACGCTGAAAACTACCGAACCGTCCGCTGCCATAAAATCACCACCTTGCTTTTAGTTTTTTGCTGTGATATGGTAAAAGAACCGTATTTAATGGGAGGGAAATAGAATGAAAGCATTGAAAAGAACCTTGTTATTCCTTGTTGTCTTCTTTGCATCGTTTCTTTTGATCCTAATTGTAGGAGTTGCTACAACGCCAGAAGGCCAAGAAACTATGCCAGTATGGGTTGGCGTTGCCCTTCTAACAATACCTATCCCATTAGGGATTCTGGCCGTTAATAAAGCCGTACCGCAGACTTATGACGAAAAGATTAAAATCCAAACAGTAAAGTGCAAGCTACAACTTGTCGGCGGGCTTGACCTTGCAGCAGGGTCTATCTGCTCCGCCATGTGCTCCCCAGAATCTATTTCATTTTCAGCGAGCGGACAAACATTTACGCTTTCGCCAGAAAAGCTAATCGATGTGTCTGTTATGACACCGCAGGATATCCAGACCCAATACGTTTCAAGCGTCGGCGGCGCAATCGCGGGCGGTATTTTACTTGGCCCAATCGGCGCGGCGCTTGGAGGGTCAGCACAGAAGAAGAAAACGAAAATTGTCCGTCAGTACCTTATCTTTGCATATCAGGCTGATCCAGAAGTTAAATACATTGTATTTGACGTGACCTCTGCACCTCAGACCGGGAAGAAAATCAGCAAAATTTATGCGTACTTAAAGAAAAATGAAAACAAACAAGTCTCTCTTTAATTTCAACCGGCTCATTCGTGAGCCGGTTCTTTTTTCCCCAACCATGCACTAAGCGTATCCGCTTCTTCTTTCGAGACCTTTTTCGGGATATCGACCACATCTTTATTGCGTCGGTAAAATTCTCGGTCTGACTTGTCTAAGGGTTTTCCTTTCGCCTTTAGTTCTCGAATGCGGATGACTTGCGCAAAGAAGCAATCGCCAATTTCCATATAAGCAGACAAGAAAGTAAACCAGTGCGTACCGCCAGTGTTGGTATCTGGATCGTATTCGCTTTCGCGAATCTCTTTCCCAAGCACTCGGTTGACAGGGGAAACGATAAACTGAAAATCTTTCGCCCAATCAATGATCTCCGGCTCTTTCTTTTTATCATCAGGGTATTGCCCACCGTTGATAAACCAAAACAGCTGTTTGATCGCTTCGTCGTAGTCGGGAATTGAATCAAAGTCAACAAAGAAGAGACGAAGGGCGGTATAAGCTCGTTCTTCGTCGCTGAGTTCTTCATCGTCCAAAACTTCAAAAATCGTCAAAATAACTCGAAAGTCATATCGAATAGAAAAGTTCTGGTCGTTGATCTCTACGCTTTTAGGAAGTCCGTAGCCCATACCGCCCTCCGTTTAATGCTTCTGAACTTTATCGAGATACTTTTTGATTCTCGGATTCGTGAATTTCTGTTCACGGGAGAACGTATTATCGATTTCGTCCATTACGGCAAGCATAAAATTGCACCACACAGGAACGCCCTCGGCCAGTGCGTAAACATTCATGCCGCCAAAAAGATCATCTGCAATATGCGCCCCGAAAACGGAGTCGATGATCTCGCGCATCTCCTTGTCGCGCTCACGGGCAAATTCAAAGATGAGCTTTTTGTCTCCCATCTTTTCAATCTGCGTTTTGTACCCTTCCTGCTTTTTGTCGAGGTCTTCAAAGGCAAGGTAGAGCTTTTCGACAAAATTGCTGTCGGTAGGGTTAAACGACACCTCGCACTTTCCATTTACGGTGTAAGTTACAAGGCCGTCGCCAAAATTAAGTTCCTGCATGATGTTCCTCCTTATTCGCCCTCGGTAAACGTGATCGTGCTGCCAGAGATAGCGGCAGTGCCGACCGTGCGCGTGCCGCCAAGCGTCACGTCGATAGGCATACCGATAAAGCCTCCACCCTCGCCGCCGAGGGAAGAGGGCTTAACCATGCAGGACGAATAGCGCTCCGCAAATACTGCGGTCTTTGCCGTGCCTGCATAGGCGTGGACAATCAGCACGTCCTGATTCGCCAGCGCCGCCGCGTTCTGCTCCTTGACTGCAAGATTCCAAACCTTGACGATGGCGGGATCCCCAGCGTCCAGATCAGACGGGTCAAAGGTCTGCGTGATGATGGGTTTCTTCATGGTCGTGCGCGTCGTGCCAAGGATATCCTTCGAGGAATCCTCTTGCCAGTCGTATTCCATGCTGGAATCTGTGACGCGCGTACCGAGGGGAGACCACGTGGGGGTTCCAGTTTCGCCCGTGTTGAGATACGCGATCAGAAGTTCGCGGTCTACGGTCTGCCCCGCCGTGGTGTTAAAGGTCATATCAGCCATTTTTAATCACCTCGTAGTTCATTTTCATAAGGATTTGATGATCCTCATCTCCGTTTTCATACATGGCAAAAAGAGAGGATCGCGTTGTCGGCTCAATGCGAATGACGCGCCGTCCATCTCCAATGTCAGGCGGCGTTTCGTTTGCTGCCCAATCGCCCAAGGCGTTAAGCAGCTCGTCAGCTTTGAGCCGTTTGTCGTTGCTATTTCCCGGTTTCATTCGGTAGATGGCCTTGAATTGGTATTCCGCCTGATATCCGCCGAGAATGTATTTTTGTACGATGTATGCCGCCTGAATCGTAGACAGCGCCATTGCCGCAGTATCAGCGGGAAGAAATTCGAACCGAATCAAATCGACCGGCTTGTCAGGGAATGTGTTTAACCACGCAAGCAACTTTCGGGAAACTTGATCTTCTTCCGCTGCCGATACCGTCTTTTTAATCTGTTCCGTACTTCTTCACCGCCTTTTCTGCTACCCGCAACCACTTATCGAGGTTCTGTGCTTTCGATGCTTCGCACCAATGAGCTTGAGCTTGTGGGTGGTGCTCGTGATAAAACACCAAATCTCGGTCAGACGCATGGAGTTTTGAGCCTTTTGGAAATTTAATTTGCAAATTGCCATGCCTATCGACAAACTTCATTGGCCCATTCCCGTTTTCGTCGACCATAACTTTCCCGTAATAGAGATATCGAGCATAAGGCCCCGGATAAATGATCTCATTGCCAATAACCTTTGTGCGCTCATTTAATGAGCCTGTACGAAACGGCACAAAAGGCTGAGTGTCTTTCTCCATCTGCTCGGCTAAAACGTGCTCAGCGCGCGTACAAGCCTTTGCAATGGCAGTCCTTACAGCGTCCATCCCATCGGTATGCACGGAAAACTTGATGCCCATTACGCACCTCCGACCTCCCAGTGCTGCATATCGGGGCTACCGTAGTCCATAGCATCAACCTTGGTCACGTTGTAGCAATCGTCATGGCTCAGTATGACGGTCATGTCGTCCGAAACGAATTCGCCCTTTACAAAGCACGTCATGCCACCGTTTCCCTTGTATGAGAGCGTCCACAATCCAGATTTGTCCGCTGCTTTGAAAAACGATTGCGGGCCGATGTAAGTTTTCGGCTTACCTGTTACCCCGTCCACCGCTTCCACGGCGAACGGGATATACAGATTTACAGCGTCCGCGCTTTCAAGGCCGCTTTCGCGCACGTTCACGCCCTTCGACGCTTGCAGCATCACGCCACGCAGGATTGTGGTATAGACCTTTTCGACCTCATCAAGCGTTGTCGGGTCGATCTCCTGCACGATGTTGTAAATCGTTACAGTGTGGGGAGCGTACATCTACAACCACCTCCGCGATACAGCAGCCCGGTATGGGCAAGGTATTCCATGCACGTTTCCGCCAGCAGTTTCTTTGCCCCGTCCGTCGCATTGAGTGCAGACAGGGCGGATTCTCCGCCCGTTGCAAGTGTTCTGGACCAGCTGCCTACCGTCTCGCTTTTGACTTCTGCGTCCTTCGCCGCAGCGTTGGTGAGGTTCTTCATGGCAAGCGCTTGCGCTGCCTCGATGACCGCATACTTGTCAACCAGCGCACAGCAGCACATCTTTACAGCGTCCAGATCAGCGTTGTCTTGTGCTCTGTTGCGCGTGTAGTAGTCGAGGAAGGAGCTGGCGCGGACAACAAGACGCGGAAAGTCGTTTTCGCTCACGGCGCCCATGTAAGTGCCGGAGTAGTATTCAAAGTCTGCGTAAGTCATCAGTGCCCTCCTTCCAAAACTGCGAGAATTTCAGCCTTTTTCATCGAACTGCTGACCCCTTCCACCCCGTTTTCATCGGCATACGCAAGCATTTCAGCTTTTGTCATGTCGGAGAAAGTCGGGGTGTCAGGGTCAGGCTCATTCAGCAGTTCAGTTAGCCCCCCACCGCCGGGGTGATGGAGCCGACCACCACGCCGTCGATACGCTCAGCGAAAAGAGCCATGCCGTTGATAACGGTGTCAGATGCGGTCATGTTGGTGTAATCGGGCTCCTCATGGATACCGATATAGCCGGTGGCGTCGGTGGTGAAATCGAACACCTCGCCAAGATCAGCGCCGTTCACAGGAATGTAGTACAGGGCAATGTTGTCCTTGGCGGTGGCGTAAATCTTGCCCTTGGGAACGCTGGAATTGAGAATCACGGTGCCAAGGCCGAGGAAGTTCTCAACGTAAGTCATGCCGAACGCGGTCTGCAAGGTAATGTTTGCGCTTGCGAGGTAGTCAGCAACGTCCAGCGGGTTCAGAAAATACACCGCACCGATCTCGTCATCTTCAAACAGCACCTGCAGCTGGCCCCATGCCTGTGCCAAGGTTGCCTGGAAGGTCGCACCAGATGCCGTGCCCGTGCCGGTTGCGAGGAAGTCGAAAAAGTCTTTTCGGATACCCTTCTGGACGTCCTTGAGCATTTCGTCGGTAGTCATCTCTACCGCCTGATCGTAGCCGCGATCGGTGATTGCTTCGGCAGAGGTGGCTTTGCGCCACTTCTTAAGCGTAATCTCCTTGTAGTTCACGGCTTCGGTCTTGTACTTGCTAAGGGGGATGGTCTCACCCTCAGCAACAGCGCCGCTCTCCAGCGTGCCAGTGGCCTTGTAGCTCTTGAGCACAGTTCCAGCCTGCTTTGCGATCTTGCGGGTCACACCCAAGGCTTCCATCAGCTTTTTGATGGAATAGCCGAACATTTCGGTAAATTCAATTTCGCGCACACGCGCGAGGTCAGCTTTCTTAATGAGCTTAGGATCAGCAGCCATTTTTATTCTTCCTTTCTAAACAAATCCATATTTGCGGCGATTGCAGCGCGCCGCTCCGCTCTGTCATTGATTTGCATAATCTCGTCCTTTGTCATCGGTTTCCCGCCGCCGTTAAAGCGCGCGCCAGTGTCGAAGCGAACGGTCTGCTTGGAGACAAGCCCCTTGTAAGTGCCGTCTACGAGCGCATCAAGAGACTTGGTGTCCTTGATCTTTTCTCCGTCCAGCTCCAATGCGGCCATTTCTTCGCCGCAGCCGCGCATAGCAAGGTCGAGATTCGCGCCGGTGATGTTTTTGCTCTTAAAGTAAGCACGCACGGCCTTTTCCTTTGCCGCCTTGCTTTCCTTTGCCGTGATGTCGGTCTTAAAGGCTTCAAAGGCCGAGTGTTCTTTCTCGTACTTCTCCTTGTAACCGCCGTCACCCGCCGCCTTGAGGTCGTCCAATTCCTTCTGGACACCGGACAGCTTCTCCGCGTCCGCCTTGTACTTCGTGAGATCGTCCTTGAGGGGGTCAACCACGCCCAGATGCAGCGCAACCAAGCGATTTTCGATCTCTTCGGTGCAAGCCTCGCCGAGAATATTCCTGATTTCCGCTCTCGTAAATTTCGCCATGTTATTCGTTCTCCTTTTCCTTGGCCCCAATTCTTCGGGGGCGAACGTTGTATAAAAACCGCTGTACCTTGCGGGTTTTACCTAAAACAAAAGAGCCACCCACCGAGAAAAACTCGGTAGCTGGCTCCTATTGCCCTTTCCCGCGCCCTATTACGCGGGAGTTGAATATTTGATTGTTTTCTTGACCTCTAAAACGATGTACCTGTCACCCTTTCGGCGAATTTCAGCATCGTTTCCGCGCTTCAAAATTGCATCGATTGCCTTTTTGACTTCTTCCCAGTTCAATACAGCACCTTCATTCTTTCCCGCTGCTCCGGCAGTCCTGCCGCCGCGCTGAACGCTTTGTATTTCGCGTTTAACCGCCGCAGCCTTATGTTTACCGCAGTCTCATCTTCATGCAATTCTGCGGCCTTGTAAGCAGCTTTTTCGCGCTTTAGTTTGCGTGCCTCGCGCTCAACGCGCCGCTGCATCTGCGTTGCTTCGTATGCGGTGTATTCCTTTCCGTCAAACTCGCAGCCGAGATCATCATCAATATGGGCAAGTTGTTCGTCAGTGTATGTGCGCTCGCTTACGCCCTCAACCCAAACGTTGCGGCGGTGGCGGCAGTTGGCTCCTTCCAGCCCATCGACAGCGCCGAGGCCGCACACTTCGTAAATGCTCGGGTAAATGTCATTTGCGCGAATACTGTAAACCTTGCCTTGCCAATCCTTATGACTTGACCACGGTGACGGCCCCGGCTTATCTCTCGCGCCAGCATGGGCGGAAACCTCGAAATACGGAGTTTCGAGATACTGCGCTGACTGCTCCGTATATTTAGCGCAAATTTGATTTACGCCAGTCATCACGGCTCTGCGCGCTGCCACATCAATTTGATCTCGATGCCCGCTCTCATAGTCAACTACCTTCAATCCGCTGTCCGCAAGCTGCTTTACTGCCGTCTTGATAGCTTGATTGTAGTTGATGGCACCACTCTGGATTTGCATTGTAGCGTTATCAAGCGCCCATTGGTACGCTTTGGCAGGTGGCAGCATTGTGCGCCCAGTGTCCACTAAAAAGCCCATTGATGCGGTTAGATTGTGGAACGTATCAAGCGTCTGCGCCCTGATCGCCGCAACTTCCGCAGTGTCAACCAGTGTTTCAGGCCGGGTGATATGCGCAAGATCAATCAACTCGGTGTAATACTTCTGGTTGCGTTCCTCAACATCGTCAAGCAGCTTTTTTAACTTCACTTCGCTGATGCCTGTTGTCTTACGGACTGCCTTTTCGATGTCCTTTAGGTCGATGCCATGCGACCGCAACGCCCGAATATCCTGTACTGTGACCTCGTTGAGCTGGTCTGCCAACTTCAAGCGGCTGCATATCTCGTCAAGCAGCGTGATTTCAAGCGCACGGAACAGCTCTGCAAGTTCTTCCGGCAGCGCATCAAGAACTTCCGGCTGAAACGGATACTTGTTCATTTGCTTTCCTCCGTTTCACGATTTCATCATAGTGCGGTTTAACGCGAATTACATTCCAGTCGCATTCTTCTGGAACTTTCCCGTAGAATATCACCCATTCCGGCGATAGCCGCTTCATCATTTCCTCGTAGCCGCGCAGGAACAGGCGTTTGCTATCCTTGTTTGCCTGCGTCCCAACCGAAGAAACCGCTACTATGCCGCCGACAGGCTCGCCATCGAAGCACCAATCATAGCTCCTCTCATCGCTCCATGAGATAGTCGGATAAACCGTCATGCCTTGGAGCTGCCAATAAGCCGCCAACCAATGCTTTCGGTAATGGTTGTATATCTGCATCGCCAGCGGCATATCTGTGTAGGTGGAAAAGTCCGGCGCGCACACCGCCGCAAACTGCGTCAGTTTTGGAATGTACTTGTCAGGCGTGTTCCAATATCGAATAAATTGATAATCGTCCACAAAGAAATGCACAATCTTGCTTTGCGTGTCTTTCGCGGTGTAATGGTAATTCACGGGGATAAACTCGCCCTGCGGGTACGCCTTGATCGGCTCGATCTGCGGAATATCGTACTTTCCAACGCCGGGGAATGTGAACTTGTCGAGATTTTCAAAGTTAATCATAAATCCCCCAGCAAACAAAAATGCCGCAAGATACATTTCTGTACCTTACGGCATAGCAAGCGCCCGGATTCTAACCGGAGTTCCCGCAGTCACGGTGTAATCACCCTATACGACTACTTGCTATGCCTATTATACCAAGCCTTTTTTACGAATGCAACCAGCTTCTTTTCGTCTGCCGTCAATGCTCTTGTTCCGCCTTCATCGTGATAATACCCGATGTGCGTATGCACTCCCTTGAATTGCTCATGGCTATGCAGAAGATTGATTGTTTTTACACGCTTTCCATCTGCACCGTAATAGCTGATTGCATTGATTTTGCCCTCATCGTTTATCGTTGCGTAAATGCGCCCTTTGGTCATAGTTTCCAATGGGTCTTTTGCGTTCAATGCCGCATTTTGCTTTACAAACTTTACGTTTCCAGCTTTTAGAAGCGTCCTAAACTCGCTCCCGTAAGGCTTTCCCTTTTCGCTCATGCCGCTGCTTGCGCCGCGTCCGCCCATTAAACAGGTCTCCATGTACCGCTGCGCTTATTAGCCCTGCGGTATTTCTTGCCGTTTACCGTAACTTCCAACGCGCCGGACTTTTGCGCTGTTACAAAGGCATTGGAAAACGCCTTGTTTTCTGCTGCTTTGCGGTTTTTACTGGACTGGTCACGCAATTTCCGCATGTAGCTATCCATTTCACCGCGCGCTCTTGCAGCTCTGTCTGCGGCGCTTCCTGTTTTCTGCGCCGTTGTCAGGCGCGCAGGACCGCTTGCATAAGGATTGACTGCTCCTGCCGCCGTTTTTAGTGCCGTTGTTGCGAGAGTTGCCATCTGCTTTACTGCTTCTTTCTTTTCAGCGTCCGACAGCTCAAGCCCATTGATTTCAGCAGCGTTGCGCTCAAATGTGCGCCTGATAATATCGCCCATATCAGTGACAGACGCAGCGTTTGCTCGGTTAATATCCTGTTGTGACAAAAACCGCGCAAGGCTCATACCGCGCCCACGCCCAAATTCTCCGGCTCCAATGCCGCCACCGGCTCCACCTCTACCGCCCATCACTCTACCTCCTGTTGTCCTTCGGTCGTCATGTCCTGCATCTTTGGCAGCGCCGCCTTTGCGGTCGCCTCGTCCTCGTTCATCCAACGCATACGGAACTCCCAATCGTTCATAATGCCTGCCTGCAAAAGCTGCATATCACGGGAAAAATCGGTTTGCTTGTCCTCAATGATGCTGTCATCAAAGTCAATGGAGATCTCCACATCCTCATTCAGCCCAGCATTCATGGCCGTGTTGCCCAGCCGCAGAAGAATGCGGCACAGCTCCACGAGCGCCTGCTCGAGCACAATTTCATGCTTCTTGATGGTGCGGAACATAGTGCTGTTTTCGCTGATGACCTGTGTAGCCGTGGCAATTCTGGTCTGATCGAATTTGTAATGATTCTCGCCAAATCCGCATTTGCTCGACAATACGTTGAGCATATCTTGCATACCGGTGTTAAACTCTGGTGTGCGCAGCGTCATATCGACCTGCTGCAAAATGTTTCCATCGGATGCGCGATCTTCCGGTAGAACGTAGTAAACCGTTTCTCGCTTATCAAAGACTGGCCTACCGTTTATGTCCTTGGTTGCTTCTGGCTGTACCACAATGCGCTTTTTGCCAAGCACAAATTCATTCACATAACTATCGTATGTAATATCAACGCTTTTGAGCTGGTCGATGGCGGAAGCGAACACTGCAACGCCCATAGGGTTATCTTCATCAGAGTTCGCAATGTTCAGACGGTCAATGACAAACTGCGGTTTGGTACTTTCTGTGTGAATAACAGGGGGGATTGCTTCAAATCCTCTCACGCTGGTTAATGGAACTTCCTCCGCATCGTACAGGTGGTTTTCAATGTCATATTCGCCGTCGCTCAGCCGATGCACCTGAATGTAGGTGTATTCCGTATCATCAACTCGTTTTGTCCACGCGAAAGCGCACTCACGAATAATGCCATTGTCCCACGTCAACGGGTAGATGTTTGCAGCGGTTACATAGTTGATATGAATTCTTCCGGGGTTAGCGATCTCTGCTGTATCAGGGTCAACGCTCATATCCTCCATGATTGGAACATAAGCAACTGTACCAACAGCGGATTTCCGCTCCTGCGATTCATTGGATTTGACTTCCCAATTATTATCAGCAAGAATCGCATCTACAAATTCCTGCTCCTTCTTGCCCTCAAGCGTGATATTCACACGCTCATTCATCAGCAGGTTTGCCCAATCCTCGCAGACTTTCTTTCCCATGTTGACGGAATATCTGTGGCATTCCAGTTCTTCGATGCCGTTCCACACCGTATAGCTGTGGAAGTCTTTCACATCGCCGTCATACCAAGATTTCCATACGTCGATCAGGTCGTAGAACTTGCTATTGATCGTGTCAAAGCCCAATTCTTTAAGTGCTCTGCGAATGTTCACTGTTTCACCGTCCTCATGTGCCCTGCGCGCTCCAATTCCTTGTAGTACGGCTCAATGCTGTACTCAAATGCGTCAAGGCTGTCAATATCAGATGTTCCATCGTCAAGGCGCTCGTCCTCGAACTTGTCAGGATCATAAATTGCAGTTTGCAGTGCATCAATCAAGTGCGGACAGCTGCGCGAAACCTTAAAACGCCCCTGCTTCATCAGCAGCACCACGAGCCTGATTCTATCTGTAATTTGCAGTTTCATTGCGTTCTTGACCTGCGTGCCGAGGTGCATCTTCTGCGCGGTATGATCTAATCCACGAATTAGCACCGTTTCCGCACTGTCTGCCCGCGTCTGGCTGTATCCGTACTTTGCCGTAACCATTTGGCAGAACATAGCAAAGCGCCTATTCAGTTCGTCAGGGTCAATCTCTTCGTTCTTGATGTATTCCTCTTCCAGCGCGGCCACTCGATAATCTTTTGTAATCCCGGTCGCCTGAAACTTTGTCGCGGATTTCGTGCCGCCGAAGTCAACGCCAATGGAAATAACGGAGAACTTTGTATCGTTTTCTTCCGCCCATTTCAACGGATCGTCGATCAAATACTTTTCTGTGTCGTTAGCAAAGTCTTTGTAAACAATGCCCTCGGCAGCTACCCATAATCCGCGCACATACCGGTCATAGAAAATGCCGGCATACATGTTTTCATAGCGCGCAAGCGTTTTCTCGCTCAGACCTGGGTTGTCAGTCATCTCGAAGTGCAGATATAGCGTGTTCCGTTCGCGGTGTCGCTTAATCCACTCCTGATAGAACCAGTGATGCGGGCTGCCGGGGTTACATGAAAACCACAGCTTCGCGCCGTCCACAGAACATCGCGCAAGCGCCTGTTCCACGAACGAGCGTGGCATCAGCACCACTTCGTCCATCAGCACACCCGCCAGCGTGCGGCCCTGAATCAGCGTATAGCTGGCCTCATCCTTGCCGCCGAACACCTCGAAGTAATTCGTCACGGCACCGCGCCGCACTTCCATAACCTTGTCGCCGCGCCGCCAGCGGATGATATAGCGCTCCTTTGCCAAACTCATCGCCGTAAACGGCACGATGATGTTCTTGGTGCAGCTATCCACCGTGCGTCCACACACGCCGAAACGCTGACCGCTGAAATTCTCCATTGCCCAGTGGACGAACGCCCACATCATGATGGAGGTTTTGCCGGAACGCACAGCGCCGTCACAGATCAGCGCGTCATACTTGGAATAGGGGAAAGCGAGGATTTTTGCTTGCTTTGGGCTAATCATGTGGCATAAATACAACTACCATAGACGGAAATGGAGCAGAATTTTTACTTCCGCCGAATTTTAATCGTCCTCTAATAAACCGAATTTCCACATTGTTTCTTTTGTATATGTAATCGTGGAACCATTTTGTATCTGTTCTGGCAGGAAGTAGCATTACGACGGTAGCCCCGCTAACGGATGCAAATAACGCTCGCCTCACCCATTGCCCGATGCCGCGCCCATATGGAGGATTGCACCACACGGTTCCTTTCCACGGATGTTCCAGTCCGTCTTGTTCCTCCGTATAGAATTTGTCGCATTTTGCATTTTCTGGAGTTGCACACACATCAAGTGTAAATTGAAATTCATTATTCAGCTTATCAAACAAATCTTGTGGCGTTTCCCATAAGTCTGTTTTACTAGAAAACATTAATTCTGTATTCATGTGTCACTCTCAAGCTCCTTTGCCATTTCCTTTAGGCTCTGACTGAGCGCGTCTTCCTTTACCGTGTCGGCAGGACTGCCGCCGATCATCGCCCACTTGTCGATCAGCGTTCCCATTGCCGTGGTGATCTGGCTGAGATTTGCCGCCGCCAGCTTTTCGGGGTCGTTGAGCATTTCAAGCCCCTTACCGATGAACGAACACACAAGGTCTTTGTGGTCGTTCATGTATTCCATCACATCGGCGGTGTTCTCTTCCTTTTTTTGTTCGCACTTTTCCACAATGTCGGCATTCGCCCGCACAAGGTTCTTAACGGTTGTTGCGGACACTCCGTTGATTTTCGCTGTGGCGCAATAGTTGTTCGTCTGCACATAGTCCGCCAGTATTTTCTTTTTCTGCCGGTCTGTCAGACGCGCAGCCATGTCATCACCTCGTCGCTCTCGCGCGCAAAATGTCGCTCTCTCTCTTTTCTTTTGGGGGATTATAGGGGGTAAGATAATACGGGGGTTGCAAGGGGGAGAAGAAGAAAGGGGGAACAAGGGGGCTTTTCTTTTCTCTCTCTGAGCTATGCGTTTGCTTGCATTTGCTTACATTTGCTTTGCTTCTGATTGCATTCCTTGCGTTAATTGCTGTCGTGCTGCGGTCTAATTTCATCCGCCCGTCACAGTCTATTACCGCTTTGATACGCCGATAAGCGTTGTCAAATTATTTTTGCTACCAGCCCCCGCCCCTTGGCCTTACATAGCAGACTTTACCCGCCCCGAAGGGCCACAACGCCGCCCACATTTGGCGTTATTCTTTCCATTGGCCGTCTTTCTCGCTTAGATTGTCACACGCTACCGACAACTACGCTCCGAAAAGTCGTAGCCCCTATTCCGTCAGGTCAAACCGGTCTTGACGCATCAAGACAAGCGCAGTTTTCAGCGAGCTTTGTCATTTCCATGTGAGCCATGACGACAACGGTCTCACATTGTCCGGGCGCTACCCGGCCACTGGCACAGACGGTGGGGCTCGGACCCACGACATACCGGCTCACGAAGTCCGGTGCTTTACCAACTGAGCTACGTCTGCGTATGTCCCCGCTGGGCCACATCGTTGAGAGGTGCGCGGGGTCCTGTGCCGCATGAGAGGTGCGACCTCTCGGCCCTGATCGTGGGCTGCATCGTGCGTGCGGCAAATCGCGGGGGGGCGGTGTGAAAAGATGAAAAGCACCGCGCCCCGCTATGGCGCAGGAGGTAAACGCCATAAATGAGAGAACCGCAAAGGCTTTTACACCTCTGCGGTTCAATTTTCTCATGATTGCAATACCCTGACTCACTTATAAGTGAGTTTTGCAAAATATTTTTATAAACTTTTTGGATAGTCCGACCTGCCAAGCAGGTAGTCAATCGACACGCCGAAATAATCAGCAATGCTTATCAGCGCGTCCATTGACGGTTTCTGCGTCCCCATCTCATAGCGCTTGATGGTGTTACGGTTCAGCCCGCACAGCTCAGACAGAACGCAGCGCTTTAATTGCTGGCGTTCGCGTAACCTCCGCAGCCGATCAGGAAACGTGCTCATCGCATCACCTCAATCATCTCCCGCGCTGTTGATCAGCCTGTCAAGATAGAATCTCGCCTTTCGCAGATCTTCCTTGCCGTTTTTCAGCGGCCAGCGCCACATGTACTTGAGCACCTGTCCCGTCAGCCATGCTTGCATCGGGTCTTTCTGGCACGTCAATGCGGCCGCAATGGCGTCGATGCACTCGACCCCTCCCGCCGTGTAATGCGCGGGGTGACTTACATTGTCATGCTCGATGCACGGGCTATTGGCAGGTGCGCTCCCTCTCGGCGGTGTACTCCATTTAAACGGATCGTTACTCATGGCGCGCCACCTTCCGCTTCACCCACGCCCACAGGTTTCTCCACGGATGGGATTCTGCGTAATTGGCGCGCTGCTCGGCGTTGTAGCGCTTGTCACGCATTACATCAATGACCGTCCCCTTAAAAGCAAGATCGTCGTTCGCCCGCCCAAGCGCCGCCTCAGTATCGGCGAGCTTATTTCGCAGCACATCTGCGTCCGCTTTCAGGTTTGCGATCTCGTTCTCTCGGGTGATGGCCTCGCCGTTCATCTGGTCAAGCTTTTCCGTCAGCGTGCCGATTTCTCCGCGCAGTTTTTCATTTTCCTCGGCCAGTTTTACTCCGGCCTTAAAATGTGCCGCCGCCTCGGCTTCCGCCGCTTCCTGCCTTTCGGTGGCTTCCTCCACCATCTTCGCCATCTGGTCTTTGGTGTACTTCTTTACGTTGATGCTCATAGCTTGGCTCCTTCCATTTTCATCTGTTCTTCCCGTCCCCGGTCGCTCACGATGCTCACGACCTTGCAGTCACCATATCGCTCAATATCCATGGCGATGCGCTCCTTGATGCCCTGCGCGTCAGCGGCGGGGACGTTGGCTTTAATCGTGATCGTCAGCATATACGTTCCCTTTCACGTGCTCTTTCCACCACAGATATTCTTTGCGCTCTCGTCGATATTCAAAAATCAGGCTTTCCGCCTTGCAGATATCGCGAAATCTGTTGCTTGCTGCAATCCATGCAGTCTCAACCAGCCACCATAAAAAGCATAACGCTGCAAGAATCGCTGCAATGCCGCCAATCGCTATAAAGAACATTCCAACGCCTTCAACAAAAGATTCCATTCGTTACACCTCCTTCGGCTCGCCGTAGCTGCAAAAATCGGTGCTGCCCACATTGCGTCTATTACATGGCGCGCGCCTGTTGTGACACGTCAGCGTCCCCGGCTTACCGTATCGCTGGGTAAGCTCTGACGGCAATGTGCTGTGCGCGCAGTCCTTGCACCGCGTCACGACCACAGCATCGACGGTGGGAGCAGCGGCCACGATGGGCAAAGCAATTTCGTCCCTATCTGCGTTGTCGTACCACGGCTCGTCATCAAGCTTTTCCCATAGCACGTCGCCATCAATCAGCCGCATCGCTGTCACCTCCGTCCATTTTTGCAGAGTTCTCCACAAAGTTGCGGACTCTGGCCGCGCAGGAGAGGCACAGTTGTTTCTCCGCAGAAAATGGTGTCTTAAAATTCACAACGCCATAGTGGTTGAAATCCAAATTTACGCCGTCAACCTCATAGTCAATCTCGCGCCCACACATATCACAGAACACTTTAACCATCAACTATTCCCTCCGTCCATCTTCGCGCCGCATTTGGGGCAGTAGTTAGATTTTACGGCGGTTCCCCGTCCACAGAGACCGCATCTGTAAGTAGTACGCGTAACCGCTACCGCACCAGACGACGTCCACCTCCAATAAGATGATGGCTCTTTTTCCCACCGCCCATGCACCACCGGCGCAACGTCAGCGGCGGGAATGCTGTAAAAGTCCTCCGCTAAATCGTTATAGGCGTCTGCGTAGATTCCGCTTTCCCCGCCAAGCTCTTCAAACGCTTTTTGACATTCTTCCGATTGCTCACGGATATAAGCAATCGCCGCCTTGCGGCTGCGGGTATAGCTGCAAAGGCTTTCCAAATCAGCAAGGCGCATGAGCTTCAACGCGATCTCGTCTGCCTTGTCCTTCGGTAGAACTTCCTCCGGCGCACACTCTCTGTCCTCGTAGGCGGCGAGGCGATCCTTGAGGCGATTGCGGCAGTACAGCGCGGTGCAGTCATCCATCGGCTTACCATGCTTACCTGTCCAATCCGCTTTACACTTCTCGCAATCCATCATTGCCTGTCCATCGTTGTCGCGCTTCGTCAGTCGTTCCATCACTCCACCTCCTGCATCTTACTAATCACTTTTCGAATCACGTCGCCACCGTAAGCACTTTTTGTCAACTCCAAAAACTCCGCCAGCGTCATCATGCCGTGCTCAAGGTCAACACCGTGATCGCGGGCAAACTGCTTTCGCCCCATGTCGCACGAGCCAGTCAGGCGGTGATGCCAGTCATAAAAATACTGTGTCGGATATGCTTTCTCGCGGTCTGTTTCGCGCAGAAACGTGTCAATGCGTTCATCTTCCGGCATATCCTCGAAAAGCTTGTCTCGCAGTGCCTCCATTGCTTCGCGCAGCGTTTCCCCGTGTGCAAAAACATTGTCTTGCTTGACGATGTAGCACGGCGTGAGCGTCAAATCACCGTTCAGGATTGCCCCGTGCGCGGTGTTGCCGCGCACGGAACGAATCAGCGTATTGACACCGTCGATTTTATAGACAGCTTCCCCATTGAAGTTTTTAATGCCGTAGCCGTCGCCGGAGCCGGAGCCGTAGCCGGAGCCGGAGGTTACTGACAGGAATGCCTTGACCTTATCATCAAGCGTCATCTCTTCCACTCCTTTACGCCGCGAAGCGATACCGATGCATCATCCGTGCACGGGATGATCTGGATTGCTCCCATCACGGTCATTTCTGTGACCGTCACGGTAAAACGGCAGTTGCCCGGTGCTTTTGTGCCGTCCTGCGCCAGCTGTTCCACAGCGAATGCACCTTCCCAGCTCCACAGTTTACGCACCTCGGTCATGGTGACCTCGGAGCCGTTGCGCTCCTTGATCTTGCCGAAAAACACGCCTGCGCGGTCGCAGCGAACGATGTAGTCCTGATTGTTGTTCATGATGAAATTCCTCCTGATTTTTGTTAAAATTTAAAGCTCTCTCTGAGCTTCTTCCCGTTGAAATCGGCCTCCGCCGTAAAGTAGCGGCGCGCCTCGTTGATGTAGACGACGCGCCCGTGCGCAGTCATCTCTTTCGTGGTAACGCTCATAATGCCGTTGCTGCCCTCAAATGCGGCAGGCTTCCAGCTAAATGGTTCGCCAATGTACATGCTCAATACCTCACTCCGATAAAATCCAGCACTCGACCATAGCCGAGGCCCTTTTCGTTTGGCTTCCACATCCCGTCCGCGGGGTCAAACTCTCCGCCGCCGATGCAAAAGTCGTAGTGCTTTGGGTGCGTGCGCTTCATGCGCTCGAATCGGTTCTCGCCCTTTTCGAGGTGCGCTCCAAATGCGCAGAACATACAGCCCGTGCGTTGACAGCCGGTGCAGTGCAGCTTGCAGTCAATCAGCGTCGCGTTGTAGTCGTTCTCACCGTCGCTTGCTACAATATCACCATATACGCTGGCGATAGGTAGTTCGCGGTCTACGATGAATTGCAGCACGTCTTGCTCCGTCCAAAAGCTCATGGGCTTACTCATGGGTCGTTTTCCCTCAAAGGCGTTGCAGCCGGTCGCCGTCCATGTCTGAAACCGCTGCCGTCCTTCTTCTGCCATCATCGCAACGATAGGTTTTTCACGGCTCTCGCGCTCATAAGTATGCGCCGCCCTTTTTTTCATAATGTGGCAACATTCCGAAGAGACAAGAAATGGAGCGTCAAGCAGAAATGCCCAGTTATCGCAGTTCCAGATGCTTTTGTTCCCATCCTTATCAAGCATTTCGCCACGGAGACGCATCATTCGGTATTTATTCCCCCTCCGTGCAAGCCAAACATTGTTTGCGACCTCCTTACTAACAATGCTGTACCCGTACTTCGTCACCACCTGCCGAATGTTCATCTGGGGTCGAAGCCGCACAAGGTTTACGGTGATATGCGGGAACTCCCTGCGAAGCCACGCGGCGTACTCATTGACAAACCGCTGTATCTCCGGGTACTCCAGCCCGGTGTTTACAAACACCAGATTCAGCTCCCACGGCGGCGCCCTGAAACTCGACAGGTAACGCGCCGCCAAGTATGCCAGCACCGTGCTATCCTTTCCGCCTGAAAATGACACATAGCACTTTCCGTTCCACGCGGTGTACCATTGATCGATCTTCTCATAGCTCAATATTTCCTTGTCCTGCAAATCAAGGGCTAAAAGCTGTTTCGCCGCCTCTTTCGGAATTGGCTGATTGCTATACCCTTCCATTGCGCCCCTCGCATTCCCCGAACATCTCGCGGAACGTCAGTCCCGTCAAATCTTCCAGCGCGAGCAGCAGCCGCACCGTTGTATCGCGGTCGCCACGCACCCATGCCGACACCGTAAACTGCGACGTGCCGAGGGATTGTGCCAGTTCTGTTTGGTTATAGTTCGTCTTTTCCAACGCTTCCTTGAGCGCCGGATAAGCGCAGAGCTCAAATGGCGTTCTCGGCATCACAATCTTGCTCATGGGTGTACCTCCCCGAAAGCCTCTTCAAATGTCAGCCCCGTCGCAGCAAGGATTGCCTTGATAACGCCGATGCTGAATTCGTTCTTCCCCGTTGTCCATCGCCACACGCAGAGCGGGGAGACGCCGATCTTCTTGTTCAACTCCGGCGGTGTCATGCCCGATGACTGCAAGGCTTTCTTGAGCTGCGGATATACGACCGTCTTAAACGGCACGTGGTTCGTGTTCTCACTCATTTTCCTGCACCTCTCCGAGCAGCGTCCCGACGGTCACGCCCAGTGCTTCGGCAATGTACTGATACGTCGGCATGTAGCTGATGCATCGTCCCTCTCTGAGGTTTAAGATGCTACTGCGCGATAATCCCGCCTTTTCTGCAAGCCCCTTGATACTCATGCCCCGCAGCGCACTCCATTTCTTGATGTTCTCGCCGATCTCTTCCGGCGACAGCATGCCTTTTTTCGCCGGTGGGGATTCCGCCAGAATATCGCTCAACGTCAAGCCAACGCATTCGGCGTATCTATATAGCGTCGACACCTTCGGATAGCTCGCGCCCTTTTCGAATTTGGCAATGGTTGACTGTTCTGTGCCCATCATATCGGCCATCCGAAACTGGCTGATATTTCGCATTTTGCGAATATTTTTGAGCCGTTCGCCCAACTCTTTTTCTGTCAACATCTTTTCTTGCTCCCTCATTTCAGCCGTTGATAGCGCCGCGTCTTGAAATGGCGCGCGCTCAAGTAATCGTCTTTCTCCTGCGCTTCCCGCTGCTCTTCATCCCTCGCCGCGTTGTACTTGGCGATATCCACCTGATAGTGCGGGCACTCGCTGTGACAGCCCGGATGCCTCACAGGCGGCTTGCAGCTGTGGCAATGCTCAAATGCTGTCATCTCACACCTCGCGGATCGTAATGCCGTACTTCGCCAACATCTCGTTTTTCTTTCTTAGATACATTTGCGTCCGTTTCCCTTTGACGTCTTCAACCTCTTGTATCCAGTAAACTTGCCCATTGCAGTCAGGCTTGGTTGGCCGCTCATAGACAAAATCCGCAAAATATCGCTCTGACTTAACGTGCGCTCCATCCGACTGAATGTAAGGCTCTTGCAGCGTAAACGCTCGTTCTATCTGCAAATTGCGGATAAGCCCTCGTCTCTCCATCAAAGCCAACTCGTCATAACGCCTCGCCTCTTTGGCGCTCTTGAATTTATGCACTTTTCCGTTTGGCATGACGCGCGGGGTAAATTTACTCCTGTACTTACTGCGCTTTTCCCGCTTCTGCACCTCGCGCACGGCCATCTTTGCCATGACCTGGGCTTGAGCGTCCTTGCCAAGCTGCGAAATATCAATGCCCATTGCTTCCCTCCATTTCGGCAGCAGCCGCGTCCCACGTCATCCCGTGTTCCCTCGCATAACGCGAAACGCTCGGCATAAATGCCTCCTGTTCGGCTATCTTCTCGATGTATGGCTTCATCCACGCTACCGAGACGCGCGGGGAAACTGCGCCCCTGATTTTTGCCAGCACTTGGCCGACTTTCGGGGGGAATCCCTTCGCATCCTCGGCAATCATCGCATTCACTGCGTCCATCGCCTCGGCAGGGTCTTCACTGCCCAGCATGTCCGACCAGAGGGAAACCAGCTCTTCGGCTTCTGCGCGGGTCATCTTGGCGTAAGCCTGCGGATAAGCCTGTTTTAGCCGCCCTAAAAGGCTAATTACGTCAGATCTTTCCACGGTTCTTTTCCTCCTCCAGCATCTCAGCGAATACATCGCCGCCCGGCCGTATCTGCGGTGCTTTATTGGCCCATCGTTCCCACTTCTCCGCATTTCTGCAAGCCGCTTTCCAGTCTTTCATGGGGGTCTTGCCGACCAACCACCCTTTTGACTTGTAAAAGTCGATGAACCCCTGTGGGTCTACGGGCGATTGGCGTTCAGCCACATAGGACTGAACCTCTGCGAGTGTGGGGGGCGTGAAGCGCTTCGCGCGCGAAATAACACCTTGTCCTTGTCCTTGTCCTTGTCCTTGTCCTTGTCCTTGTCCTTGTCCTTGGCTTTTTTTGGTTTCTAAAAAACCGCTTTGGTTTTTTTGGTTTTCCTTGGTTTCCAAAAAACCGCTTGTTTTCGGCGGTCTGCCGCCCTTTTTGCCGTTCTCTCGGTAAACATTGGAGGCGGCTTCCTGCGCCTTTATGGACTCGTCAATATCCCGCTGAATTGCGGGCCAAATAAACCTTTCGGGGCCTTCAAACTTCGGCTGTTCTCCGTTTTTCCGGTAAGCGAGCATCGCCCGGACGATAGCCCCGATCGACTCGTCGTCATACTCGCGGAAATAGTCCTCGTAGCTCAGCCAGAGCTTGACATATTCCTTGCTCTCCGCCATGCCGTCACCGCCTTAAAACGGCAGCTTGCCGTCGTCCTCGCCGATCTCTGCAAAGCCGCCTACGGCGCTCTCTGTGGCGTATTGCGGTGCGGCAGTATCGTTACCCTCCGGGCGCCTGTTGTCTGCGAAATACACGCTGTCAGCCTGCACCTCGTAGCTCCTGCGCTTGTTGCCGTTCATGTCCGTCCAGTCGCGCATCTGCAAGCGCCCCTCGACGCCGATCAACCGCCCGCGTCCGGCGTAGTTGCAGAGCACTTCTGCCGTTCCGCGCCACGCTACAATGTCGATCCAGTCTGTGCCGCCCTCCTTGCCGTTGCGGTCAACGGCAAGAGGGAACGACACAACGGATACGCCGCTGTTCGTTTTTTTCAGCTCCAAGTCACGACCGATGCGTCCCATCAGGCAGATTCGATTCATGCTCATTTCAATTCCTCCTCGCTTTGGTGTTGGTGCAGATAGAGCACGTGGCTCTTGCCGATGGCGGCGTTTTGGGCGATCCATGCGTGCGCCTGCTCGCGGGATAGATGGCTCTCCATTGCGCGGCTCTCATAGCTGAATTCTCCCGCTTCCAGCTTGCGCTTCATGCGCTCCTGTATCTCCTCTTCGCCGTAGTTGGCTTCGATCAGATAAAGGTCATAGGCCAACGCAGATACCCCATTCAGCGACGCGCAGTCCGTCGCATAGAAGACGTTGTCGAACCCGTCCGATTTCTCGCCGTCTGCAAACTGAATATGCCACGCACAGTTCGGAACATCATGCGGAATTGAGTCGTACCATACATAAGCGGAAGTGCTTTCGGATAAAAGGTAGAACAGATCGTGACGCTGCATAGCCTCATCGGTCACGCGGCGGTCCACGCCGATGCGTCCCATCGGTTCCATGAGCCACGGAGGGACGCACCAGCGCAGCGCAGGGTGCAGGAAGTGCAGGCGCTTGATGGTCTCGGGGTTGAAGTGGTCTCCGTGAATGTGCGTCAGCAGGACGAGCTTCAATCCCTTGCAGTACGGTTCAAGTTCCCGAAAGGGAACGCCGCAGTCAATGAGGATTTCATCATTCAGCAGCACGGCGTTCCCCTTGGAGCCGGTCGAAATGACCTTGACCTTACAGATCATTCATACTCACCTGCTTGGGGGTGACGGTCTTTCCGTCGTCCAGCGTACCGAGGGCATCAGCGGGAGATGTCAGATCGTCCTTGACCTCGCCTGTGGTCTCGTCCACTTCGACGGTCGGGAGATCAAAATACTGATCGCGGCTCGCGCGTCCCTCTTTCAGTGAGGTATACACATTACGCAGGCGCACGATGCTCTGCGCCGTGAACGCTTCGGACTTGCAGCCGATGTACTTTTCAAGGCACTCCATCGGTACGCCGAAGTCGTCCTTGAACGCCTGCCCCATCTTGCGCACGCGGTCAATCATGGGTTCATCGCTCTTTCCCATCATTGTCTTGGTACACGCCGCAAGAGCAGCATCCACCACGTCACCGGGAATAATGCCGAGAATGCACGCGCGCATACGGCGCGCGCCCTGATTGGCGACCATTTCATAAATGTCGCGCGGGTCGGTGAGGGCAACGCTGCCTTTCTTTGTGTAGCGGATATGCGGCACGGTGAAGATCTTCGTCTGGCGGGTGTTGGTCTCCAAATCCCAGCAGTAGGCCATGACGGTACTCTCGCCGTTCTTCTGCTCCAGCTCGGTAATGCCGAAGTCGAGGTTGCCCCAATTCTGCGCCATGACCTCGGCGAGACGGATCGACGGGCCGGTCACATTCTCGCCGCCGCGCGGGTATTCATAGATCGCGCGCTCGGCAAGGCTCTTGCGCTTGCAGGCGTTGAGAATGCGGTTGTTCGCTTCGATCTCGTCACGAGGGAAACGCTTGGCGACGACCATTGCCGCCTGCACTTCCTGTGCCTGACGGGAGATCATCATTTCGGTGTTCACGCTCTTGGCGCTCACAACTTCGGTGCTGTTGTAGGTCTGCATTTCGTTCATCGTAATGTCCTCCTCAAACAATCATTCGTACTGATAGCCATTGCTGACAAGGAATTGCTTCAAAAGGCGTAGGCGCTCGCGCGTATCGGTCACGCGGAACGACACCGTGAGGCGTTCGACCGCCGCCTGCTCCACGCGCTTCGGGACGACCTGCGGGGCCGCTGCGCCGGTATCCTCGCGGACGGGTGCTCCGGCAGCACGGGCCTCCTCCATTTCCGTGCGGCGTTTCACGGCCTCGCGCTCTTCCTCGGCGCGGCGGTGACGCTCGTTGACAACGGAGATCGCAAGCGAGAGGTCGAGGTTCTTTTTGTACTCCACCATGATCTCCGGCGCGTTCTCGCCCATCGTGCCGATGGTTTTCATGTCCTGCGCCACGCCGTCCACCTTTAGCTTGATCTGCTCCATGAGCTTCTTCGGCGTCTTGGCTCTGGCGCTCGCCATATCGACCTTAACGCCGGTCTGCCCGAACGAAAGAAAGTCGATCTCGTTGACCGCGCACAGCTCCCGAAAATAGCCCAGCAGCATTTCCTCGCAGCGGCTCTTGATCTCGCTTTCCGTCGCGTCGATCTTGGCTTTCAGGTCTGCGTCGGCGCGCTTGTACGGGTCGGCGATGCACTCACGGTAGACGGATTCGAAGCTGTCGTACTTCTCCATGATTGCGGCTTTAATGGCCTTGCGCTGGGTCTCGGCATCGGCAAACTCGCGGTTCATTTCGGCGCGAATGTTCTTCACGCTGGTTAAGGTCTCGTCGGTGCAGACAAGGCTCATTGCCTCTGCGACGCGCTGCTCCGTCTGCTCCTTCCGGCTCATCAAATGCTCCTCAATCACGGGGAGCTGCGTCACTTTCATCAGGGTGTTATCCATCTTCGGTCTCCTCCAATTCTTCAAAATACATTTCCTCTGCGCCGCAGTCCGGGCAGAACTTTTCCGTCACGAGGGCATATCCGCGCTCGCCGTCAAGATTTTCGCGCCGCCGCATAACGTCCGGCTCGTCAAAAATGAGGTGGCAGCACATGCAGCGGTAGATCATTCCGTCACCTCCAAATACACCATCGCGCTCTGCACACCGAATACGCGCGCGGCCTGATGGTCGCTGAAAAACACGTCGATGTGGTTGCCGTTCACTCCGCCACCGCAGTCCTCGGCAATGTAGCTGTGCTGCGTGCCGTCCGGCCAGATCAGCAGGACGTGCGAGCCATAAGGGATAATGTCGGGGTCGACCGCAATCGTGCGTCCCTCGGTGGCCAGCGTGCCGGTCGCGGTGTAGCCGTTTGCCCATTTGCCGCAGCAGCAGCGTCCGGGGCAATAGGCCGTGAGCGTAAATTCACCAAGAAACACATCATCGCAGTACGCGTATTCCGTCGCTGGCTTGTCCCACGCAGGGTCATACGCTTCAACAGTGAGGTCGTCCGGCTCTTCAACGTCTTTCGCGTCAGCGCCGGTCAGTAGCAGCGCTGCCACTAAGAGAATCAGTCCTGTGCCCAGACACGCAGCGGCAATCAGTGCCGATTCGTCGGCCTTGCGCTGCTCTCTCGTGCGCTTGTCTGGATTCTTCATCGCTTGCCCTCCAAAACGTCGATCAAGCGGGAGAACAGGCAGCCCAGCGCCACCGCGCCGACTACGGCGAGAAATGTTGTAAAGTCCATTAGCTTTCCGCCCCTTTCAGTTTCGTCATAAATTCGATGAATGGAAGCGTTGGGATTTTCACCCTTGACCCCATACAGATAACTGGGAAGCCGAGACCGTCAGGGTCTTTTTTCGCCGCTAAGCGAATCGCGTGAGGGTCACAATCCAGAACCGGCGCAATGTCAGCGGCGGTCAAGGTCGTTTTTCCACATACTTTCATTTCTTCAAGTGTCATTTACTCTTGCCTTTCCCCTGCGGGTATGCTACAATAGCCGCAGGAACACAATATCTTGTGGTGAGATTTGTCCCACCCGCCCCGCTCGATGCTGCAACATTGGGCGTGGCATTTTTTTGCCTTCATATGTCCGCCCCACTTATCGCCAAAATCGCAGCGCAAACCAAAATGGTCAAGACCAAAAAAACAGCGCTAAACAAAACGCTTTCCGTTGATCCTGCAATCCACGCTGAAACAAGCATTAAGATAGCGGCAGATACAATAGCGACCAGAGCCCATGAACAGAGAAGCAAAAACAATTTAATAAATCGTTTCATTCGCCCTCCTTATTTGCCCTTGCAACCTGCGCGGCTTTCACCGCCGAAATAAACGCACTTGATGCCGAAGTAAACGGGCCTATGTATTCGTCAGCGTTGAGCTTGTTAAGAAACTCTGCAACTCTTTCCGGGTCGCCGCAAGCGTTCAAATGGGTGTAAATTCCAAATGACTCAATTTCAACGTGAATCCGTCCGTCATTCTTGTTGTTCATGTGCCCTCCTTACCAGTAAGCACCTCTTCCTTTACTTTGAAGTGCTTGGCAAGCCGTTTGATGTGGCGCGGGTGCGGGTAGCAAGCGCCATCCTTCCAGCTTTTGATCGACGTCTGCGAGACATCGATCTCTTTTGCAAGACGGTAATTCGTCTCGCCGCGCTCGGCTTGAAGCCGCGCCAGATTCTCAGGGAAACTCAATTTATCAACTCCTTTCTTAGTGTTGCCCCCCTTACTGCCCATGTGGTAAAATGGAGTATTGAAAGGGGGTGTTAAAATGTCTGACAATGAAAAGCGCGCACACGATTTGGCAGTTGCACTTGCGGTCGAATTAACCAAACCGGAATACGCCGTATCAGGTCAACCATTGGAAGATGGTTACGTTGTCCAAGTCGACCCATACGCAAAGTACAAAGAAATTTACGATGCCGTGCTCCCGAAGCTCAACGAAGACTTCCCGAACGGCAAGTAACGCATCGGCCAACTTCTTTCTCGCCGATCAAAACTGAAATTTCCCTGCTTCGCTGGCCTTGTAGTGCAAGTACAAGGTCAGCGATTTCTTTCGCCGTTGCCTCAATTTTCACTTTTTCACCTCCAAAATTAGAGTATTCTATTGACAAATTGGAGCATTGGTGTTACTCTAAGTTTTGCTACAAACATTGATTCGCGCCAGCTCGATTTGTCGGGGTGGTCTGGTTTCTTATTGCCTGTCCACGAATCTAATTATAGTCGAAGTTAGACCATTAGTCAACCTAAATTAGACCGTCAAAATAACCTAAGTTAGACTGTGATTTTTATGGGATTTACCAGAAATTTTAACTATTGCATGGATAGCGCAAGATACTCTTCGTATCGATTTGCTAAAATACTTGGTGTAAACTTACAAAGCGTTTCTAACTGGAAAAACGGCGTAGTTGTTCCACACCCAAAGACCCGCCAGAAGATCGCTGACCATTTCGGCATCACCCTTGCCGAGTTGGACGGCGACGAGTTTCCCGTCCTGCCGGAAGATGGCGCAAAAAAAGCCCCCGCCACAGATGGCGAGGGCGAAAAGGACGCGCTTATTAAAGCTGTCAGGGAAATAACCGATAAAGATACGGCGCTGGCTGTTTTCGATGAGCTTAGTAAAAAAATGCGGGAGCTGATGTAATGCCTACTTTCTACCCATCGAATCCGCAAGACCCCATGAAAACCGAAGCGGAGCGGAAAGACCATGAGCGGCTGCAAAAAGAGCAAGGCGAAAAAGAACGCCGCGAGAAAATGCGGTTTATTATTACTGCTGTTCTTTCTGGCATTGCGGCGCTCGCTGCTGTTGCAGGAGTGATAATTCAACTTGCTTGAGCGCAATTAGCGTGTCAATCTTGTCTGAGATTTCCTTCAATCCAAATACAACGTCGTTGATCTGGCCTTTCATGATGATGCTGTTCTCTGCCAGTTTGGAAATGTCAAGCTCGTAGCTCTTCATAGCACACCTCTTTCTTTTAATTTTAAAAATACTTCTGCGCAATCCGCAGCGGATAACTGGTCTATCATTTCAAGGATTTGTTTGCGCAAGCTCTCGGGGCAATTTTGATCGTTCGCGCTGCTTTTATTGCCTTTCCGCATAACCTGTCCTTTTATTGTACCATTTTTCACGTCATTACACAACATTTTGTGTCCCTCCAAGTAATTATAGTAACGGGGCTATATGTCGATTGTCGCACATAGCGGTGCAAGCATCAATATTTCGAAGTAAAGGCCCCGCCGCCCTCTGCAACAAACGGCGGGGCCTTTTTGCAGCCAGCGGGGAGCGGTCGCCGCTGCTTGTCTTGACCTTACTCCGCTTTGCCTAACTACTTCAATAACAAAACCTTGCAATAAGACAGCGCTCGACGCGGTTCGACAAGCCCATATCTTGCGACTTTGCGGCGCGAAAATCGGAGAAATTAAGGTGGCATAAATGAACATTCAAGAAGTGTGCAGAATCCGTAAAGAAGAACTGAAACTAACATATCAAGACATTTCCAACGCTTCCGGCGTGCCACTGTCCACCGTGCAGAATTTCTTTTCTAAGTTTTCCAAAGCACCATCGATCTACACTGTCGCGCCGATCTGCAAGGCAATGGGAATATCTCTTGATGAAGTGTTCGGGATTTCCGAACACTTGACGCCGACCGAGGAAACATTGCAGGCGCGTAATGACGAATTGGAACGCCACGTTGATGCAAAAGCCGACATGATCGAGATCATGCGGCGCGGCGTCCGCATCCGCAACGGCGTGATTTTAATTTTGTTCATCGCGGTGGTGCTGCTGGCCGCATGGTGCGTGTATATCGATCTGCACTGCGCCGACTATGGTTTTTGGAGGGGCTGACATGGGAAACTGCATCAAATGTAAAGCAGCGCTGCCGGATGGCGCGCTGTTTTGTCCTATGTGCGGCAAGAAGCAAATAGTAGAAAAGCGGCGTGGAAGACAGCGTGGAAGCGGGACGGGGACAGCTTTTCGGCGCGGTAAGACATGGACTGCTCAAGCTGCCGGATATTCATATACCGTGCAAGACGACGATGGACCCCCTAGACTAATTCGTCGAAGGCCTACTAAAGGGGGATTCCCTACAAAAACTGCTGCTTTGGAATGGGCCGCTTCTCAAGACCCTGGAAAATTCCAAAAAGAAGCTCCGACCCTCTTAGAGCTTTGGCAAGGGTGGAGCGAAAACGATATGCTGACACGGTCAAAGGATAAGCAAATAGCATTCAAAAAAGCTCGTGAGCGTTTAGAACCGATTATAGCCCGGAAAATAGATGAGCTAACGATTGATGATCTACAAGGCGCGGTAAACTCCGCAGCAAAGTCATATTATACCGCTCGAGACATGAAGTCCCTGCTATCTCATCTATACAAGCGCGCTATGGCAAGCGGCGGTAGCAATGGGCCAGTAACCGTTAATCTGTCGCGATTTATTGTTTTGCCTGAGCTGGAAGAAAAAGTCCCCGAACCATTTACCGAAGACGAAGTCAACGCCATGTGGAAAGCATGGGACGAAGGAAATGTTTTTGTCGGCTATATGCTGCTGATGATCTACACGTCAATGATGCCGGGAGAATTGCTTGCGTGCAAATCTGATATGATTGACTATGACCGGCTTGAAATTTACGGCTGCGGGAAAAAGACAAAGAAAAGAAAAGATACCCCTATCGTTTTCCCTGAGTTCATTGCACCGGTGCTGCAAGAGTTAAGCGAAAAGTCTACCAGCAAAACGGGAAAGATATTTGGTGGCGATGAAAATACCTTTTATACGGCCTATCACGCCACTACAAGCGCGGTTGGAGTGCGAGACCTAAATCCATACTCCTGCCGCCACACAACGGCTACAGAGGCCGTTAAAAAGGGCGTAGAGCTGCCCGTGCTGCAACAGATTATGCGCCACGCAAAGTTATCATCGACACAACGATATGTCCATGTTTCCACCGAAGCCGCGCATAAAGGGGTTAATCAGCTTAGTCGTAATGTCAAATGAATCTATGCTGGTTATTCGATAGCAAATATGTTAGCCATTTTGTTAGCCATAGGTTAAAACTTTTCAACCCAAAGAACCCCAAAAGTTGCAAAAATGTTTTTGAAAAAAACAAGAAAAAACCTTGGAACCGTTGAGATTCCAAGGTTTTTTCGATCTGGCGCGGAAGAGAGGATTTGAACCTCCGCGGCGCTTTTTACACGCCCTACTCCC
>ENA-OOXT01000310-OOXT01000310.1-human-gut-metagenome-genome-assembly--contig:-NODE-310-length-37223-cov-9.558384_pt1 | contig 37223 bp, 51 predicted proteins | sample MGYA00241590_ERZ501349 | MGnify/ENA primary metagenome ERZ501349 (study PRJEB25962, sample SAMEA2042838) | human gut metagenome | biome: human gut; feature: human-associated habitat; material: faeces...
TTTGCGGCCGTCCCGGCGGCGTGCAGGCCGACCTTTGCCACCTTTCCGGCGGCACCCACAACGTCCAGCGCCTCGCCCAGAACGGGGACATGGTGGGCGGCGGCCTTGACTTCTGTGGCCGATTCCTTGACTTTGCTCCCGAACGCTTTCAGGGAGCTTCCGAACGTTTTGGCCGCGCCGGCGGCCTTCTGGGTGACGGGAGTGTAGGCACTGGCAGACTTATTGGCCGCCTCCTGCGCCGCCGCTTCCTCTCTGGCGGCCTTCTGGGCGGCTTCCAGAGCATCGGCATTTTCTTTTGCGGCCTTGGCGGCTTTCTGCTGAGCAACTATAGCTTGATTCAGGGCTTGCTTAGCTTTATCCGTTGCAGCAGCGTCTTCCCCAAGGGTCGCCTTCAGATGCTCATAGCGCTGACGTAAAGCGTCAACCTTTGCATCATTCTGGGCGGCCGTCTCCGCGAGTATCTTCTGTTTGGCGGTCAGAGCGTCGATGCTGTCGGCGTTCCCGTCGAATTCGGCGGATGTGGCCGCCATATCGGTACGGAGCGTTTTCAGATTGCTGTTGATCGCCGTCATGGCGGAGTTAAATTCCTTTTCGCCACCAAGGACAATTTCTGTTGCAATTTGTCTAGTCGCCACTGCGTGCCTCCTCTCTGGGCGTCAGCACCTCCATCAAGTCCGAGAACATACCGGGGGTGAGCATCAGGGCTTCTTTGGTGCTGAGGTGGAGCCGAACAGCCGCCGCAGCCAGGAAATAGATGCGCGTAGGGCCGCCGCCCTGGCTTTTTTTTCGGCTTCCTCCCGTTCCAGAAGAACGAGGTTCACCTCCTCGTCTTCATCCGGCTTCGGAATATCCCGGTGGAAGCCCTGTTCCAGCGCATCCCGGACGGCCTGCCGGAGTAGGACGCTGTCGGCGGCCATGAAGCCGGTACGCAGCTCCTCCAGGGTGAGCATCTGCTGGGGCGATTCCCCACGGTGCCGCCGCTGCAATTCGCCCTGCGAAGCCATGAGTGCCGCCAGCCAGCAGCAGTTTTTCCAGCCCTCCAGAGTAGGCTCCAGAACGTGGGTGGTGCCGAGAATGTCGGAGGTATAGCCGAATTTATCATAAATAGTGAAAAGCGCTTCCGCCGTGAACGACAAGGCGTAAGTCTTTCCGTTAAATTCAAAATCAATATGTTTCATGTTTCCTCACAATCCGCGTTCACGCAAAATCTGGGTCAATTCCGCGTCCATTGCATTGTAGACTTCCTGTTCGGACTCTTCTGCGGTATTTTCCATGAAGTGGGTCGCGCCGATACGAGGCGAGCCGTATTCCAGAATAAAGGCAACTTCCGCATTAGTACCCTGATAGCTACCATTTGACCGCCGCTTTCCACGCCGTTTCCCGGTGCTGCTTTTCGGATGTTTGCCCATAGGAAGCACGGAGATTCCCGCGCCGTCCTCCCATACACGTTCTTTCAGCTTGAAGGAGTTTGCCAACAAACCGGATCTCTGGGTAAATATCGCACGCACTTTTTCAATCAGACGCTCCCGAAGGAGTTCTGCACCCGGACGGATAATACGCAGGAGATCCTCTCCCGAAAGATTCGCAATCTTTTCAAAGGTGAGGTCCAGTGCGTCAACTCCGTTATATTTGAACGATGCCACTCATGCCACCTCCGTCTGAAGAATCGTCCGGAAACAGCCGTAATCCGGATCGTAGCTGCTGCCCTGATCGGAATAGGGCAGCTCCAGCTCGTACAGCAGATCCGTCACCGCGTCGATGATGGGGTCGGGGAATTTCGCGGCCAGAATGTCCAGCTGCACCTTGGAAATCGCCGTCTGGGTGCGGTCGTCGCCGTCCAGCGTCCGGGAGCCGTAGGCCGACCACACCACGCAGGGGCGGACACCCGCCGGCGCGGCGCTCTGATAGCTGGCAGGAATCGCCGCTTTCAAAGCGTCGGAAAATTCAGTAAGTGTCATATGCATCCTCCATTCGCATCAGGCTCAGCCACGTGACCGGCAGGCCGTCGCCGTCCTCCCCGGTCTGGGTCTGCTCCACCCGGTAGGTGTGGCCGCCCAGCCGTGCATAACCGGCAGCGGGCACGTCCCGATGCAGGGGCAGCTCCACCAGCTTGTCCACCCGGCTGCCGTTGGCCACGGACTCCCAGAATCGGCTGGCATAAACCGTCTTCTCGGCACACCAGCTGTCAAATTTCTTTACCAGACTCCCCTTGGTTGGGATGCCTTGGGTGTCCGGCATAGCCAGCACGGTGATCGGCTTGTCATAGATCATAGACTTCTGCCTCCAGTGCCTGCTGCACTTGCCGGTTGCGGATAATGCCGCGCAGCTGCTCCGTCTTCCCGGCACCGGTGGGGCCATTGCGGTACATCCAGGCGGCAAAGGTCATCTGATCCATATCGTCCGCCAGCGTGCCGGGCTGCAGGGGAATGCCCATGTCAGCAAAAGCGTCGTGGGAGTATTCCAGCAGGCTTCCCCAGTAGCTCACCAGCTCCACAGGAGCGTCCGTGCCGTAGAAGCCCAGGTTGGCCTTCAGGAGCGCCATAGCGCCAGCAGAGTATTTTGTGGAGTCGGCCATAGCGGCCTCCTTTCTTACAGAGAAGCCCGGCGTTGCCGCCGGGCCATATTGGGGCATCAGGTTGCGGAGAAGACGCCGGAGATGAACGTCTTGGCGGCGGCGAGGGTGTCGCAGTCCTGCCGCTTACGCCATGCACCGGTGTTATCCTCCATTACCTTGAAAGATACAGCGTTGGTTTTGGGAGAAAGCTCGCCGGCCTTCTTGGTATCGGCCTCCTGCTTCTCGCTGGACGGCATGGCCTGTGTCTTGTACAGGCAGGTCGCCCGGTAGACGACGGACTTGTCCTTCAGGAGGATCGGCTCGATAAAGGACAGGCCGCCGGGCTTGGCGCGGTCGGCGCTGTTGCTCTCTTCGCCGTCTGCCTCCGTGTAGGTGTGGCCGTACAGAGTGGCGTTGACCGCCAGATCGCTCATGGTGGTCTCAGAGTCCAGCTGGCCGCCGGTGAAAATTTCGTCCTCCAGCTGAGTGATGTCGTCGCCGGGGATGGACGCGGAAGCGGTGGTAACAGTCAGATAGCCCTTGACTGCCGCGCCCAGATCCACGCCGGTATCGTAGGTGGGATGTGCACTGTCAGGCTCCGTCTTGATGGGATAGTAGGTCAGGGTCTGCATCCCCAGCGGAGTCTTTACCTTGCTCGTCTTTGCTGTCATAGTCTACCTCCGTCAGGCGGACTTTGCGGTGACGACCACGAAGCCGTTGGGGACGGTCACGTCCTGGTCGGCCATCACCTCGCCGCGGATGGTCAGCAGGCCCTCGCCGAATTTATAGCCGTCGTTGACGTCGATCTCCACGCCGCCCCACAGGCCCATCTCGCAGCACTGGGGATTGCCGTAAAACATGGTCTTCTTTGCGGTTGTTGTGGGCGTCAGGGAGGACAGGGCGGTGACGTTCTTATTCAGGCAGTAGCGGCAGCTCAGGCCGTTGTTGTCCTTAATCACGCCGGAGGAGGGGTTGGCACTGTCGGGGATGATGGAGTAGACGGGCAGGTACTCGTTGGTACCGCGGACGGAGGCGAAAGCCTTCAGGTCTGCCTTGTTGAGCACCAGCGTAGCGGCGCCCTCCACGCCTTCGTCGCCGCCGTAGGCCAGGATGATGTCACTGAGCAGATGGGGCGTAAACAGCGCGGAGCCGGCAGCACCGGTCAGGGCGAAGGTGGTGTTCAGCGTGGAGGCCAGAACGGCGTCCACGGCGTTCTTGGACAGCACCCGGCGCAGCGCCCGGGTCGCGGATTCCCGCACCTTTGCCTCGTAGTCAAGCGGGGACTGCTTCCGGATTTCCCGGGAGACGTAGGAGATCAGGCTGGTCAGGCTGGGGGTCAGCTCCACGGAGCCAAAGCCGGGCTCGGACTCGGTGGGGACAGCGCCCTCAGTGCCGGCAGCGGCAGTCATGTCGGTGGAGAGATACGCTACCTTGTAGGACGCCATGCCGGTGCAGTCGGTGATTTTGATCAGATCCAGGAAGTCGGAAATGGTGTTGCCCACGGGGTCGTTAATACCGCTGACACCGGTGGGGCCAATTACGCCGGTGGAGGAGCTGAGCACAGCGGTGCGGGTCACGAAGGACTTGGCATTCCGGTAGGTGTGCTTGCCGGTTCGCTGGAAGTCCTGGCAGCGACGGCGGAAATCGGGGGACATGCTGCGGCGGCTGCGGGCTTCACCCTCATCTCCGCCGTCCTCTCCACCGTCACCGCCTGCGGCGGAAGAAGCGGCGGCCTCGGCGTCGGCGATCTCCTGCTGGAGGGCTTCCGCCTCCTCAATGATGGTTGCCAGCCGCTCCTTGGCGGACTTCTGAGCCTTTTCCAGCTCCTCGACAGCCGCGGCAGCGGCGGTGATCTCCTCATCTGTGGAGGCTGCTTCAACCTGAGCGGCGACGTCAGCCTCCCGGGACTTAAAGCCGGAGATCTTGCTGCGAAGCTGTTTAGCTTCCTCCAGCATCTTCTCGTGGCGCTTGCGAAGTACCATAATTTTCAGCATAGTTTGTTAATCCTTTCCAAAAGTTCTTGTCTTCGGCGATTAAGCCGGGCGGTACGGAGAGAGGCCATATCGCCGGCATCCCGGGCATACGCGCTGGTCGCCTCGTAGGCCGGGAAGGTGACGACACTCACCTCATACAGGATCAGGTCGTGGATAGTCCATGTGCACGTCTGCCCATCGCTCCCCACGATATAATCCTCGCTTACTATCTCAAAACCAAAGGAACACTGGCTGACGTCACCCCGCTGGACGCGGGCATAGAGGTTCATGGCGTCAGAGTCGTTCGGATTGATCTTGATCTCACCATAAAGGCCGCTCTCATCCTCCCGGAGGGTAAGCGTCCCGGCGGTGGTACGGCCTAAGACCAGCCGGGTTTCGTGATCGACCAGGGCGCGGACATCGCCGCCCAGGCTGCTGCTGAAAGCGCCTGGGGCGATCTGCTCGATACACCCTGGCCACAGCTCGGTGGGAGAGTTAAAAACCGCGAAGTAACAGGCAATCACAGGTTCCCCGCCGTCGTCGCGGTGCTGAATTTTTGCCGGGATATAGCGCATCTGCCGCCCGGCTCTAGGATTAGGCATTGTCAGATTCCTCCTCATCGGTTAAAGTGTCATTGAGCTTCTTCTGATCCCCCAGGCGATCCGCCGGGAGGTAGTTTTCCAGCATGACCAGCTCATCAAGGCCGGGTTTCGGCGGCAGGTCAAGCCAATTTCGACCCTCGTTGCCGGTCATCAGGCCGGCGTTGCGCATGCTCAGGGCGATGCTGCTCAGCTCCTGCAGGGAGTAGGAGTAAAGCGCCCGAGGATTGAAGCGAAAGTATCGGTCGTCGGCGAAAAGCAGCTTTTTGGTCAGCTCCTGCTCGATTCCCCGGCAGATCGGCAAGATCGTCCGGGAGATGAAAGTGTTGTACTCGTCCTTGCTGAAGCTGCCAACCCCCAGCAGGAAGCCGGGGATGCCGAAGATGGTGGCCACTGTGCGCTTGTCCAGCTCCACGCCGTCCTTGATGGCCAAGTCTGTCAGGCTCAGGGGCTTGATCTGGGATACGGTCATCAGATCGGCGGGGACTACCCACGGCTCGGCGGGATCATCCCGGGACAGATAGCGCTTGACGAAGGCTGTGCGCTTCGTGGCGTCGGACAGGGGGCTGTCGGCGTTGACGGCGATGATGACGGGCGGCTTGTACTCGCTGGACATATACGCCGTTTTGGTCGCCGCCGTCTGGACGATGGAGTCCACCACCTGCTGGAGCTGCACCTGAGGGCCAATGCCCCGCCAGGGATACACCGGATCCGGCCGGAGCCGGAAATGGAGGGTATTGTCGGCATCAAACTTCTGCCCGTTGTAGTAGACGTAGTAGGTACGGCAGTCAGACGGCCGCTGGAATGTGGCGCCTGGCGCAGGGGTCAGGTCGGATACCATTAAGGCATCGGTCTGAGGGATCACCACCGCCTCGCCCTCCGTCAGAAGCGTCTCCACAATCCAGTGGATCCAGGTCTGACGGGTACCCAGGGACCACGGCTCCACGTCAATCTTCCGGGATAGCCGGTCCTTCACGCGCTTGTCACCGTTGGCCTGATTCTCCATCAGGTGGATGGGCATGGTGCTTATCAGATCGGCGATCAGCCACACGGCAGCGGCCACCTCCGGGGCATCGGACAGACGGTGGTACCCGTGTCCGGCCAGAACGCCAGGGGAGTTCACGGAGATGTACGTCACCCCGACATCGCTGTTTTGCGTTTTGGTTTTGCTGCGGGTAAAAAGTCCCATGGGCGTGTCCTTTCTTGTGTCCAATTTGGACACATCATTCTTCTTCAAACCACGCGGCGAGGTCAGCGGCCTTGCCGGTGTCGATCAGCATCCGGATGGTGGCAAACACACTGGCGTCGAAGACGTCAATGCGGGCGTTGGGGGATACCTTGTCGTACACCACCACGTCGTCCTGCTTCTCCTGGCCGCGGACGTTCTGCACGCAGTAAGAGAAGGGCTCCGCATGGCAGTAGTAAAGACACCCGATTTTTGCCTTATGTTCGATGTACCGCAGCCCCTCGGACTTTGCGATAGCCAGCTGTGGCTGATCCACCACGGTAAAGCGAGCCTTTTTCATGGCTGCGTAGTAGGGGCGGGCGAATTTCCGGTCGTGGCCGACCTTGCGGATATTGAAACCGGCTTTCTTCCATGCGAGGAACTGCTTCACTGGCTCCGTCGGATCCATAGACGGCTCGTTGGGCATATCCAGCCAGCCGTCCTCTTTCCAGCCAAACAAGGGAATGTTGTCCTTGTCGGCCTTTTCGGCAGCAGCCACCACCGGGAACCAGCAGTGAGGAATGATTACCAGCACATTCTCTTTCGGCGTCCATTCCGTTGTGGCCGCAGCTTTAGCGGGGATCTCGCCGACGATGGCAGCGGCAGTCAGGTCGTGGAGCTTGGAGAGGTCTGCGCCGCCATACCAGGACTTCACCAGCTTCACCAGCTGAGGCAGGGTGAAGTTGTACCGGGTATCAGAGCGGACAAATTCGTCGATGTTGAACCAGGCCTTAAAGCTGGAGACGAACACGTTGAGGGAGCGGGTCAAAAACTCCTTGCGCATCTGAGGGTCGTTCATGGCCTGGAGGGCGGAAGCCTCCATATCCTCCGGACGGATGGTGACGCCCCAGTTGGGATTTGCCTTCTGCCAGTTCAGGGGATCCAGATAGTTGACCTCCTGTGTTTCCGGGTCAGGGTCCGCGCGAGCCAGGAAAGCGAAGATCCGGTCGGCGTCCGCGCCGGTGATCTCGCCCCGGACAATCTTGGAACAATATGCCATACGCTGAGCGCAGAAGCCGGTACCGTCATCGCCGGCCGTGGTAACGGCCAGAATCAGCTTGTTGGAGTAGGCCTTGGTTGCATCTTTCAGACGGCCGTATGGGATGGCGTTCCTGTACAGCTCCAGCTCATCCAGCAGCACGATGTTGGCGTTGAATGCGTCGAAGATGTCCGGTTTGTAAGCCAGAGCTTCAAAAGAGATCTGTCCTTCCCAGATACTTCCGGAGAAGCTGTGCCCGAGGGAGCTGTCCAGCACCCGCAGACCGTGGGCGGCATCCTCGATTACCGTCAGCCCCAGGCGGTGGAGGTTGTAGCTCAGGAAGCCAAAGCCCTCCATGTTCTGTTTCATGGAGCCGGCAACGGTTTTGATCTTGCTGAAAGACTTGGAGTACCAGAGCCCCATTGCCCAGCAGAAAGCGGTAGCAAAAGGGGTCTTTCCGTTCTTCCGGGCAAGCATCCACATGGCCTCCTGATACCGGCGGATGTCCGTACCCGGCAGAAAGAAACCGCATAGGTTGTAGATGATAAACAGCTGGAAAGGCTCCAGAATCAGGGGCTTGCCCCGCATAGGGCGGCCGGAGAGGTCCTCACCCTGCTGGTGGCAGAAAAGCGTCTCGATAATCTCGATGATGGACTCGGCCATATCCGTGCGGAAGTCCCAGCGGGAATCCTGGAGGTCGGCCAGGAAGCGCTTGCAGGCTGCCTGTACATCCAGGCACGCCCGGGGGCTGATCGCCGTTGTTTCGGCGTAGCCCATTACGATCTTCTCATGGGGTGCCGGCACTGTGCTTCCCTCGGATGGAATCCAGCAGCTGAGTCAGCGCCTGATTGCCGGTAGCGGGCGGCGGGGCGCTGTCACCGGCAGGCACCATCTGCTTCCGAAGCCGCTGCAGTCCCTTTGGGGTCAGCCCCAGAGCGTCCTGGCGTGCCAGGATGTCCCGGCGCAGCTTGGCGATTTCCGCGTAAATCGGATCCGTGATGGACGGTGCGTCTTTCGGGCTGGGCGCTGTGGCCTTCCATGCCTTCATGGCTCTGCTTAGCTCCCGCTCCTGGATGCACAGGATGTGGATTGCGCCGTCAAAAGCCGGGTCGTAGATGCCCAAACTCCGAAGCTGCTCAGCGTATTGCGTTTCTTTGCTCACCGTCTCACCTCCGTACGATGTCTCCGCGCCCCATGGCCGTGCAATGCAAGCGCGTCCCGCCCACATACGCGCCCGGGATCTTCTTAGCGGCCGGTTTTTTCTGAAATTTTCTCCGCTGCGTGTGAAAAGAGTTCCCCGCCCAGCTGTAAGCGTCCCTAAAATTCGGCGGAAGGGGGTGGGGGGGTGCGATTTTTCCAGGAAAGCCCCAGCGCCGTGAGCTTTCGCGTGTCCCGGTCGTGCATGGCGTCATGGGCCGAGCTGCTGAGGCTGACCAGGTTCCACAGGCAGTAGGCATACTCGGGATAATCCTCCGCCGGCCAGATGTGATGCACCACCGTGGCCGGGACGCGCCGTCCGTATCGGGCAGCCTCCCGGCAGAAGCCGTGGTCACGGCGCAGCGCCCGCTTGCGCAGATTCCGCCAGCGTTTGTTTTTGCGGCTGTAGTCGAACATACGCCACCTCCGGGGCAAAAGAAAAAGCCTGCACCAAGCATCGCTCTTGCGATACATGGCACAGGCTCAAGGCACAGGCACTTGGGAAATATTCACGATCAGCTCAGCGCCGCAGCGCTTGCATTTTACCGGCAGATTCTTCGCTGTCGTCTCCGGCAGCAGGTAGGCAACCACGCCCCTCCGGCATATCGGGCACAAGGCTTTTTCCCTTGTTTCCGTTATTTTACCACACGCGGGAGAAATATGCAATAGCCGCGAAAAAGTTTGTTTCTGTGTGTCCATTGGTTAGTACCTCCCTCCAGCCGATATAGGAGGAAGCACCCCCTATTCGTCACATGTTTTCAATGTAAATGATGGTCTTATATCCGCCGTATCCGGGAAGCTGCACCGGGTCGCTCAGAGCGGTACAGCCTGACGGAACGCTGATATCAATCGCGTCGGAATCAAATGTTGTGTAGGTAATCTGCGGCCGGACAAGTCCCCGGCTTGCCGTCCACATCTGTTCGCCGGGAACGTAGACCCCAAGCTCGCGGGGTTCCCGGCACATGTAGTGGACTTTGTCCAGAATCTCGTCCCAGTCCTTGAGTTTACGCATATGCACATGCCCCCACTGCCAGAGGGATTCCAGTTTCTCCTGATCCATGTCATCCTCGTATCGGAGAATCATATGGTGGTGGAGCCGTCGGCCGCCCCGGCTGGTAGTCAGTTGGGTGCAGTAGACATAGCGCAGCGCGTCCTTGTTGTCCTTGCGGTACTTCCGATACCAGCGCATGGACTTGCGCCAGTACTTCCGGGATTCCTCCCGGCTCTCCGGGAGGAACGTATCATCGTAGGTGAGCGTCACCCACCAGTCGCCCGGGAGGAAATTCGCGCACGCCAGCATCAGAAGCTTTTCATAGCTGGTTTTCAGGTTTGCCTGCTTCTTGTCTTCGGCGGAAATGCTGATTGCCCGCCGCCGGGTGTTGACGGTAGGATCGCGGGGCGAGTAGAGCGCCTGCCGGACGACCCGCCCGGCTCGCATGGTGCTGAGGATCTTGATACCCTCACCCCCTACCCGCAAGCACGGCGGCGGAAGAATACCGTGTAGGTGTCCTGATACTGGGTGACGGAGATCAGGTCATAGCCGTGCCGGTTGATATAATCCATCGTCCGCAGCAGCTCCGGCCGTCCCTCGCAGACCTGAAAGTCGTAGATATACCAGTGCGCCAGGAAGTTTGGCCCCACGACAACCCTTGTGTTTTTAGCCATTGCTGTCCTCCTTCTGCCGTTTCCGGATGAAGATGGAGGTACACTTCGCGCCGTTGCCCGCAAGCCACTGGAGGACGCGGGCGAAGGACGGCATTACCAGACGGTGTGCCTTTTCGACTTTGAAAATGATTTCCCAATCACATCGTGCCATCCGCAGCCTCCTGTTCCTTCTTCAGAAGAGCCGCCACTCTTTCAGCGTCGCGCAGGCTGAACCCAAAGTCCCGGATATCGGTCAGCAAGCGAAGCATTTCCGGATTGGTAGACTTTATGGGCATCCCGCAGCACGGGCAGGGGTCGCCGGTTTTCAGCGGCTTCATTTGCGCATCTCCTTTCGCGTTTCGGTTTTCGTGATTTTCTTTCCATGGAGGCGGACAGTGTAGCCCGCCTCCAGCAATGTCAGCTCAACCAGCCGAGGATATCGGCAGCTTTCCGCCGCCTGCAAGACGATCTCCCCGGAGGGACTTGTTACGGTGTAGGGGTAGTCAGCCATCGGGATCCTCCCCGTGGCTCCCGAAGAACCAATGTAATACGAAAACTGCACAGACACCAGGGACGGCAAAGGGCCAGCACACGGCAATGAAAACAACACGGAGATAGGTCCCACAGCCCACGCCGTCAAGCCCGAAAATGTTGCCAGACTTATGATTCAGGAACACCACCAGCCGCAGCCAGATTGCCATACCGATGACGTAGGCCAAGAAAATCCAAAAGTCTATCACGGCTTGCTTCCCCCTGTAAAATCAGAATCATCAGCGAAACTTACGTATATCTCTGCGCCGTCTTTCACCGGAGGCTCCGGGAGTGGCATCCAGTGGGTAATGGCTTCCGGCTCTTTGAAAATCCCGCGCCACATCCATTTCCACAGCCCAACTGCTTTACCCTGTACAATGTCTCGCTCATAAATCATCGGCATGACGTGTCCCCTTGCACAGACAATTACGGTCCTGACACACCGTGTATCCTGCAGCTCCGGCAGCCTCTCACTGCACGGAATCCATCTCATCTCCCCATGTCGCACCGGCTCCACGTCGGCGGCGGGGATTGCAGTCTTCAGGTCTCCAACAACGACATCCGCCGGAATGTTGTCTTCATCCATCATGATGAAGCTCATAAACCATTCCACCGCATCCTTACGGCTTATGTAATCATCCATTGTTATCCTCCTTAATCCATCCGCAGCGGCTATTGCAATCACCCTTATCGCATTGCAGGCAGCACGTTGCCGGTTCCGAGCAGCAGGCCGCTGCACCGCATCTCCCGGAGCCACTCATCCCCGTGATGCAGGTGCCGATCTTCGGCGGCAGCGGGATCCAGCACCGCACTTGGAAGTCGTAGTCCGTGATAGGGGCGCCGAGTATCGTCCACTGTTCCCCGTCCCAGTCCCAACTTTCCAGCATCTGATCCGCGCCGCCAGGGTCGTAGCCAATGACAGCATACGTCCCGGCTTTGTCCGGGTCGCCCGTCCGCCAGCCGGTGCCCAAATTGGGCACATTTTTCGCGGGGTTCACTTCATCCGTCCGCCCCAGCAGATAGTCGATGGAGCATCCCAACAGATCAGCAACCGCTACGAGCCGCCGCGCATCTACCGCCCAGATACCGCCGGGAAGCCGGTCATTCAGGGAAACCGTGCCGGCCTCCATCTTCGGGAGCCGCTCCACGTCCCGCGAAGTGACGTAATTTGTGGAAGCGCGAAGATAATCCTCTATGCTCACGCTCTTGGCCTCCCGCAGAGCAGCTACCCGCTGGTAGCTGTTCCGGATGATTTCTTTCAGCGGAGCTTCCCGCGCCTGTTCCTCGGCATTTTCCTGCTTGCGTTTTTCCTGGGCTTTTTTTCGCAGCACCTGCCGGGTATCTGACGCGAAGGTGCAATAGAACTGGCAGTCTTTAAGATTCCAGCAGTCGAAACAGCATCCCCGGCAGTTCAGGCCGGCATACTGCGGTAGTCTCGCTGCATTCTGAACCCGGGTATTGCAATGCTGGCACTTGTCTTTATGCGTAACCGCACAGGACATGTTTTTGCAGATTTCTTCCGCATGGGCCATTTCCTGGATGATACCCTGCAACCAGCCGTCCGAGCACCGGAATGCCTTGGTTCCGCCCGCCGTCTGGTATATCCAGATCAGATTCTGCGTCTCCAGCGGTACCTGTGCCAGCGTGTATGCCACACTGTCCCGAAGCTGTCCGGACTCCCACAGCGCCATAAAGTGAACATTCAGGTTTTTCCGGATCATCGCCAGGCGGGCAAGCTTACTCTTGCTGGCCTTCACGGCGGCGGCAACATGATCCCGCATCCGACCGGGGAAATCATAGCCCTGATCCTTGAGCTTGTACAGCAGTTCCTCCACCTGCTCAGCCTCGGCGGCAAGTTCGGAACTGGACTTCTCGCGGGTGTTGGCGTTGGCATAGATCAGGCGCAGCTGCTGAAGCTCCGGGGACGCCTCGTCCCTCTCCACCAGGCAGGAGATTTCCTCCCACTTTTCCGGTTCATCCTCTGCCAGCAGCTCGATCGCTGCCCGGCGCCGGTGACCGGAAACCACCATGTACCGTCCGCCATCGATGGGGCGCACGAGGATGGGCTGCTGCAATCCGCACAGCTGGATATTGGCCGCCAGCTCCTCGATGCCCGTCAGGCTGTAGAAATTGTTCGGGTCGGGGGCAATCAGCTCCCGCTTTATGTACTCCAGCTGTTTCTTGGATGTGCCCAAATTGGGCACGCCCTTCAGCACGTCCGCAAGATCAAACATTTTCCTGCCCTCCCCGCATGTAAGCTTTCACGAAACGCCGGTAATCCACGCCGGCGGCGCTGTTGGGGCTGGTCGCCAGAAGCGGCCGCTGCTGCCAGGTCATCCGGTCAACCTTGTCGCTTCGCCGGATGTGGGGGAACACCGTCAGCCCTGCATCCGCCAGCATCTTTTCCGCGTCCTGCATCTGAGCATCCCGATACCACATGGTGGGCAGCACCCCGGCAAGCTTCAGCCGCGGGTTGATCTTCCGCATATTGCTGATCTGCCGCATCAGGTTGCCCATGCCCCGGAGGGAAAAGGCATCCAGCTTGATGGGGATGATGATATCATCGGCGGCCACAAGGGCGGCGGCGCTGGCAGCGTTGAACGCCGGCGGGCAATCGATGAGGATGTAATCATATATCCCCTTGTCGTCCAGCCCTTTCGCGGCCTCCACGAATTGCCGGAGCACGTTCATGCGCACCCGCCCCAGCTCCACCTTGCTCAGATCCAAGTCCATGAGGCTGTCGTCGCCGGGGATCAGGTTGACACCGTCCACGGTCGTTCCCCGGATGCAGTCGGCGCAGAAGGTAACAGGGTCGGGGTAGCTGTCAGGCAGCCGGAGGATGTCGGCCAGCGTCCCCTTGTCGGAGGTTCCGCCGAAAAACTCGGTGCAGTTGCATTGGCAGTCCGCGTCGATCAGCAGCACGCGGGCTTTGTAGTCCCGGGCAAGGATTGCGGCCATGTTGACCGTAGTCACGGTCTTGGCGACGCCGCCCTTCAGGTTTAAGATTGCGGTTGTTCTCATGTAATTTCACCCTTTCTTTGAATTTTGCTTTATTCATACATTACAGCAGCCACACCTCTGGCGGCATGCTGTTGCAGAGCCGATCAAATTCCTCTCTATCTTCCCAACGTGGAAAATCCGCCGTGATTTTCTCATAGAGATCCTCGATACGCTTCACAGCGGCAAGGAAGCCGGTATTTGTGCCGTTGAGGATATCGATATAGGATTTCAGCCCGTCATATCGGCTGCTCAGGGCCATGTAATTGATCGCCACACGAAAGCAGATAGCATAAGCCTCAATGATTTCCGCCTTTGTGTGTGCCATAAGGCGTTTCACGCACTCCTTCTGCGCAAGGTCTCTTTCGTATCTGTCATCCAGCCCAAAATAGTCGCCTTCGTAGCTATCAAAACCAAGCATCATACTGCCTCGAGGGCTTATTCCACCGAAGAAATCATCAAAGAACTCCGGAACCCATTCATTGTCCAGGTCGTCAAGCATCTGCTGGCAGTCGCCCTCCAGCGTGGAGAACGCCATACGTAGCTCGTAGGTTTCTTCCTCGTCTCCGATCAGCTCGTCAAGCTGGGTGCTCTCACTGTCATTCTCGCACCAGTACAGCACATCGGACGCAGATTCGTACATTTCCATCAGTTTGTTTCCGATGGATTCCAGATTCAGGTCAGCGTGGATAGCCTTTTTATACCGCAGGTTTCTGGCTTTCTCCCGCCGCAGCGATTCAGCCAAATCAGAGTTAACGCTCACCGGCACATCCTTCCTTCTGCTCCGCATCAAACGGAGTTTCCACATCCATGCACAGCTGGGGGTATTGGTCTACTTGGCTTGGCATCACATAGCTGGAATAGTCAAACGGCTTCAGCGGCTGCTGCCCCTTGCCAATGAAGCGGAACTGCTGCCGCGCGCCGTCAAAGGCCAGCTTCGTAATGCTCAGAGCGCCGTCCTTGTTCTTGGCGATGATCAGCTCCCGGGGCTTGTCCGGCTCCTCCAGCGGGTGAAGGAAGAATACGCCGTCGGCGTCCTGCTCGATCTGGCCGCTGGAACGGAGATCTTCCAGCCGGGGACGCTGGGCGTGGCCGGACTTGTCCGTCTTCGTCCGGCTCAGCTGGCACAGGGCAAGGCAGAAGATCCCGAACCGCTGGCACATGGTGTGCAGAGCCTTGGAAACCGCCGTCACCTGGGTGTATTCGTCATTCCCCGGGGCGGCGACGATTTGCAGATAATCCACGATCACGATGTCCAGCCGCTTGTACAGCGCCCGATCCTGCATCTGCTGCACGGTACGCCCGGCAGCGGAGAACAGGAACAGCGGCGCGGAGTTGATCCGGGACGAGATGGAGCACACGGCCTCCATCTGCTTATCATCCAGCGTCCGCTCCTTGATCGCATCCATCGGGACACCGGAAGCGCAGGCGACCAGCCTGTCCATCAGTTTCTCCCGGCTGGTCTCGTGGGAGAAGAACCCCACCCGCTTGTTGCAGACAACTGCCCAGTACAGCGCCGCCTGAAGGGCAAAAGCGCTTTTACCCGCCGAAGGTCTAGCGCCCACAATGAAGTAGTCGCTTTTCTCCGCCCGAATCATCCGCCGAAGCTGAGGGATAAACCAGTCCAGATAGTCGGGCTTTTTCTGGTATCGGTGCATCCAGTCGGAAAATCCCTGCGCCAGGCTCCACACGTCTCCGTCGTCCCGCACCGTTTCAGAGGCGGCATTGGCGAGCAGCTCCGCGCCCTCCTCCTCCGTGGAAATCCGGGACAGCGCCAGCCCAGTGTCCCGAAGCTTCAGCACCCGGGACTGCTGCTTGACGATATCCACGTACATTTTGCAGTTCGCGGCGGTGGGGGTAATGTTCATCAGCTGGACGATAAAATCCTTGTACGAGTCGCCCACGACATTCAGCACCGCGACCGGGTCAACCGGCTTTCCGGTGGTGTACAGCTCCCGGATAGCCCGGTACAGCGACCGGTAACTCTCGCAGAAATCTTCCTCTGCCAGGCCGAACACCAGGAAGCTCGCGCACCGATCGTCGATCAGGACGGAACCGAGGACACTCTGCTGCGCCTGCATCCAGGCTTCATAGGAAACGCTACTCAAAGTATTCCACCTCCGGCTCCGGCTCCGCGTGCCCAACTTGGACACCGTAGTTATCATGCAGCCAGCGGTTAAAATCGTCCGGCTTCGTGATGGGGTAAAGCTTTTCCCAGTTGGATTCAACCGACTGGGACAGTACATAGCGCATGGCAGCGAGCCGATACTCCGGGAAGTCCGCCGAGTAATCCAGCAGCTTCTTCGCGTGCCGCCCGGCGGCGTTCACCGTCAGGATGGGCTTCTTCTTGGCCTTGCGCATTTCCGCGAAAGCGTGCAGGTCGCCGATGAGCTTCGTCGTTTCCTCTGGGTCAGCGTCCAGCCGGACAGCCCAGCTGTTGAACCAATCGAGCAGCTCCTGATCCGTCAGATACGCCTTCGGCGCTCTCGCTTTATTGTTTATTTTATTATTATTACAATTATTATTTATAACCCCGTCAGATTTGGCGGGGTTAACCCCGTCAGGATTGACGGGGTTTCGAGGGCAGACTTCCACCGTAAAGATTTTGCGGAGGGTTCCGCGCCCGCCCGACCCGTCTTCAATCCGTATGTAGCCGCCGTCCAGCAGCTGCTTGAGCGTCCGCTGAAGGCTCCTTTCTTCCACATTCAAGTACCGCATAAGCGTCGAATTTTTGGCAAACGCGAACCCGTAGCTGTTGGACATGCAGGAAATCAGCCCATACAGGAGCTTCGCCCGATCACTGATCTCCCGATCAAACAGGACGCGCGCGGGAATGTTCGCCCACGCGGAGAATTGCTCCCGTGGGATCTGTTCAGCCATTGTAGTGCCTCCCCTTTGTTAAATTTGTTCTTCGCCCCGGTGAGGGCTGTCCCACGGCCATTGCACCGAACGCCGAAGCGGCGGCAAAGGCAAACCGTTGTTCTCCAGATTCACCAGCTGCCCATAGGTAAGCCCCCGGGCTTCCGCCCGTGCGTCCTGCTCCCCCAAGGTATACCGGGGCTTCGGCGGCGCCGGGGGCGACACGACGGCAGTTTTGTACCGCTTATTCGGGCGGCACTCATAGCAGAGCCGTTTCCGCCCGGCGGGCAGAAGCTTTCCGCACTTTGTGCAGCGCGTCCGTGGATCTTTGTATCGGATGTCCGTAGTTTTCACCCTCTCCGGGATAAGGTGGAGAGCAGCGCAGGAGTCGAACCTGCTCCCTCCCGCCGTGCTGCGGGAGCGCATCCTCATGCGCCAGCTGCCCATATAGGAGGGCTGTTCTTCCCCGGTACGCCCTCAGCTTCCGGCATTGGTCCGCACTACAAGACCCGCCGCGAGGGGGACTCGAACCCCACTATGCCGCCGGGCGGGTGCTTGATCTCACCCTGCGGGAGGGTGTGATCTCACCCAGCCCGACGCCCACGCCATCGGGTCGCGGCATGTGTGCAGTACCGCGCGGCCGGTCTGTCCCGGCTGTCATGCGTAACTGACTTCCGCATTGCCACCGCGTTCTACCCTTGCGGAGGGCGCGCCCCTTCCAATAGGCCGGGCCTCGTTTGCTTGCTGGCTGTTCCACCCATCGACGCGCTGCCAACATACGCGGTTTCATTCCGGGGAGAATCATCCCCGGCGGGCATGGTTCCGGAATTCCGTCCGGAGCGGCACCTTTTTCCGCAGCGTGAGGCGGTGCTGGGTTTTACGCAAACTTGCCAAAAACGGAGCGTTCCAATGTCTTTCAGGGACCGCGGTCACGCACAACTACACCCCTTGGTAGCGGGATTCCGCCCGCCGCGGCCCCGTCTTTCCGGGGTGCCAGTATGGGGAGAAAGGAGAGTATCCGGGAGACCGGAATCGAACCGGCCTTCAGTTGAGAAGGGTCCAACCCAACGCGCCCGCGGGAGGTCTTCAGACCGCATCCAGGCCCCGGTGGGACGCCGCGTTTTTCGCCACACGGCTCAGAGGCGCCGCCCTCAGAATCCAGCCGGGCGGCAGCCGTACTTTTTCACATGCCACGCTATGTAGGCATCCTCGTTCGCCCGGCAGTACGCCGCGGCTCTGTGGGCTAGTTCCCGGCAGGCGGCGCGGAAGTCCACTGCTGCAAATACCTCTCGCATATCCGCACCGCTCTCGCCAGAAACTCCGCCGCCAGCGGAGACATCGATCGCAGCGCCATCGCTTCGCAGAGACAAGCCGGCTTTATCCGGAAGCCCTCCCGCTCCAGCTGAAGTATCAGCCAGTCGTTCCGAAGCTTCTCCGCGTCCAGCGTCGCCCGAATAAACTGGGCAGCCTGCCTCCGTTCGCCCACCGTCTGGGGCAATCGCATAGTCAATCACAGGAACCTCCTCCAATGCTCGTTTGAGTCATGAATCTTTTTTCATGAACCACTTGCAAAAGGGAGTAGCGTATGCTATACTGAGTTTGCCGACAACATTATACCATACGCTACCCAATTCGTCCAGACATTCGTTTACAACGCCTGTCCGCCCGGTAGGAGCTTTTCAGCGCCCTCCGTTCCTTCTGCGAATCCCTTGAATTGGGATTCATGGCCTTAGTATAATCTCATTTATCTTAGTTGTCAATAAGAAAATCTTATTTATTTTATTTTCGTCAAATGGACTAAATGTAAGGAGTGTTATTTCCATGTTCTGGGACAAGTATTTGGAGCTTTGCACAAAAATCAACAAATCACCAAACGCTGTGGCAAAGGAGATAGGAATTTCAAGCGGGACGCTCACCGGATGGAAGAAGGAGAAGAAAAAGCCGCAACCGATGACGATTCGTAAAGTAGCGGAGTATTTTAACGTCCCCACCGAATACTTTTCCGAGGAACTCACCGCAGAAACGAAAGTATCCCCGGCCTCTGTAGCAGAGGCCGAGGACATCATGAAAATTTACGGGATGCTCACACCGGAGCGTCAGAAGCAGGCTCGCGTTGCGATTGCTGATCTCTTAAAAGATCAGTTACAAGAGTGAGAATCTTTTCCCGGTTCTCCGCGTTCAGCTGAATCAGCATTTCATAAACGTCTTTCTGTGTCATAGCTGCTCCTCCGTTTTATGTATTTGGGGATTTTCTCCCGCAGTTTTATTATAGATTCCCATAGAAATAACGACGGCGGCAAACCTACATTTCATTAGCGATTCCGAACCACCTCACTGTTGCCAAGCTCAAGGCAACAGCCAAAGACAATATTGGTCCCAATTTGGGCACAACTGACTAAGGAGGAAAATATTATGGCCGTCCCCGATCCTGCAACCGAGTACAGGCAGTTCACGAAACCGGCAGAACTACATAAGGCAATTAACACCCTCCGTGGAATTGTTGCGGGCATATCCTGCGACCAAGGCGTTTCAGGTACCGAGATTCAGGAGCTTGTCCACTGGTGTTCCATACATGAGCATTTGCGCGATCGGCATCCGTTCTCGGAACTGCTTCCCACAATTCAGCAGAGCATTCATGACGGCGTCATCGACGAGGACGAGCAGAAAGACATCCTTTGGCTGTGCAACAACTTTACGGACAGTTCCAGCTATTACAACGAAATGACATCCTCCATCCAGTTTCTGAACGGCATGATTCATGGAATGATGGCTGACGGGAAGCTCAACGACAAAGAGATCTACTCACTCCGACTCTGGCTGGACGCCAACGATTATTTGCAGGGTACTTACCCCTTTGACGAACTGACGACGCTTATTCACACCATTCTGGAAGACGGCGTTATCACATCCAGTGAAAAGGAATCCCTGATGGCCTTCATGAGCAATCTGGTGGAATTTAAGGATTCCTACAACTTGGTGGAATCCGATTTTGCGTCGCTCCGCCAGAAGTATTCTATCAGCGGTATTTGCGCCTATTGCCCGGACGTTGAAATCAAGGATAAACTGTTCTGCTTTACCGGCGAATCCTACCGCTCAACCAGAGCGGAAATCAAGGCCGAAGTCGAAAGACTTGGCGGCAAGTTCCGCCCCTCTGTCAGCGGGAAAACCGACTACCTCGTCGTCGGGAATGCCGGGAACCCCTGCTGGGCTTACTCCTGCTATGGCCGGAAAATTGAGGAAGCAATGGCGCTGAGAAAAGAGGGCGCGAAAGTTCAGATTATCAACGAGACAGACTTCTGGGACGCGATCTGGGACTGCGTGGACTAAGCTTGAATTGCCCGGTCTCCCCGTGCCACTGGAGAGGCCGGGCGTGCCGCCGGTAGTCTTCGCTCTGCCGGCGGCACATCATGCAGATGCAGACCTACTACGGAATGCTGCACCGTCAGGAGCACCGGGCAATTCTATTCCTGTCCATCGGCGTCACCGTGCTGGTGGTGTTTCTGGTTTCCTGGCTGGTGTTCGATATTCTCCACCCGAGCATTGGGTGGATTATGAGGTAACTATGAAAAATTGCACCATTGATTTATCGTCTCTCACCCCGGAGGAGCGCCGGCAGTTCTCGGAAAATCCCGGCGTCCTCTCGTTCGACTGCCCGGAAGCCTGCTGCCTGTACATGCGATATTCCTCCGATCGGCAGACGGAGCAGTCCATCGAGGGGCAGCTCCGGGAGCTGGTGGCCTACTGCTTGCAGCACGATCTCCGCATTGCCGCCGTGTACGTCGATCGGGCAGTCTCCGCCCATACCAGCATGGCGAAGCGTGCGGCCTTCCAGAAGATGCTCGCCGACAGCAAGCGCTCAGCCTGGAACACCGTGCTTGTCTGGAAACTGGACAGGTTCGCCCGGAACCGACAGGACAGTGCCGCCGCCCGTGCCATTCTGATCAAGAACGGCTGCATGGTAGTCTCTGCCACGGAGAACATCACCAACAGCCCCGAGGGGCGGCTACTGGAGTCCGTTCTGGAGGGCTTGAACGAATACTACTCCGAGGACTTAAAGCAAAAAATAAAGCGGGGAAACCGCGAGAGCGCCCTGAAGGGGCAGGCTCTGGGCGGTTCCGTCCCGCTGGGGTACAAAATCGAAAAGAAGAAATGGGTAATTGATCCGCTCACCGCGCCGCTGGTGGAGGAAGCCTTCACCCGCTACGCTTCGGGGGAAACTGCCGCCGCCATTTGCAGTGATTTCAACGCCCGCGGCTACCGCACATCCAAAGGGGCGGAGTTCAACAAATCCAGCTTCAAGAATATTTTCCGGAATGAGAAGTACATCGGGGTATACAAGTACACGGATATCCGGCAGGAAAATGCCGTCCCGCGCATCGTGACGGACGACGTGTGGAATCTCGTGCAGAGCCGCCTGAAAGACAACGCGGCAGCGCCGGCACGAGGGAAAGCGAAAGCCGCCTACCTCCTCACCGGGAAGATCTTCTGCGGAAAGTGCGGCTCGCCCATGACAGGAGAGGCCGGCACCGGCAAAGGCGGCGGGAAGTACAACTATTACACCTGCGCCAATCGCAAGCGCCGCCATGCCTGCGACAAGCGACCCGTCCCCAAGGACTGGCTGGAGGATATCGTCGCCCGCGACGCACTGGAAGCCCTGACAGACGAGATCATCGACTACGTGGCCACGGTTGCCGCCCAGCAATCCGAGGACGAGATAAGCCAGAACACCAACATTCCCGCCATCCAAAAGGCGATAGCGGAGATCGAGCGAAAAATCCGCAATCTAACAAAGGCCATCGAGGCCGCCGGCACCGCCCCCGACGCGCTGGTGGGCAGAATCGCGGAGCTGGAATCTCAGAAAAAGGGATTGCAAGGCCAGCTGAAGGAAGCCCAGCGCAGCGTGATGCCTCTGACGAAGGAACAGGTGGTATTCTTCCTAGAAAGCGTCCGGGAACAGGCCGTCCCACTTGAAAGCCAGAAGTACATGCTGATTGACATGTTCATAAATTCCGTCACCGTGTACGATGATGAACCCGGCTACCTCACCATCAAAACGGCATACAATCTCACAAATCTCCCCGGGAAAACATATAGAATCCCAATTTCTAAAGATAAAACAGTGTTCGGATTTGACGGCGAATGTACCACCATTACAATCTAATCCGAACATTTTTGTAACGCTTGACGTGTTCGGGTTAGTCGTTCAGATTGAACGCTAAAGAAATAACCCCGCTTTCCGGTAAGGGAAGGCGGGGTTATTCTCTTTTCCTGCTCATAGCTGCGCGAATAGCAAGCGCCGCCATGCAGTAATTTGTTATTGCTTCGTTCTTTTGCCTGTAAAGCTCCGACAGGCTCAACCCATACATTGCTTGCAGTTTTGCCCGATGTCCCGCATAGCGGCAATGCCGATCTATGAAGAATTGCCGCAATATTTCTTGTTCCTGCTGCGGCAATGTATTCAAAGCAGCGGCGATAAATGCGGCGCGTTGCCGTTCCGCCGCGTCCGCGCTTTCTTCCAGTGCTCTAAAGCCTTCAAGCTCTGCTATTGCCGCTTCTCGCATTTTCTCAAAGTCCATTTTCAAACCCTCGCAATTCCTCCGCCGCCCGCTCGATCCACTCTTCCCAATTTTCCGCCGCTATAACAACGTTCAACGGCGTGGGCGAATGGCTGAAAACGTCCTGCGGATCGTCCGGAAAGTGCGCATAATGCAGCGCTTTCAATGTTTCGTCCCGCCGAAGCTTCAACATTGCGGCGTTTTCAATTCGTGCAACCTCGTTTTCATCTTTGAAGCGCCCGCCGGAAGCAAGCGCCCGTTTCGTGTAATCGTCAAAATATAACCGCCGGATCACAAACGCTTCCCGCTCCGGCAGACGATCGACCGCCGCGCGGACAATTTCGCATAGCTCTTTTTTCTCTATGCGTTCGTCGAACTCTTCCGCGCTTTCACCCTCTATCAAGTCGCCCGCTTCCGTCCCGCTCCCGTCCTTGTCGTTCTCAATAATTGCATTGAGAGAGGAACACGGCTGCGGAAATATGCGCTTGTCGCCCTCTCGGACGTTGCCGAACATGGCGTATACCTGTTGTTTGTATTTGAAGTTTATGTAGCTTGTAAGTGCAAATCCCTTTTCCGGATCGAAGGCGTTTACAGCTTCAACCAGCGCCAAATATCCGCATTGCATGAAATCATCAAGATCAACAAACGCGTTTTGCTCAATGATTGAACGGTATTTCACCGCCAAGTAATAAATATGCCGCCTGTTCTGCGCCCAAAGCAGCGCAAAGGCCTCTTTATTGCCCGCCTTCGCCCGCGCTGCTAATTCCTCATTGCACCATAGCTTTCCCATAAGCTCATACGCTCGCCGCGTCCGGCTCTGTAACTTCTATATTTTGATCGTTCGACAGCTTGCAATAAAGGCTAATATCATCGGTATAGCCTTCGTAGTTGTCTATGCGTTTAATGTCGTAGAACTTGCCGCCGTACTCCACCAGCATTTCCGTTGTTACGTCGGTTCTATGATTGACCGTGAAAACAACCTCTTCCGCCGCGTTCACCATTGCGGAAGCGTAGAACTCGCTTCCGGACAACTGCCGATAGTAAGCCCACAACCTCCCGCTATGGATCGGTCGCCATTCTTCCGTGCTGAACCCGTGTTCGTTTGTCGTGCTTGTAAAAGCAATAATGCGGATTTTCTTATCTTTCAGCTTCATTCCTGCCGCTCCCTCCGTTATAGCGTCCGTATATATTCTTCGTATTTCTCCGTTAAACCTACATAAGCGTCAAGCAGGCTTGCCATGCCGTCTATGCGCTGCTTTGCGGCTTGATTTTTGACCGGAACAATATTGCCGTTTACGTCGGTTTTAACGCCTGTGTTTGTCAAACACCATTTCAAGATCGGGTGATTGTTATAAACAATCCGCTTTGCCTGCAAGTCTGCACCCATGTTCTGCATAGGAAGTGAAAGCGTTTTTGCGCCCTGTATGCAAGGGATCATATTAAACCCGCTCGCCTTCATTTCCTCAACCCAATAGCGGGCGCTCCATGCGTCATAGTAAACCCAAGCGGGAACAATCTTGTATTCCGCCGCCATTTCCAAAAACCACGCCGTTACGTCCTTGTAATTGATCGTGTTTCCGGCGCAAGTGCGCAATAGTCCGCGATCCCGCCACTTGTCATAGGGTATCTTTTCTTCCGCCACGCGGCGCTCTAACGTTTCTTCCGGTATCCAGTACATTTGCGTAACACACCGTTTCCCCGTGTCCTTGTCGATCATCAAGAGCGTTGCACACGTCAAATCAAGCGTTTTCGACAGGTCAGCGCCGCCGATCGCAAACTTGTTCTTGAAGCGGGCAAGATCGAACGTTTCCGCGTTGTCTATGTCCTCATAGGTCAGCCACGCCGTGCTTAACGTATCCTTGATATTGAAATCCTTTACCAGCAGGCCGCGCAATTCGTTAGGGTTATTTTGTGCGCGGGCAACCTTTGTTTGAAGATCATCTATTTTCTTGATCGTGCCTAACGCGGGGTTTGCCTTCTGCCATGCCTCCGGCTGCGTCCATTCCTCGCGGCTGTCAAGCTCATAGAGGATTGGAAGAAACGTATCATCTTTGAAAACGCCGTCAACGATATTGCAGGCCGTCGCATACATTTCATCAAAGATGTTTTCGCGGATCGTTCCCGCCGTCGTTATCATAATCAAGAGCGGCTGGCGGCGGGCGCTCTGCGATTGCTTCATAACCTCGTATAAATTGCGGTCTTTAATGCCGTGCAATTCGTCGATCACAACGCAATGAGAATTTAGGCCGTCCATGCTGCCGCTGTCCTTGCTCAACGCCTCCATTTTTGAAAACGTGTTTGCAAAGTATAGATCGCCCTTGCGCTTGCGTACAAGCTCGCGCAACTGTGGGCTTTGCTTAATCATGTTATAGGCCTCTTCAAAGATAAGCCGCGCTTGATCTCGCTTTGTGGCAACGCAATAGATTTCCGCGCCCGCTTCACGGTCGGCGATCATCATATAAAGCGCAATGCCCGCCAGCATGGTACTTTTGCCGTTCTTTCGGGCAACGTAGAACATTGCTTCGCGGTACTGCCGCAAGCCCGTTTCTCTATCGACGAACCCGAACAGCGCGGATATGAAAGCCTTTTGGAACAATTCAAGCGTTACAGGCTTGCCCGCCCACTCGCCCTTTGAATGCTTGCAGAAGCGTTCTATAAACTCAATCGGGCGCAAGGCCTTCTTTTCGTCAAAGATATACCGTGCGCCCGCTTCCGGCGCTTCGATCCGCCGCGCCAGCTCTTCATAAACCTTCCGAACCCTGCGCGAAACAACGCATTTACCGCCTTCAATCTCCCTCCAATATTCAAGAATGTAATTCAAGGTTTATCCCTGCTTTGTGATGAAGTCCAGCACTTCATTTTTCTTCTTGCTGTCAACCTCCGGCGGCGGTAATAGGTCGGTAAGCTGCTTATAAAGAAGGCTGTAACGCTGGATCGTCGTATTATAAGACTTCAAAGCAGGGCTTTCCCGCAAGAACTCTTGTTTACCCTGCTTGAAGTGGTCAACTGTGCCGTTTTCCTTGATCTTTTCGCGCAAATCTGCAAGGGTTTCCGCCACGAAAGATATTTCAACAATGAGCTTTTCGGCTATGTCTTTGCGATCCGCCGGAACAAGTTTCAATATCTTTTTAAGTTTGCGCACGTCCTTCAATCTCTCATTATCTCTATCGTTTGTCATGGCAAATCACCCCGTTTCAATACTACCCGTTCGGGCTTTTGCCCTCCCCTCATATGTGCGCCCGTGGAGAGGAAAAGACAGGTTGCCCCCTGACGGTGCATTTTCCCCCTCTAAAAAATTTTAGTGGGGGGGTATTTCGTCGCTGCGTCGTGAAGCGTCGTACTTCTCGAACCATTCCGCCGCCAGCTTTTCATTTAGCTTCCGGTTGTGCGCTCTGCTTTCGTCGCTCTGAATGCGTCGTATGCACTCTTCAAGCGTTGTCGGCATTAGAACAACCTCCGCCCGCAATTCGTCGGCAATGGCTTTCATTTCCCGTGTGTCTGCGATCGTCGTTATCACGAAGGCGCGTTCCCATCTGCCGCGCCGCGCCTGTATGATCTGATATAGCAATTCCCGAACTTCCAGCGCAACGGACAGGATCGGCGCATGGTTCAAATGCACGTTGCCCGTTTCACCGTTCAGCGCTGCGCACAGATAATCAAGATCAACAACTAAATCGTTGCCGCTTTTATGCTGCGCAACGTATGTTGTTTTCCCGCTCGCCGGACTTCCGCACACAAGAAATACATTCGCTTGCTTTATTACGTTGCCTTCATCATCGAAGGCAATACCATTCAGCCGCGCCGCCTGCCCCCGCGCCTTCATATCCTGTGAATGCTCTTCCGCGTGGCACTTTTCGCAAACGGCTTTCAGATTGTCCCAATTCAACGTTATATCCGGATCGTTGACGTTCCACGGCTTGATATAGCGAATATGGTGGACTACGGAAGCCGCCCCACCGCAACGTTCGCAAATATAGTGCTGGCTTTGCAAATAAGCCTCGCGCGTCTTGCGCCACTCCTTGCTGTCATAGAACGGCCTCGCGTAGTCCTTCGCCATACCCTTAACCCCTTTCCGCTTTCAGTTGAAGCGTTTTCAAAAGGCTGTCAATAGTCCGCTGTATCTTGTCAGCGTCTACCCGCTCCGCATGATACCAAAGCGTAAGAATGAACTTTCCCGCCGTATCTGCTAACGGTTCGGTTTTCTGTGCCTCCGCCGGAATGCCCGTGCAAAGCTCGATATAGTCCGGAATAGCCGCAAGCAATCCCGTTATAATATCGTCGTTGTCGGTGTTATCCAGCCGTAACGCTTCGCGGGCTTGCTCTAACGTAAGCATTGCACCCGCTCCCGATTAAGTCGCCGAACGTGTCAGCTTGATAAAGGCCTCTTCCACAATGGGCTTGCAATCGGCAACCGCCATAGCGCGGTAATCAATGCGCCCGCTCTTGAAGCTGCTTTCGCGGGAAGCCTCGATCGTGATACCCTCCGGCAGATTGTAGCCCATGTAGTTGAAGTTACCGAACAGGATAGTTTCCGCCGGGAGGTAATCATCAACAACGACAGGGAAGCCAAGAATTTTTCCGATCCCCTCGGCCTTCGGATCAGCAATGAAGATCGGTCGCCCGTTGCTGTCCACCATGCTGTAAAACAGGTTGTACAGCGCGGCGTTGTTCATTGCCCAGCAAGCGCCGGAAGCGTACCCGCGTTTCAGCGCGGCAACGACCTTCACAACGTCGGCATATTTCAGCCCGTTTGTTTTGTGGAAGGTAAGGGCGTTTGTATCGCCCCAAGTAATGCCGTTCAGAACGCCCGTACCCTGCGAAGAACCCGTACCGTTTACAAGGCCGTCCGCAATGCAGGCCATCACGCAATTAGTAAGCTCTTCCACAAGGTAGCTTTCAAATGCGGCAATGCTCATGCTCTGCACTTTGACGCTGATAGAAAGCACCTTCATAATTTCGTAGCCGTCGAAAGAAACGGTTGCGACGCTGGGCGCTGCGCTGTCAACCGCTGCGCCCTCGGTGTGCCAGCTTGCAGCGGCGGCGGGAGTACCGACGGGGATAGCGATTTTAGAAGGCACATTGAAGGAACGGCAAACGCTCATAATGCCGCCCATCGTGCGGGCTTTGCTGATAACCTCGTTCAGCGTCTGCGTGGGGAGAACCGCCGCAACGTTGCCGGAAGTGCCGTAAGCGTCTGCCCGCTGCTCGGTCATGGCGCGATTGAAGGCCGCTTCCTCAAAGCTGTTCAGCTTGCGCCCCAGCAGGCGTTTCATAAACGCGCTGCGGTATTCGGCGCTGTTGAATACGTCGCCTTCGGTAGCCTCATAGCTTGCGCGGCGCTCGAAGGTCATACCCGCACCCGCCACGGGGTTAAAACTGTTCTGCTGCCCGCCTGCGGCGCGGCTCTGTACATTCTGCTTTGCCTGCGAAAGTCCTTCAAGCTCAATATTGAGCGCGTCCACGTCGGCGGTTGCGTCGGTGGCAACAATGTTCTTGATCTCTGCCGCTCTGCACTCGATTTCCTCCAGCGTAGAAGTGCGGTAATGGTTGAAAGCCTCTGCAATAGTCTTGAATTTCATTTTGTATTCCTCCGTTTGATTGAAATAATGGCGTTTGCCGTTTCTGTGATCTGCTTTGCGAAGGCAAGGTTTTCACTTCGCGCCGCTTTTGGGTTGTTGCTGCCCTCGTAGCCGGAAGCAATTTTCTTCTGCTCCCGCTCCAAGATGTCAATTTGCTTGTAAAGCACTTCTGTAAGCGATTTACGCCGCTTGTCCTGTGCGGCCTCCGCCGCCTCGGTCTGCTCCCGCTCCGGCTCGGCGGGCTTTTCGATATGGATTTCAATTTCTGTTGTATTCCCGTCCTGTTTGACAATGGCGGGCTTTACAACAATGCCGTTTTCGTCTGCCATAGCGTTATACCTCTTTCAGTAGAATTGAATTCGCCTTGATAATGGCTTTCGCCCTCTCCGCCGCCGTAGAAGTCCATGCGTTAATAGCGGATCGCGCTTCAACGCTGGTCTGCGGATAAGCAGGGAACGGAACGACGCTGATTTCATACACTTTTTCAATCTTTGTGATCGTGCGTGTATTTGTCGCCGCGTCGTAGCTGTCGCCGCCCTCCGGCACTTTGAAGGCGAAGGACATTCCGGAAAGATCGCCGCGCTGTACTGCCGTATAAACGCTTCGCGCTTCCTCGGTGTCCGGTAATTCTGCAACCATGCTTAACCCTGCCGCGTCAAGCGTCAGTTGCATTGTTTTGGGCGTTCTCGCAAGCGGTACTTTGTTCAAGTCGTGATTGTAGAACAATCTCGCGTCGGACAAGTCCGCATGATCCAGCGCCCCCGCTCGGATAATTTCAATAAACGTGCCTGCCGGATCGTTTATCGTGGTGGGCTGGTCGTAAACAATCGGCCTACCCTCTAATTTAAGAACCTTCGCCGCGCCTGCCGCCGCCGCGTCCGCTCTTATTTCGCATACTCTAATTTCCTTCATGCCTGCGTTCCTCCGTTCTCTCCGTTTTTGCCGTCCGCTCCCGCTCCGGTATCACCGTTCAGCGCTGCGGGCGCTTTTGCCTTTGCAAGCTGGTATTCCTCCGCCTTGTCCGCGTCAACGTAATTCAGCGATTGAATGCGGCGATCTCCGCCGGAAACACTCGGAAGGTTCAGAATTTCCAATGCTTGATTGACCGTAAGCAAGCCCATAGGCATAATTTCACGGATCAAGTTTACTTTCGTCGCGTTGCTGGTGAATTGAAGTCGCCCGCTCTCGAACAGAATAGAATTGCCGAAGGCTCTTTCCCGATCGTTGAACAGCTTGCGCGTAAATTCAAGGCTTAATTGCAGCGCCAGCGGTTCAATGACGCTTTCATAGAACGCCGCCCATTGGTTTTCGTCGTAGCTGCTGTTTACGATCGCTTCCGAAACGCCTAAATAGTCGTAAATCTTCGTTTTCACGGCCTGCATTTGCTTTTCGTCGATCGCATACGGCTTGTTGTCGATCGGGATATACTCGGCGGCGCTGTCAAGAACGGCAATGCCGCCGTTGTTGTTGATGTTCAAATAGTCCTGTATGAAGTTTTCGCGCATTTCCTTCAAGATGTCGGCATTCGCAAGCTGTGTGCGTTTCAGAATGCCGCGAATGCTCGCGCCTGTCTTGATCGCGGAAACAATGCCTTCATTCTGCGCGTGGGCAAGCTGCAACGCGGGGGAAAGCGCGTCGTTCGGATCGCCTAAAATATCGTTCCCGTTGAAATTGCGGCGAAGGTGGACAATATCCGCATACGGTAAAATGACTTCACGCCCGCCGGAAAAGATGAAGCGCACATATAGCGCCCCGCCCGTGTCGCTCAAAAACTCCGCATGAACCGGATTGAGTGGGAACACGGCGACGCATTGCCCGCGTTCGTCCTTCTGAATGTACGCAAAAGCGTTGTTGTACAGAAAATAGTGGGTAAACAGCTTGTACAGCATATCGAAGGCGGACATATACGGGTTTGGCTCAACCTGTAACATACGGTTTAACTTGCAATCGCCTGTTACCTGTTCGTGATCCCGATACTTGATAATGTGCGATCCTTTCAGCTTTGCAGCATTGCGGGCGATCGCGTCAACGGCGCTTCTGAAAATGTCGTTGCTGTATGCGTTCCCGCTCCATGCCGAAAAGGCATTCCCGCCGCCGATGATTTCCGCGCGGCTTGTTTCCCGTGCTGGCGGCTTTACCCTCCCAAAAATACGGCTAAAAATACTCATTCTTCCGTTTCCACCTCTTCCACGTTCCATTTGCCTTCATTACCGCCGTTTTTGCTCATTTCCTCTTGAAAAACCTCCCGCATACGGGCTTGAATTTTGTCCCTCATGCGCACATCTGCAAGGGTTTTCCACGGGCGGGCTGGAAGTCGTGAAGTCCCAATTTCATATACATAGCCTTTTAGCGCATTCGGAACGCCGTGGCGGTCATAGCCTGTCGGGCGGATCGTGATATACTTTCCGCTATCGCCCTTCTTGATCTTTGACGCTTTAATAGACTTGATAAGATTGCCTGTGTCCCGTATCTTGTATTCCTTCAAAGCGGCCTGCATTTCCTCGCGGGCTATCTTCGCGCCCGCATGTAGCATATGATTAACTGTTCCGCTGACTTTCGCGCCCCTTGCTTGAAGCTGATATTGAATGCTGTCCAGCCCCGTAAACGTGAACTTTCCCATTTTGCGCCCTCCTTTCTTCCTGCTCCTGTTTGCTGCGCCGTTCCTGCTGACAATCGCAACGTTCCGAAGGATCAAGGGCGCAACCGCAATGCGGGCATACTCTGAAATACATTTCTGCTTTCTCCTTTCTGTCTGCTTTTTCTCCCACCCCTCCGCCCCTCCCGCTGGGAGGGGGACAGGCTCAAAGGAATTGAACACGCCTGCGGGCGGGCTGCTGTCTGCGTGTCTATGTGCTTCCTCTGATGATTTTTTGTTATCCCCGCCGCCGTCCTGCTTCTATCACTCCGGCAACTCACCGTAAAGAGGCTTTCGCGGCATATCCTCACGCCGCGTTGCGCCGCTCCGGTATTCCACGTTCCTCTTGACGGCTCGCCGCCTTCGTGATCTATCTAAAGCAGGCGACGGGGAATTAAACAAAAAATCATCTTCAAAGAAAGTGTTGGTTATCGAACCTTACTTATTTACAAGGCCTGCAACGCTGATCTTAAATCAGCATTTTTGAAGGCCGTTTCCGCTTGTTCGGCGGCGCTTCCGCCGCGTTCTCGCTGCGAACATACTTGAAGCACATATAGCCGTAACGGTTCGTTTTAGCTTCCACAAGCCTGTAACCCTTCGGCGGGCGCGGCGGCTTGCTTTCGGAATACTCCCGCTTTGCTTCCGTCGCCGCTTCTTTCTCCGGCTGGCACAAATTCCGCGTACCCTTGTAATGGTGGCGCGTCCCTCTCTCCGGTGTCCAATGGTCGAAAAGGTAATTTGCAAGGCCTGTATAATCCCTCCCGTGATCCACGCCGTTGTAGTAATTGTGTTCCCGCAAGTGTTCAATACGAATGATCGTTCCGCCGTCCCACTTCTCCCGTATCTGCTCTTCGGTCAGCCCGTTAGATACCATGTGAAAGTGAATGCGGCTCGTTGTCTTGCCTCTGCCGGGGTAAAGCGCTATTTGCGCGTCCGGATTTAACCGCCGCAACCGCCGCCAAAACGGATTTATGATCCCGTCCGCCTCGGCGAAGGTATGTACTTCGTGTTCGTTGTCCAGCGTGATCGTGGTATAGAGGGAAGCGGGGGAAAACGTCGCGTTGAACATTCGCGCATGATTTCGACGGGCTAACCGCTGCTTGAAGTCCTCGTATTCCTCCGCGCTGCTGAACCGTGGGCGCGGCTCTGCCTTCTTTACGTCCTTTGTCCGATCCGGCAAGGTGTACACCTCCTGTTCACATACGCTACCCGCGAAAATCCTTCTTTTTGCTCGCATTTTTGGCCTCCTGCCTTGACAAAAGGCCGTACAACTGCTATAATTTATTTGTAGTGAATAGCTGTTGTACAGCCCTAACGTTCATCGGTTGCCCGCCGATGGGCGTTATTTTTTTGTCCTCTTTTTTCATAATGCTAATGCCTCCAGCAATTCCGCTATGTATGGATCGCGGCGGCGCTCCGGTGAAAGCGTCCGGACGGCCTCGCGGCATTCCTCGCGCAACCCGTAACGATCTTCAAGGCAATAGGAAGAAGCCGGATCGTGAAGGGGGAAATATGCTTCATAGCTCACAAGATCGGCTTTCCGGCATTTCTCGCCGTAATATTTGCGTAGTCGAAGAAACTTCTTTTTGACCGCTCCGCAAGCTATCGCGTCAAAGCAAACGCCCGCCGCGATCCCTCTTTCTAACGCTTCTTCCGCAACTTCAACAACGGTTTCATATGCGATCGCTATAACGTCGTCCCTTTCGCGCCATACATCTTTGCATTGAAGAACGCCGCACATTTTCAGCGCCGTATATTTTGCAGGCTCTAACGCTTTCAATATTGCGTCGTCCCGCTCCGCTCTTGTTGAAAAAGGCTTAACGCGCGGTTTATGCTCTGCCGCCGCCTCCGCATAGTGCTTGAAAAGCTGTTCCGGCGTGACCTCCAGCGCGTCCGCGATCATCTGCGCCGTTGTGTCCGTTACGCTCTTCATCTGCTGTTTCGGGACAATGCCGCCCGCTGCCCATGTTTCGTATGCTGCTATTGAATAACGGCTTACGCCGGAAAGCTCCGCCAACTTCGTAACAGTCCAGCCGCGCCGCCTGCGCTCCTGCTCAATCGTGTTCGGGAAACTCTGACATTTGAAGTTATATTTTCTGCTTCCTGTCATACCGCGCCGCCCTCCAACGAAAGAACCTTGCAAATGATATGCGCCTTGAATGCCTTGCCCTTGTATGCGTCAAGGTATGTCGCATAATTCGCCCGTGCGATCTCCGTAATGATCCCGCGCGGCAACGGAAGGGCGGCAAAGTCTAACGCAAATTCGTAATAATCCAGCTTCCGGCGGTTCTGCTCCCGATCCTCTGCGCCCATTTGGAAACTCTCTTCTTCCATGCTTCGGTATTCCTTCTCGATCGCGGCTATCTGTATCGGGCTTGATCCCCATACCTCCGTTTCGTAACCCTCATACGGGGAACGACCGCCGCCGCGCTTCTTTTTCCGCTTGCTCATTGTTTACGCTCCTTTCGCTTCCGACGGCCTGCCGTATGAAGTTTCTTTCGGTAAGCAGCCGTATTTCTTCTTGTGCCATGCCTCGAACTTCGCTTGATTGTCCGGATCATCGAAGAAACTTCCGATCGCTTCAAACAAGCCCCGACAATGCGCCGCCATGACGGGCGCGGGCATTGTGTCAAGCTGTACCGTTATCCCGCTCATGTGTTAGGCCTCCTTTACTTGTTGTGCGCACACAACATAGTTGCTAAAAAAATATTGTCGATCGGCTCTTGAAGAGCGCGGGCAATTTGAAACATGACAACGTTTGAAATTCTTGTTTGCTTCCCGCTCTCAATCGCCGAAAGATACGGCCTGCAAATGTTAGCCCGCTCCGCAAGCTGCGCTTGTGTCATTCCTCTTTTCTTGCGGTACTCTTTTACCTTGTTTAACACGCCGTTCACCTCCTACATGTAAAGCATACACAACAAAACCCATTTTGTCAAGCGTACACAACAAGATTATTTTGTAAATTTTCTGTGCTTGTCTTGATTTATTGTAGTGTGTAGTTTACAATATGATAAAAGGCGGTGTTGTGTATGGATAACAATGCATTAGGTAAGGCAATACGGAAAGCGCGTGGTGATCTTTCGCTTCGTGATTACGCTAAAAAAATCGGAATAAGTCATACGCATTTGGACAGTATCGAAAAAGGCTATGATCCGCGCACGGGTAAGCCCGTGACAATTAGCCTTGATACGTTTGTCAAGCTGTCTGACGCTACCGGAATACCGCTTGAAGAATTGCTTTTCATGTTAAAGTACAACCTTAACGACCTTGAAGCGATCGAAGAAAAACCCGCCACAAGTAGAACGCCAATAGAAAGTATGCTTTTAAGATATTTTTCAAATGACGCTTCGCAATTTGGAAAACATCTGCAAGCTAAAATCCAAGAGCAAGTGAACAGCGAAAGCAATTCTTCTCTTTTACTTGAACAGATGAACGAATTATTTAACAATGTTTCCAAATTGTCCGAAACTGAACAAAAGGCTTTTTATACCGGACTTGTAAAAGGGATAGAGCGTTGGGAAAATGAACAGAAGGGGGAATAATAATGCCGGAAGCATTAAACGCGGTCATATACGCCCGCTATTCCTCCGATCGTCAGACAGAACAAAGCATAGAAGGACAATTACGGGAATGTTACGCATTTGCGAAAGCGAATGATATAGCCGTAATTGATACCTATATCGACCGCGCTATCAGCGGCAAGACGGACAACCGCCCCGCCTTTCAAAAGATGATAGAGGACAGCGCAAAGCGTCAGTTTCAAGCCGTCATTGTGTACCGCCTCGACCGCTTCACCCGCAACCGCTACGACAGCGCAATTTATAAAGCCCGTTTGAAGAAAAACGGCGTGAAGGTTCTTTCCGCTATGGAGAACTTGAACGGATCGCCGGAAAGTATCATCATGGAAAGCCTGCTTGAAGGCATGGCGGAATATTACAGCGTTGAATTGTCGCAGAAGATCACGCGCGGCATGAGAGAAAACGCCTTAAAGGGTAAGGCGCTGGGCGGTCAGCGCGTATTAGGGTACAAGGTCAATTCCGATTGCTATTTTGAGATTGACGAAACAACCGCGCCCGTTGTCGTTGATATTTTCAAGCTGTACAGCAGCGGCAAGACGGTAAAAGAAATATGCGACATTCTCAACGCTCGCGGCGTGAAAACGGCTCGCGGCGGCGCGTTCAATAAAAATAGCCTGCATACTATCTTGACGAACAAGAAGTACATAGGCATTTACAAAACAAAGTATGGGGAGATCGTCGGCGGCATTCCGGCGATCATCGACAAAGAATTATTTGAAATGGTGGCGTTGCGTATGGAACAAAACAAAAAAGCCCCCGCAAGAGCGAAGGCAGAAATAAACTATTTGCTTTCAACAAAACTGTTTTGCGGGAAATGCCGCTCCGCTATGGTTGGCGAAAGCGGCACAAGCAAGACGGGCAAGAAATACTATTACTATGCCTGCGTCAAGAAAAAGCGTGAAAAGGCCTGCGACAAAAGCAACGTAAAAAAAGACTGGATCGAAGATTTAGTGATCCAGCGTACCGTTACGGACATTCTGAAAGACGATGTTATAGAGAAGATCGCGGATCGGCTTGTTGAATTGCAGAAGGCGGAAGCCGCCGAAAGCGGGACAATGCTTTATTTGGAAAACTCCCTTGCTGAAATTCAAGTTTCTATCAAAAACATTATGACCGCGATTGAAAAGGGTATCATAACCGAAAGCACGAAAACCCGCTTGACCGAATTAGAGGACGAAAAGCGCAACGTTGAAATAGAGATTGCAAAAGAAAGCATTGCGCGGCGGATCATCAGCAGGGAACAAATTATTTATTGGATTTCCAGCTTTAAGGACGGCGACATAACAAGCGAAAAATACTGCCAGCAGCTCATTGATACCTTTGTTCACGCCGTTTTCGTCTATGATGATAAGATTGTCATAACCTACAATTACAGCGGCGAAAACAATACCGCTACTATTTCGGATTTGGACTTATCAAGTCCACCAGTTTTACTCGAGTCCAAGCCATCTTAGGCTCGGGTTTCTTTTTGTCCTTTTCTTCTGGATTTGGATTTCTTTTGTTCTTTTCTATGTAGTTTCACCAGAATAATGTATCCATATTTTCCTTTTTTCCTTGTGCGATTTTGGGGTGCATTTCTCTCGCACATTTTTTCGATATAAAATGTATGTAACCCGCCAAGCGCGGGTTCGTCTTTTGTCTCAGACGGGTTCAAAAGGTTCGTTGGGACATTGTTCAGATGAACTTCCACATAATCAGGGAATACAACGACTCTGTCCAAATATAGATTGATGATCTGTTCCATCTGGGGCAATGTGCCATTGTGGAACATTTTCTGTGCCTGACGAAATGCTGCCAGGATGGCATCCTCGTCTAATTCACTTTCCTCAGCGCTTCGTTCCTCCTCCTGAATCTGAACATCCAGCAGCTCTTTCTCCCGCTCCAACTGAGTAAGCTGAGTGACCAACGCCGCGCTGCCCGTATTGGCAATGATATTGACAATGTTGTTAATCTTCTGCTCTACGGTTTTCAGGTTCTGGCGAAGGGTGCGAATCTTATCTTTATCCGTCCCATCCTCCTGCTGGCACAGCTCCCGGTAAGCCTGCACGATTCCCGGAATCCGGGATTCATCAAAGACGATTTCTTCAATCTTCTGAATGCAAATAAAACCAGAAGAAATCGACGGACGACTCTTCCTACTAGCCCGCTACCTTTTTTCTTTTCGGAATGTTGCACCTTGGCTGTCTGGACTTCCAAATTTACATTCTGTTTCTTCATAGTATTACCTCTTTATTTCATGTGGTTTTCATCTGACGGGCTGATTTATGTTTGTCAAATGACTTTGTGCTATCATATATGGAAAGAGGAATTTCATCAAAGGTGCGAAATTTCTATTCATACACTTGACAAAGCAGGTGATTATTTTCTTGTTTTTGGGAAAGAAAACATGAATTTCCCTTCAAAAAAGTGCAAAAAGGACCTGAGACCTGTTTCATGCAGATCTCAGGCCCTAGTTGTATTCGCAGATATGTATTTTAAATTTACTGTGCAGGAAATTCCTCTGCGGGTTTAAATTCTATATCCACACGGGGATGCTTGGCGATGATGGCATCCGCTTCTGCCTCCGTTATTTCCTCAAGGTCTCTATCCGAAATTTTGGAATTGGGAACCCATTTATACAGTTTTCCATCTTCAACGTGGATTTGATCAACTGGCTCCATGCGGAATGCTCGATCATAGCGATAATAATCGTGGCTTTTCTCCTCACCTTCAAACGGCGACAGCATTTCTACAACATTGTCCTGGCACAGATAGAGGTATCCGCCGCCTATAAAATAAACCAGTTCTCCATCCCGGGTGCCAATCGCTGTGAGAAACATATTCTCATCAAAGTCATGTGCCGTTTGGAGTGGAGACCCCTCACTTTGGAGGAGAAGTTCTTCTACGCCATCGTCATTAATGTCAATCAACTGGGACACGGCAGTATCGTAACGCTGAACATCGATGACATTCAGGGTGTGTGCTTTTTGGGCAATCTGGTTCAGATTGTTGCCAATGCGGTAGAGCTGCTGCATCATAGCATAGTAGTCCGGGGGTGGAGCATCACCTCGCATCTTTCTGGGCAATAAAATCAGCCCGTACCACTTCATTGGTACGGGCTTCCACGGCATTCCAGATATTTTCCATGTGGTGATTGTCCTCCCAGCCATCCCACTTTTTTAATACATCCGCCAGCGGTGTGGGAGATTTCAGAAGGGCTTTTGCCTGCCTAGGAGAAAGGTCGTTGTATTCCAGCGATAACAAAATATCTGTAAGTTCTCGACGGTGCCGTCAAGATTTATGCGCAAATTTATTTGCAGGCTCCGGCTGAATGAAGTC
>ENA-OOXT01000320-OOXT01000320.1-human-gut-metagenome-genome-assembly--contig:-NODE-320-length-36704-cov-3.868864_pt1 | contig 36704 bp, 30 predicted proteins | sample MGYA00241590_ERZ501349 | MGnify/ENA primary metagenome ERZ501349 (study PRJEB25962, sample SAMEA2042838) | human gut metagenome | biome: human gut; feature: human-associated habitat; material: faeces...
TAAGAACTCTTAATTTGCTGATTTTGGAGATATTTTGTACCATTGCATAGGAGTCAACACCCATTTTTTGATACATTTTGGCAACCACAATAAACTTATTTGCATTATCTAACATTGCTTTTTTCTCTTCATCTGTAACATTTTTAATGTTCTCTATGAATTTATTTAATTGTTTATCTAAGAAAGGGATTGCTTCATTAAGAAAAAAATTACCGATTGGAACATAATAAGGCTTATTTTTTGAACTTAATGGAATTACCGTTAGCACACCATTATTAGGTGAATCATTTTTCGTTAAAACGATAGCTAAATGTTTCCCCTTGATTTCACTACCCATAGATGGTGAAAATTCCACCATTACAACATTTCCTCACTTAAATCTTTGAAATTTCATTTTATTTTTCCTTCTTTAATTCTTTCATATTCCATCTGAGCTACTGTATCCACTGTATGTTGACTTTTGTTATTTAAGAACCCTCACTGCTTGCGGTGAGGAGTAGTCAGCCAGATACCTACATGTTTCCAGGTGTTTGTGTTAATACATTAAAGAATCAATTAGCACTATATATTATTTCACCTATATTCTACTAAAATCTTCGTTAGATAGATATTTTAAAATAAAGTGAATATTCGATGTTAAATTCATCTAAATCAAATACGCATAACACAGTACTTGACAATCCAAGGTAGTATGTATATCATAATAGTGAACGGGGTGATATTATGCAGCCAAGAGCGGTGATTTATTGTTCTAAACATGGAGCAACAAAAGAATATGCGCAATGTTTAGGTAAAAAAAAGAATCTTCCTGTGATTTCGATTGACCATATTTCGGGATACTCTTTCCAAAATATTCCGGTGTATTTTTGTGGTTGGATTCGTAACGGAAAAATCATGGGGTTGAATAAAGCTTCGAAATTATTTATGTGTGTTCAGGTAATTGGTGTGGGTGCCATTGAATATAATGAGGCATATGAATTGAAGTTGAAATATAAGAATGGGATTGTGAATCCAAACTTTAAGTATGTACAGTCGATTCGTAATCTTTCATTGACAACTTTGGAAAAGATGTATGTAGATGTGTTTCAGCCATCATTAATGGGAAAGAATAGGGGTGAAACGCATGAATACTCAATTTAAAAAAGGTGTTTTAGAGTTGATTGTATTAAAGGCTATTGTATCGGATGATCTATATGGGTATCAGCTTGTGTCTCGTATCAACGAGGTAATTCAAGTAAATGAAGGTACGATTTATCCTTTGTTGAAGCGATTGTCGAACGATCGTTTGTTGGAGTCTTATTTAAAAGAATCTACGGAGGGTCCTCCAAGAAAGTATTATCATATCACAAATTTAGGACTTGAAAGATATGATGCATTATTATCGGAGTGGACGGATTTTTCAGATAGTGTAAATGCATATTTGAAAGGAGTGAAGTAGGGTGTTAAAAAAGGAATTTTTGGATGTTTTAAATCAAAAGTTATCGTTGATTAGTGATAAAGAAAGAGAAGACATCATATTGGAATATGGAACGTATATTGATGACAAGATTGCTGGTGGTGTTGCAGAAGAAGAGGCTGTTGCTGGATTTGGTGATGTGGATGAATTGGTAAAGGATATTCTAGATGCATATAAGATCAATACGGACTCAATGGATCCATTCTCTAATCGTGCAGATAAAACGATTGATAAGGTGTATGCCAAGGTTGAGGAATTGTTTTCTAAGCTTGGTAATTTTTCGATGAATGAAATTTTTCACATCTTATTTGATGCGATTGTTTTAGTGTTGATTTTGTTGATTGGAAAAGTCATCGTGGTTGATATATTATGCCAATTTTTATTGTCTATGATTTTTTCATTCTTTGTCGGATTCTATATGATCACAGATTTTATGTTAAGTCTTTGTCGCATACTATATTTATGTTTAGCCATTTATTTCTTTGTGAAAGTCATGGCTAAAAGAGTGGAGCGTTATCGTTTGCATGCACATAATGTGGGTGTGATGGATGATATCAAAGATACTTGGAATGATAATATTAAATCGAGTGATTTGCCTCCAACACCTGAGCGTCCTTTGTATCATGAAAGAAAGCCAAGACATCTTGAATCGGATGTCTTAAAGGTGATCTTAGTCTTGGCTATGATTCCTGTAGCGTGTGTTTTGATTGGTAGTGGTATTGGTTTAGTGGTGTTAATTTATGTCAGTGCTATGTATGCCACAACAAGCGCTGGATTATATTGTATGGATATTGCCTTTGTGTTAGGAAGTTTGGCAATACTATTGATGTTAGTTCGTGCTTGGCCTAAGAGGGTGGATACAAATGCGTAAGTTAGGTTTATTACTTGTTGTTTCAATCTTATTGTTTGTGTTTGGTTGTGGAACTTTTGTATATGAATTGAGTCAAATTAGTCCAAATCAAATTGATTTGTCAAAAGAAACGCAGACTATGACAACGACAATGCCAGATAGCTGTCACTTATATACAAAGACGTATTTAAGTTCGGTTGGCGATGTACGTGTCGTTGTGGATGAGATGGTGGAAGATAATCAATTACCGAATAATTCATTGGTGATCACATATCCTAAAATGCTTCATGTTGTGCAGGATGGGGATCAATTGGATTTACAGATGGATGATTATGAAATGTCAAAGAATCTTCAAACCATTTTTGATACGTTCAAATCGAAGAGTTATGATGAGTATTGTGCAAAGAATGGTGAAATTCATGTAAGTCTTCGATATGGCAAGGCATTAAAGGATAAAATTACATTGGTGGATGACTACTATTAAGGAACAGTTTATACTGTTTCTTTTTGATTTTTAACAAGTGTGTTAAAATACAGTTATGGTGAAAAATAATAGAGACTGGAGTCGTTTGTTGAGAATGATTCTGGTGGATGATAAAAAGAAGTCAAATTCGCTAAGGAATTTAAAAAGGGGTAAAGTGACAAATACGCCTTTACGTAGAAAGCAGGATGTGAAACGATGAGTGATACGAATACGATGTCAACGAGTGCAAGGTTTGCGCAGATTGTATCTATATTAAGAAAACATCATATCCAAAAGGGAATGGATCCCGTTAAGTTACGTATGATACTTGAAGACTTGGGTCCTACTTTCGTTAAGATTGGACAAATTATGTCGACAAGACAGGATCTGTTTTCTGAGCGTTATTGTAAAGAGTTGATGAAGCTTCGCTCGCAGGCAAGTCCCATGCCTTTTTCTATGGTTGAACAAATCATTCAAGAGACGTATGGCGATTTATTTCAAGAAGAGTTTGAAAGTATTGATGAGATTTGTCTAGGTTCCGCATCTATTGCGCAGGTGCACGCTGCTACTTTGAAGTCTAAAAAACGAGTTGTACTTAAGATTCAGCGTCCTAAGATCTATGAGTGGATGGAACGGGATGTGGCCTTGTTAAGAAAGGCTGTTAAGATATTGAATCTTTCAGATATTGTATCAAGCGTAGTGGATCTAGATATGGTCATCGATGAATTTTGGACAACCGCAAAACAGGAGATGGATTTTACGATTGAGGCTCAATTTGCGAAACGCTTTAAGAATGATTATAAGGATTGTAAGTTTATTGATGCGCCAAAGATTTATGATGAATATACAAGAAAGAATATTCTGGTGATGGAATATGTGGATGGCATTGAGATCAATGATTCAAAAAAATTAGATGAACTGGGCTATGATCGTAGTGAGATAGCGGATAAATTGGCATTTAATTATATTTCACAGATTATTGAAAATGGTTTCTTTCATGCGGATCCACATTCGGGAAATTTAAGAATTCGTGATAATCAAATCGTATGGATCGATTTTGGTATGATGGGCACTTTAGATGCGAATGAACGTGAAACGATGAAGGAGGCTGTTCGTGCCATTGCCTTGAGGGATACACAAAAGTTAGTGGATTGTATCTTGATGATAGGGGATTGTAAAAAGGAGATTGATTATACGGCTTTTTGTGCGGATATGGATCGTTTTGTGAATCAATATTTGAGTGTTCCATATTCAGAAATTGATGTTGCCAAACTGATTCAGGATATGTTTTCAATTTGTCATGTATATTCGATTTCTTTGCCTAAAGGCATTAGTATGTTAGCTCGTTCTATGATGACGATTGAAGGAACGTTAACTGCTTTAGATCCGAATATGAATACGATGAAGATTGCGATGAGTCATAAGTCAAGTTTGACAAAAATTGATTGGGAGAAAGAAATTAAGTCGGGATTTAAGCGTAGTATTGATGCGCTTTCTCGTTCGGTGGATATTCCTGTGCAGGCAAGTGATGTGTTGAAGATGGTTCAAAGAGGACAGATCAAGGTAAATTTGAATCTAATGGGTTCTCAAGCTCCACTTGCCAAGATTGATCAGATGGTGAATCGTTTGATTGTATGTGTGTTGATTGCCGCTTTGGTTGTGGGTTCAAGTTTGATTTGTACGACAAAGATGAAGCCGATGATTATGGGAATACCAGCACTAGGATTTTTTGGGTACATCATTGCGATTGGGATGAGTGTATGGTTGTTTTTTAAGATGTTATTTTTGCATCGAAAAAACAAGTCTTTTTAAAGGGGAAGTATATGAAAAAAGGTAAAACTACAGTGGCTTCACTATTGATTGTGTTGGTCACTTTGGGACTGGATCAATGGACAAAGTGGGCTGTTGAGAAGTCTATCGCATTAAATGATTCGGTTGAAATGATCAATCATTTCTTTTATTTGACATATGTTCGAAATACAGGGGCAGGTTTTAGTATGTTTGCGGAAGCTGGAATGGGTTTCTTTGCCGCACTTACCATTATTGCCTTAGTTGGTATGGTATATATGTTTTTTAAAACGAATGATTCGCGTTATCAGATTTGTTTATCTTTAGTTTTTTCGGGAGCTATTGGAAACTTTATCGATCGTATGACGCTAGGCTTTGTAAGAGACTTTTTTAGTTTCTATATTTTTGGCTATCCATTTCCCGTATTTAATGTAGCAGATATCTGTATTACAGTAGGTATCGCATTAATATTAGTAAGTATGTTTATAGATGATAAGAAGGAGCAAGCAAGATGGAAACAAGAATCTTAAAGATAGATGAAGACACTAAATTGGATCGTTTGGATAAGGTTCTTGCGGAAAAATTGGATTTTTCACGTAAGAGAATTAAGGATTTATTAGACGAAGGAAATGTCTTGGTCAATCAAAAGGTTATGAAGGCAAGTTATAAAGTTTGTGTAGGAGATGAAATCGAGGTTTCTATTCCTGAACTAGATTCTATGGAAGTTCTTCCTGAACCAATTGATTTGGATATTGTATATGAGGATCATGATATTATAGTGATCAATAAGCCAAAGGGCATGGTTGTGCATCCAGCTCCTGGTCATTATTCTGGAACTTTAGTGAATGCGTTGTTGTATCATTGTAAAGATTTGAGTGGTATCAATGGGGTGATGCGTCCAGGTATCGTACATCGTATTGATAAGGATACGTCAGGATTATTGGTTGTTGCCAAGAATGATGTGGCCCATGAATCTTTAAGTCAGCAATTACAGGATAAAACGTGTCATCGTGAATATGTAGCTATTGTACATAATCCTTTTACGCATGAGCATGGTACGATTCATGCACCAATTGGTCGTGATGAAAAGGATCGTCAGAAAATGGCGGTTACCGCAAATAATTCGAAGGATGCGATTACGCATTTTACAGTATTGGAAAACTTCAAGAAATTTGCGTATATCAAATGTCAGTTAGAGACGGGTAGAACACATCAGATTCGTGTTCATATGCAGTATATTGAACATCCAATCGCAGGAGATCCTAAGTATGGTCCTAGAAAAACAATTCAGGCCAATGGTCAGTTGTTGCATGCGTGTGCGTTGGAGTTTGTGCATCCTACGACAAAGGAAAAGATGCGTTTTGAGATTGGTTTAGAACCTACTTTTGAAAGAGTTTTAAATGAACTTAGAGAAGGGGAAGAATAATGCGTGATGATGTATTAAGTTGGGATCAATATTTTATGGGCATGGCTCATTTGAGTGCAAAGCGTTCAAAAGATCCAAATACGCGTGTAGGAGCTTGTATTGTCAATCCTCAAAAAAGAGTGGTTGGACTTGGATACAATGGTTTTCCTTATGGTTGTGAAGATGAGGAGTTTCCTTGGGATCGAGATGGTGAATTTCTTGAGACTAAGTATCCTTATGTTGTGCATGCCGAATTAAATGCGATTTTAAATAGTATTCAAGACCTTCATGGTTGTACTTTATATGTATCGTTATTTCCCTGTAATGAATGTGCAAAGGCCATTATTCAGACTGGCATTTCTTGCGTAGTATATGAAAGTGATAAGTATGATGGAACTGAAGGCAATATTGCCAGTAAGCGTATGTTTCATGAGGCGGGAGTAAAGCTTGTACAGCTTCCTTATGAGATTGATGTAGAAACAAAAATCAGTGAGCGTTAAGTCATCCTTTTTAAAATGGGATGGCTTTTTTTTAAAAGTAAACGTTGTAAACAAATGAAAATTGTGTAACAAAAAAGACAAAGTTATATGTTTTATAACCGCTTTATAACCGTTAAAATTCTATACTTTAGTTGTAGATGGGAAGGGTAACTATCTAAGAATAGAAAAGGAGGAAAATTGAATATGTTGAAGAACTTGAAGAGAGCATCGGCGATCATGTTGTCGCTTGCGATGGCTGTTCAGTTCGGATTGGCAGATACTTACTATGCGAATACGCTATCAGAAGAACCAATAATAGAAGAAACCCAAGAACAAGAACCGGTAACGGTTGAAGAGGGTTCGCAACAAGTGGCTGTCGAACAAACTGAAGCGCCTGCAATAGATGCGAAAGAAGAGTTTGTACAAGTACCTGAAACCAAGTCTGTAACATTAAGTTATGTAGCTGAAGATGGAACAATATTACAAGATGCTACCACTCATGAGTATGAGATGGGTTACAGCTTGAATTCGGATGCAAGTGTGATGTTGAATTTTGATGGTTATACCCTAAAAGATGTAGTTATGAATGATTCACAAATCGTAGCTGCAGCCCAGGCAAATTTAAATGTGACTTCAGATTTGACAAGTGTGAAATTTGTTTACCAGAAGGTAATGACAGAATCGCACCCAGAAGCAAATGAAGCTCAAGAAGAAAACAAAACTGAAGAAAAAACAGAAGAAGATGCTGAGGCAGACCCAGAAGCGAAGGAAGAATTACCAGAGTATCCTGCATTTGATATGAGTGCTACAGCTGGAAACGTAACCGTTCATGTAACGGCGGCCGAAGGTGTTTTACCTAATGGTGCACAATTAATCGTTAAGCGTGTTACAAGAAAAGCTATTTTGAACGCTGTTGAAGAAACAGTTACGGAAAAGGATAAAGAGGTTGATTCAGCTATAGCTCTGGATATTACGATTGTGAATGCAGATGGTATCGAAATTCAACCAAACGGAATTGTTAATGTTAGCTTTGAAAATGTAGCAGTTGGTGGTGAAGAAGTCAATGTTTACCATGTTACAGATGATGCAAGTACAGTAACAGAGGTTGCTACAAATACACAAAGCTTTGATGCAAATCACTTCTCAATTTATGTTATTACGGGTGAAAAGAAAGTCGAATTGACAACATTTAACTTTGTTGCCGAAGGTAATACAGTCAGTACACAAATTGTTAAAACGGGGGATACATTGATTACCCCAACGGCTCCAGATATTGCTGGAAAAGCATTTGTAGAATGGCAAGAAAATGGATCTAAGTTTGATGGCTTTGGTGTACAGACTATTACTAAGACTGAAGCTCGTACAATTACTGCGAAATACGAAGACGCATTATATGTTTACTTCTATAATCCAGAAGGAACACAAATCATGCGTACAGAAAAGGTTGCAGATCACAAGGGTCATAATTACTCACACGTATCTTATGATGTTGACGCAACTCACAAATTAGTTGGTTGGGCAGCAGATCAGAACGGTACTACAAATATCGCAAAAAATATTACAGTTCCAGAAGGAAGTACTTCTGTAAATGTATATGCGATTATTAAAGAAGGGTATTGGGTAAGTTTTGATTCTGATGGTGGAAGTGCAATTGATTCTCAATTCGTATTTGACAAAATCTCTCTAAATGATCAAACAACACCTACAAAGCCTGGCTATGAATTTGCTGGTTGGTACAATGGAACAGAAAAAGTAGAGAATGATGCAACTATTAGTTCTCCAATGACTTTAACAGCACATTGGAAAGCTACTGAAGTAAATTACACAGTAAATTATTGGCAACAAAAAGTAACGGATGACAAGAATGCGACAGATGCACAGAAAACTTATGAATACGTATCCGCTGAAACTAAAAAGGCAACTACAGGAACGAAGATTTCTGCTTCTAACACGAAGTCATACAATGGATTTACTTATAACGCAAACAACTCTAGTAAAGATGTTGAAATTGCCGGTGATGGAACTACAATCATTAATGTTTACTATGATCGTGTATTGTGTACAGTGAATTTCTATGAAGTTACTAGTAGAGGCTTAACAAAAGTAAAAACTGCGACAGGTTTATATGAAGCTAGTCTTCCAAAAGATACATGGGATACTTCAACTTATGCTTGGTATAGTAGTTATGATTATGGTTATGGTTGGGGATATAGTGTATCTGGTTCTGGATGTATTCTATTAACATCGTTTGATTTTAAAACAGCTGGATATGAAAACAATACAGATAATAAAAAATCATACGGTGTTGTGACAGAATGTAATTTCTATGGTACAAAAGCAAGAAGAGAGTATGAAGTTAGATACTATAACCAACAAGCCGACGGTTCATATAAACTAGTACAAACAGTTAATACTAGTGGTGGAACTTTAACAGTCCATGAAAAATTTATTGGATATGATTTGTATAAGTTGGTTAAAGGAAATGTAAATGGTGAATCATCTGGTTATTGGGACAGAAATGGATCAAGTGTTAAAGATGGAGATAAGTATGAATACAATAGGAGTGGAATCATTAATATCGCATCTAATTTGAAATCTTATAGCTTATCTTACTATAACTATAACAAGGTTACTAAGACAGTTAGCAATATTAAGTATACTACTCCAATGAATAGTTATGAAAACTATACTCCTGAAAGACCAAGTGAATTACCAAGTTATTATGTATTTGGTGGTTGGTATAAGGATAAAGCTTGTACAACTAAGTTTGATTTTAGTAAAGAAACAATGCCAAATGCAAATCTTCAGATATACGCAAAATGGTCAGCAGAACAGATTAGTTTAACTTATAACTTAAATAATCCTAAAGGTACAGTAGATAAGGATACTAAGAAGGTAGAAGCTGGTACAGTAGCTAGTACAGTATTACCTAGTATTCCAACAATCAATGAATATTCATTTGCGGGTTGGTATTATGCGGATGGTAATGGAAATATTACTTCTGAAGTATTCAATACGAATAACACAATTACTAGAGATACAAGTATCGTTGGTAAATGGTTGTATAAAGGTGAATTAACAGTTGTTTATAAGCCTGGTACTGAAAAGGATGTAACTGTTCCTACGGATGATAGAGTTTATGCAGGTGGAGCTAAAGTTACCGTAGCTAAGAATGCGACAACTACTTCGGGTAAGAAATTCTTAGGTTGGGAATTGAATGGAAACGTTTATAAGCCTGGACAGTCATTTGAAGTAAACAAGGACATTGCGAATAAGGATAATCAGATTATCTTAACGGCAACTTGGGGTAATGCAGAAACTTCAACAACATTGACTTATGATCCTGGTAATGGAATTGGTACAGCTAAAAGAGTTGATGTCATGAATAATGAGGCAGTAGAAATTAAAGCTCATAATTCTGATGTATTAGCCTTTACTGCTCCAGTAGCAGAAGGTAAAGAATACTACTTTGCAGGTTGGGCTGATTCTAGTACAGGAAACGCAACTTATACAGATGGACAAACAATCAATATTGATGCGAATGGTGAAAATGTTCTATATGCAGTTTGGGTTGAAAAGACTGAAATCACATTGGTTGCGAATAGTGGTACACGTACTTATAACGGTGCTGAACAGTCAATAGATGGTTTTGAATCAACTACAATGAATGGTTACACAGTATCTGGATTAACGGCAGTAACTAAGGGTACAAATGTTGGTGAATATACGAACACTGTATTTGGTGGAACGGCTAAGGTTGAAAAAGATGGAGTTGATGTAACGGATAAAGTGGTTGTGAAGACTCGTGCTGGTAAGTTAGTTATTACGCCTAAATCAATTAATACGCAAGAAATCACAGTAACTAAACCTGCTGATTCTAAGTATGATGGTAATGAACACAAGAATAAACCAACTGTTAAAGATGGTGAAAAAGTATTAGTAGAAAATACGGATTACACATTATCTTACAGTGAAGATGTTATCAATGCTGGTACAGTTACAGTAACTATTACTGGTAAGGGTAACTATTCACAAGAAACTACAGTTGATTATCAAATTACTCCACGAACAGTTAAATTAACGAGTGGATCTGATTCTAAGACTTATGATGGAACTCCATTAGTTAAACATAATGTAACACCAAGTGAAGATGGATTCGTTAAGGATGATGGTGCTACATATAATGTAACTGGAAGTCAGACAGAGACAGGTTCAAGTAAGAATACATTCACTTATACATTGAATGAAAAGACATTAGAAAAGAACTATGTTATTGAGACAAAAGAAGGTACATTAGAGATTACTCCTGTAACAGATAAAGTTGTAGTTGAAATCAAAGGTAAGACAAAGACTGAAACTTATAATGGAAATACACATGAAGTAGAAGGTTATGATGTTACAAATATTTCGAATGCATTATATCTAGAAGAAGCAATTCATTTTGAAGGTGCTGCCAAAGCATCTCGTAAAGATGTAGGAACTACTTATATGGGATTGAATGCATCTCAATTCAGTAATACAAGTGCTAACTTCACAAATGTAACATTTAGAGTAACAGATGGATGGTTGAAGGTTGATCCTAAGTCAATCGTTCCTAGTGAAACAAATGGTATGGAAGTTACTGGTCCTGCCGATACTATGTACAATGGTGATGAACAGAAACTTACACCGGTAGTAAAAGATCAGGGTAAAGTATTGACTGAAAATGTAGATTACGAATTATCATATACTGGTGACACAACAAATGTTGGTACAGTAAAAATTACTGTTTTGGGTAAAGGAAATTATGATGGTTCTACAGAAGTAAGTTACAAGATTACAAAGCGTAATGTAACATTGACAAGTGCAACAGATTCTAAGGTTTATGACAAGAATCCATTAACAAACTACAATGTAGCAGTTGGTGGTGATGGATTCGTTAAAGAAGAAGGTGCTACTTACAATGTAACTGGTAGTCAGACTGAAAAAGGTACTAGCAAGAATACATTCACCTATACATTAAAGAAGGGTACATTAGCTTCTAACTACAGTATCGAAGTAGTCTATGGTGATCTAACAGTCACAGCTGAAGATGGAGAAGTTGTAGTCGTAATTACTGGTCGTACTGGAACGTTCCCATATGATGGAACTGAAAAGAGTGTCAAAGGTTATGATGTATCGATTACTCAGGGTAGTACTTATACAGAAGCAGATTTCACATTCAGTGGAAATGATGAAGTTAAGAGTACAGAAGCTGGTACATACAATATGGGATTGAAGCCAGAAGATTTCACAAATAACAATACGAACTACAGTTCTGTAACGTTTGTAGTAACTGATGGATCATTAGTAATTAATCCTAAGTCAATCATTCCTGATGGACCGGATACTCCAGATGAAAAGAAGACTGGTATTGAAGTCACAAATCCTGAAGATTCAATCTATGATGGTTTACCACATGTAAATCCATTGACAGTAACAGATACTAAGACTGGTAAGGATTTAGTAGAAAACAAAGATTACACATTGACATATAGTAGTGATGTAATCAATGTTGGTACAGTTGAAGTAAATGTTAAAGGTATCGGAAACTATACTGGTGAATTTACTAAGACTTATAAGATCACACCAAAAGAATATACAGTAACAACTGATTCTGCAAAGAAGGTTTATGATGGAACTGCATTAATAGCTGGTGGTAAGATTGAAGGCATCGTTGATGGTGAAGTGGTTGTTGTTCATACAACGGGTAGTCAAACGGATGTTGGTTCAACTCCTAATACTTATAAATTAGAGTGGAAGAAAGCTTCAAGTAAAAACTACAAGTTAAAAGAAGATTCTATTGGAACATTAACAGTAACAGAACAGACAATCGATCCAGGTAAAGATCCAGACAATCCAAATCCTAACTACAGTGGTGTTACAATCAATAAGCCAAGTAATTCTGTATATGATGGTAAGGAACACAAGTGGTCTCCTGCAGTTACAGATAAAGAAGGAAATGCATTGGTTGAAGGTACTGATTACGAAGTAGCGTACTCAACATCTGATTTCAGAAATGTTGGAATTATTGAAGTGATTATTACAGGTATTGGAAACTACACGGGAACAGTAACAAGAACATACGAAATCACACCTAAGGCATATACAGTGACAACTGAATCTGCAAAGAAGGTTTATGATGGAACTGCATTAACAGCTGGTGGTAAGATTGAAGGTATCGTGGATGGTGAAACAGTAGAATTTACTACAACGGGTAGTCGAACTGTTGAAGGTACTTCAAAGAATACGTATAGCTTGAAGTGGAATGGATCAGCTATTCAGACAAACTACAAGCTTGCCAAAGAATCTATCGGTGATTTAACAGTAACGCCTAAGTCAATTATTCCTGATGAGCCTAATACTCCAGATGATAAGAAGACAGGTATTACGGTAAGTAATCCAAAAGATTCTAAGTATGATGGTCAAGAACATCGAGAAGTATTAACAGTTAAAGATACTAAGACTGGTAAAGATTTAATCGCAAATAAGGATTACACATTGGTATATAGTGATGATTTAGTAAATGCTGGTACAGTAACTATTAAGGTTTCTGGATTAGGTAACTACAGTGGATCATTCACTAAGACGTACAAGATTACTAAGCGTTTAGTAACATTGACAAGTGCAACTGTAAGTAAGACTTATGATGGTCAAGCATTGACGAATACTTCTATCACAGTCAGTGGTGATGGATTCGTAGAAGGTGAAGGTGCTTCTTATGAGGTAACTGGAACTCAAACAAGTGTTGGAAATAGTGCTAACGCATTCGAATACAAATTAAATGAAAAGACATTAGCTTCTAACTACGATATTACTAAGGTTGTTGGTACATTAACAATTACAGCAGCTCCGGCTCCTGTAACTCCACCAACTTCACCAACTCCAGTAAGTCCTCCTCCAGTAACACCTCGATACATTCAACAAGTAGTTCCTGCTCCAACTCCACAAGAGGAAGTGAAGAAGGAAAAGACTCCTAAGGCTGAGCCTAAGGAAGAAAAGGTTGAAAAGGAAAAGACACCTAAGGCTAGACCAGAGAAATTCTGGGCATTAATCAACTTGATTTGTGCTATCGTAACGGTATTATTCGGATTGTTGTTGTTGATTTCTAAACGTCATAAGAATAAAGATGACGAAGACGATGAAACTAAAGATCAAACAACTACAAATGAAGATGAAGAAAAAGAACAAGAAAAGAAACGTGGAGTATTCACTCGCGTACTTGCAGTTCTAATCGCAATCCTATCTGTTGTATTCTTCCTAGTAACTGAAGACATGAGTCTTCGTTGGACTTGGACAGATCAATGGACAATTTGGATGGTTGTTATTGGATTCGTACAAATCGTAGTATTCTTCGTAGGACGTAAATGGAAAAACGTTGATGATGATGAAGACGAACAGGCACAACAAGCTTAATGAAAGTCAATAATCACACAAAGGGGGTAGCCTAGTGCTACTCCTTTTGGCTTTGGTTATTTTTTGTGTTGTAAACATTCGTTCACAAGGTTTATAATTAATAGTGAATGTAAAGGAAACAGTTATGAAAAAACAATTAACGCAGTTAATGCCTACGCTTGTAGTTATGGTCTTGATACTGGTATTGACTGTCGCGACATACAATATTAGTTTAAGACAAGAAGAAGAGGAATGTTTTAACCGGTTAGAAAATGCGAGTGAAACCATGGTTCAAAGTATTAAAAATCGTGTGAATGATGATTTGAATTATTTACGCTTGATTGGAAAAGATTTCTCAAATGAAGACCATTTACCTACATATGAAGAATATAAAGATCGACTTAGTACTTTTGAAGATGTATCTTTGTTTGAACGTGTTGATTTGTTGATGAAAAACAATACGTTATATACAATGCATGATGAGGGGCAACAAATTTATACTAATGAATTTTTAGTATTGAATTCAACTGCAGAATATATGGATCGAGTTCATACAGATACTTTGACAAATAAGCGAAGTGTGAATTATTATGTGCCTATTCAACAAAATGAAACGGTAATCGCTTATTTAGTAGGTGTATTTCAATGTGACACAATGGATGATCAGTTTTATACAAAAATATTGAATGGAAAGACACACAACTCAATTATTGATACAACCGATGGACAGGTTGTGATGGATAATCAAGATTTGAATATTGATAATATTGCTTCAGATACGGATTTTAAATTATTGTCGCCAAAGAAGAATGTTTTGAAACAAATTCATTCTTTAAAATCTGGTGCTTTCGCTTCTGAAAAAAATGGCGAAAAGAAATATTTCGTTTATAAACCAGTTGGAGTATGCAATTGGGAACTTTTAGTTATGGTAAATGAAGAGGATGCCTTTGCGAATGTATTGACATTAAAGAACAATTATATGGTCATGGTCATCTGTGAAATATTGATTCTCTTATTGTATTGTGGATTCTATATCACAAAAGTTCGTAGAATTTCTAAAAAATCTAATGAACTTAATGAAGATTTAAATGTATCTAATACATTAATTCAATGTGTTCGAAAATTATCGAATGATTTATATAAAGAAAGTACCATTGATGAAATCCTTCAAATTATTTGTGAGTTCTATCAAGCTGAAAGATGTTATGTATTAGATTTGGATATGGACAATAAAAAGGCAAATGGTATCTTTGAATATGGAAAACGACATGATGATATTCATATTGAGAACATGGTTCGTTTGTGTTTAGAACATATGGATTTAGTGAATCAATTCTTTGAAAATCAAAAATCTTATTATATAGAAGATGTGACTCATGAAATACCTTCTACAAGTCCAATTTATGCGACTTTTATGCAACAAAAGATTCATAGTATTATAGTTGTACCGTTTATGGATAATAAAAAAATCAAAGGTGTTTTTGCGGTAGACAATCCAAAACAGAATTACTACCAAAAAGATTTCTTAGAATCTTTATGTTTCTTTATTAAAACGGCTATGGAAAGAGAAAAAGAGAAGACAAAACTAAAAAATTTAAGTTATGTAGATTCTTTAACCTATGCACAGAATCGCAATCACTTTAATGAATATATAGAACAAAATAGAAACAAAGAACTCCATTCTTTAGGTGTTATTTACTTAGATTTAAATGGACTTAAAGAAATCAATGATAAAATGGGACATATCGCAGGAGATACACTCATTATTACTGCATCATATGCTCTACAAGAAATCTTCTTAGATAATTCCTATCGTGTAGGTGGAGATGAATTTGTGGTCATTGAACAAGATGTATCCGAACTCTTATTCTTTGATCAATATGCAAAATTACTCAAACGAATGAAAGAATTAGAAATCAGTGTTGCGACAGGTTGTGTATGGAAAGAAACTTGTTCAAATCTATCTGAAACTTTACAAGAAGCCGATCAAAAGATGTATGAAGATAAAAAGCGTTATTATTCTTTAGCTGAAAATGATCGAAGAAGCCGATAAAAAAGATTGGAAATTAAACTCCAATCTTCTGTGTGTTTTTGAAATGAAGCTTTGCCACTTGGTAAAGCTTTTCTTTTCCAAATTTTTGTACAAATTTCTTACCGCACACATCCACCTTGCTTCCGGCACCCTTCTCAAATTTGAAATCATATTTTTCTTCCATAAGATCCCACGTTTCTAGAAAGGCATTTCTTGCCAGAATACTCGCACAAGCTACTGCCAGGTATTTGTTTTCGGCCTTGGTCTCAAATGTGATACCTCTAATGACTTCAGGAAAGCCTTGTAAGTATCGATAGTAACTTTTTTCTTGCACAAACTGATCAATAACAATCTGCTTAGGAAGCGTATATCCTTTATGTACCAAATTTACATAAGCCTGGTTATGCAGACGACACTTCATATCCACCATATTACAAGTATCATGCATGTCATTATATTTTGAATTTGGAACAATCAAAATACTATGTGGACACACTTCCTTAATGATAGGTGCAAGCTTACGAATCTTTACATCGTCCACCTGCTTTGAATCTTGAATGCCAAGATGTGCAAGTTTTTTGCGAGCCTTGTTTGTGACAATACAGCTAGCCACTACAACTGGACCAAAATAATCACCAGTACCCACTTCATCGCTGCCCGCTTGATCTTGTGCTTCACTATGCGTTGGTTTCGGTTCTAACCAAGAAAGATCGGCTCCCTGAAATACAACTTTACCACTTGTATATGCCGTAATCGAACATTCTTTCGTTTTGATTTGATAGTAGGTATACTGTGGTGTACTTTCTTTTAATATAAATGGAGATAATCGATTTTTTAATTGAAAGATCTCTTCTTTTGTCATATTCTTTGTCAATGTTGCCATTTTAATCACCTTATTTAGTTTACCATAAATTTTGTGTTAAAATAGGTGAGAACGGAGTATTTTATGGAACAAAATTTTAGAAACGAATTAAACCAGGCCATTGATTTCTCAAGTGTATTAACACAGATTTCTGCATTTTCTAGCTTTTCTTGCGCCAAAGAAAAGATTTTAAATGCGTTGCCTGTATTTGATAAATTAGAAATACAAGAACAATTAAACTATGCCAAAGAAGCCATTCAGTTTGAACAAGCCGGAGGCTTACTTTCTTTATCAGGAGCGAATGATATTTCTTTACCAGTCTCAAAAGCTTTGAAACAGATGACACTAACAAGTAAAGAATTGATTTCCATCTACCATTTTTTAACGGCTGTTAAACAAGCCAAACAAAGCCTGGATGGGTCTGACTATCCAGAACTGACAAATTTAGCTCAATCTATGGATGGATGTACACGCTTGATGGATTCAATCATTTCAAAGATTGATTTAACAGGATCGGTTAAAGAAGATGCGACACCCGCATTAAAAAGTATGCATAAGGCGTTGGTAGATACGCGCTTAGCATTACAATCGAAATCAAGACAGTTTTTAAAGAAGAACAGTTCAAAACTTATGGAAAATATGACGACAACTGTATCTGGACGTGTTGTTGTCTTGGTTCGTGCCCAAGACAAGAATGCCTTTGGCGGTATGATTCATGGACAATCCAGTTCAGGACTTGCCTATTATGTTGAACCATCCAGCTTTGTAGCTGATAATAATGAGATTTCTTCTTTGATGATTCGTATTGAAGAAGAAAAGAAACGAATCTGTAAGGAATTGTCGATGCAAGTTAAGAAAAATGCGTTGTCTTTAACTTCGGCATTAGAAACATTAACTGTAATTGATGTAGCTTTCACAAAGGCAAAATGGGCAGTACGCTATGATGGTTGCATTCCATCTTTACAATCAAGAGATCACTCTATGTATTTAGAACATGCCAAACATCCTTTGATTGATGAAAAGAAAGTGGTTTGTAACACATATGAATTAAATGATAAACAAGCTTGCCTTATGATTTCAGGACCAAATATGGGAGGTAAGACTGTCACATTAAAGACAATTGGACTCTTTGTAGCTTTGGCCCATGCAGCATTTCCCGTATTATGTCATAAAGCCATTCTACCATTCTATCAATCGATGTATTTTGACATTGGAGATCATCAGTCCATTGAAAACAACTTATCGACTTTCTCAAGTCATATTTCTCGTCTGTCTCATATTTGTCAGATGAGTGATGAGAATAGTTTTATCTTATTGGATGAAATTGGTAATGGTACCGATCCATTAGAAGGAGCCAGTCTTGCGGTTGCGATTTTGGAGTATTTGATTTCAAAAAGAAGTACGATTATTACTTCAACACACTATTCGCAAGTAAAAACATATGGAAAAGCGAATGATTCTGTATTAGTATCGAGTGTTGAGTTTAATCCAGAAACATTAAAGCCAACCTATAAGTATATTCCTGGTGTATCTGGAGCAAGTTATGCCTTTCATATTGCCAGAGAATACAATTTAGAAGAGTCCATTTTAGAAAGAGCGGATTTTTTAAAGAATGAAAATGAAAAGCAGACAGAAAAAGAATTGGAGAAATTAGAAAAACTTCAAAATGATGTCTTGAAACAAAAGGAGCGTTTTAATCAATTGATTGAAGATGCGCACCGCGTTCAAAAGGAGGCTTACGAAAAAGAAAAAGAAATCGAAAAGCGTAAGGCCCAATTGGATGCATCGTATCAGGAACAATTGAATGAGATGCTCGAAAAGAAAAAGGCAGAGGCCAAAGCAATCTTAACTGTGCTTCGTAAAGAAAAGACGGGTAAGCAGCATAAGCAGATTGAAAAGATGCATGAACTGGATCTTTTAAATGAGCATGTTGAAGAAGTTGAAGACGATAAGAAAGAATTTAAGGTTGGTGATTATGTGAAAATCACAGGCTTGAATTCGCATGGTGAAATTGTGGATATTCGAAGAAATGAAGCTACCGTTTTAACGAATGGCATGAAGATGAAGGTGAAAATTTCGAAGTTGGAGCCTATGCATAAGCCACAAATCAAGAAAGCAACTTATAAAGCGCATGTAGAATCGGTATCTAGTCGTTTTCCTTTGGAGTTGAATCTAATTGGAATGCGTGTTGAAGAAGGCATTGCTGCTTTAGATAAATATTTAGATCAAGCTGTCGTTAAACACATTAAACAAGTACGTATCATTCATGGTATGGGTACGGGTGCTTTGCGTACGGCTGTTTGGAAGGATTTAAAGAAACAGCCAAATGTTTCTAAGTTTAACAGTGCCGGTCCAAGTGAAGGTGGACTTGGTGCAACTATCGTTATATTAAAGTAGGGGATAAAATGAGTGTTTCTAAACATCTACAAGATAAATTAGCCTTACTTCCAGATTCTCCTGGTTGTTACATCATGAAAGATGAAAATCAAAATATATTGTATGTGGGAAAGGCCAAAGTATTAAAGAATCGTGTGCGTTCTTATTTTCATGGTACCCACAACAATAAGACGACGCGTTTAGTGTCGCACATTCGTGATTTTGAATTTATCGTGACGGGCAGTGAAAAAGAGGCTTTATTATTAGAAATCAATTTAATAAAAAAACATACGCCACCTTACAACATCATGTTTATGGATGATAAGACATATCCATATATTGAAATCACAAAAGAGAATAATTTTGTGGTGCGTACAACACGAAATATCAAAAATAAAAAGAGTGAATATTTTGGGCCGTATCCAAGTAGTCAGTCGGCTTATGAAATCGTGAAATTGATCAATCAGATCTTTTGCGTACGTAAATGTCGTCATATTCCAGATTCTCCATGTTTGTACTATCACATGCACCAATGTCTAGGACCTTGTATTCATGAGATTGATCCTAAGGAAAATGAAAAGACGCGTAAAAAAATTAAGAAGTTTTTGCAGGGAGACACCAAAGAGGTGATGGATTCTTTGCAGGCTAAAATGATGGAGGCCAGTGAAAACTTGCAGTTTGAAAAAGCACAGGAAATCTATAATACGATCCAAGCCTTAGAGCATGTCATTGAAAAACAGACGATTGACTTTAAAGATCGTGCGAATCGTGATGTATTTGGATATTATGTGGATTCTGGATACATTTCTTTTCAAGGTTTCTTTATTCGTCAAGGAAAATTATTGGAGAGAAACATGTCAATTACACCGTTGTATGAAGATGAGATGGATGCCTTTACTAGCTTTATCATGCAGTATTATGAAAAAAATGTGGTGCCAAAAGAAATTTTGGTGCCGTCTGGAACGCCTGTGGATGTTTTAAAGGAAGCTTTAAATACGAATGTGCATATTCCAGTTCGTGGTGAAAAAAAGAAACTGATAGATTTGGTTTATAAAAATGCCAAGGAAGCACATGAACAGAAGTTTAAACTGGTATTTCGTAAGGATAATGAGTTGCGTCAGGCCAATGAAATGTTGTCAAAAATATTCAATGCGGATATTCATACGGTTGAAATGTTTGATAACTCCCACATCCAAGGTACGTTTAATGTGAGTGGTTTGGTTGTCTTTAAGGATGGCTTACCCGATAAGAATTCATATCGTCATTATAAATTAGATGGGTATCGCAGTGATGTGGACAGTATGAAAGAAGTCATTTATCGAAGATACTTTCGATTGTTGAAAGAACATTTGCCGATGCCAGATTTATTGTTGGTGGATGGTGGTGCTGCACAGATTGCGGCGGCCAAAGAAATTATAGATATGTTGCAGCTTGATTTAAGAGTGGCAGGACTCGTAAAGGATGATAAGCATGCGACAAGAGCATTGATGGATGTGAACTTAAATGAAATTCCAATTGATTCCAAGTCGAGCTTATTCTTCTTATTAACACGTATGCAGGATGAAGTGCATCGCTTTGCGATTTCGTATCATAGAAAACTTCGAGATCAGTCTATGACAAAATCTGTATTGGATACGGTGAGCGGTATTGGGCCTAAGCGTAAAAAGGAATTGTTGAAGCATTTTAAAAGCATGAAGCAGATGCGTCTTGCGAGTGTAGAACAATTGAGTGAAGTGATTCCAGAAGATGTGGCTAAGATTCTATATGCTCGTTTGCATGAGAATTAATAGTCTAGTATAATGGGGTGCGTGAGGTACTTATTTTGATTAGTAAAAAAGAATTGCGAGCACGTATTTTATTGATTGTGGTTTGTCTAGCGGTGGGCTTATATTGTCTATATAGCATGGATAAATCGTATGATCCTTTAGCTCGATATCCTTATACAACCGATGAAAATCGTGATGTTTTATTAAAATATCTAGATAGTGATGATATTGATTATTTGGTAAATCAACATATTTCACCGGATAAATTTATGGATTTTATAGAGTTAAAAGATTTCAATTTAAAAAATACGTTATATTATAAAGAAGCCAAGGAAACGCAGGATGCAGATAATGAATATATCGTCAATTTTGTGAATCGTTTTCGAAAGAATTTTTCGTATGATTCTTTAAAACAATTGTTGATGCACTATTCATATATTGATTTAACGACGTTCTATGAAAACGAAGCTGTGTTGTATTCGGATTTAAGATTGATTGCCGATCCAACCAATCCGTATGTCGTATTAAATCAGGAGAATACGGTATATAAGTATATACCAGAAAAGATTACGACATTTAATACTATCTTAGTTCAAACATGTATGGTCGAAGATCTAACGAATATGTTAGATTCGTATGCGTCTGTTATGGATGGGCAGGATCATTTGAATTTGGTCAGTGGTTATTTGAATTATGAACAAATTCTAGATCAATATGTCAACGCATCCAAAGAATATGAGGGTGTTGACCACTATATGTTTAGTGCCGGTAAAAATGAGCAGCAGCTCGGGTATACGATTGTATTAGAGGGTCATGATGAATGGATCAATCTATGTAGGCAATATGTCGATGATGAATATGATTATTCAAAAGTCGAAGAAGAATTGTCTGAAGAAAGTAAAAAGCGTATGGAATGGATTGAAGAAAATGCGTATCGCTATGGCTTTGTAGTTCGCTACCAACAAGAACAAGAAAAGAAGACGGGACATTGGTATCAGCCTTTTATGCTTCGTTATGTGGGTGTAAAAACCGCAAAAATCATGCATGATAGCGGTAAGGGCATGGAACAAATGTCATTTCCGGATGAATTGGAGTAAAAGACTTTATGAAAATAGTTGTTGTGAGTGATTCTCATGGAAGAAACGATATATTAAAAACGATCCAGGAAAAACATCCGAATGCGAAATTGTTTATTCATTGTGGTGATTTAGAGGATGATCCGATGAATTATCCGGGCTATATCATTGTGCGTGGAAACAATGATTATTTTGGTCGTTTTGAAAATGAAAGAGTCATACCGATTGGTAAACATCAAATTTATGTAACACATTCTCATCGGTTCTCTTATTTTTTAAGAAGTGAACAATTGGTGAATCGTGCTAAAGAATTGAATTGTGACATTGTATGCTTTGGACATACACACGTATCCTTTTTAGATCGTGTTGATGGTGTTACATTAGTAAATCCAGGATCTTTATCGCATTCTAGAGATGGAAAGCCATGTAGCTATGCGGTTTTAGATATAAATGAAGATGACGTTCAGGTTGAATTCAAATTTGAGCCTGAGTGGTAAGAAAGAGGGAAGTTTTATGTACAAAATAAATGAATTATATGATTTAAATCATACTTTGGCAAAGGATTATTTAGCAAAGTTTGAATATCCTTGGCAAGCTTTGTCGGGAATCAAAGACTTGATTTTAGAACTAGGTAAAAACTTAGGAGAAGATTATGTGGAAGTCAAAGAACACGTATGGGTACACAAGAGTGCCAATGTCTTTGAAAGTGCATATCTAGGAGCTCCATGCATCATTGGTCCTGAAACAGAGGTTCGTCATTGTGCTTTTGTGCGTGGAAGTGCTTTAGTGGGCGCAAACTGCGTAGTTGGAAATAGTGTGGAATTAAAGAACTGTATTTTATTTGACAATGTAGAAACACCTCACTACAACTATGTAGGAGATAGTATTCTTGGATATCATTCTCACTTGGGTGCTGGGGGTATCACAAGTAATTTAAAGAGTGCTCGTGACAATATCATCTTAAGAAGAAAAGATGAAAATTATAATGTGGTTGAAGAATTTGAAACAGGATTAAGAAAAATCGGTGCCTTTATGGGTGACTATGTAGAAGTTGGATGTAACTCTGTACTTTGTCCAGGAACGATTATTGGTCCACACACAAATGTATATCCACTATCTCGTGTGCGTGGTCAGATTGCGGCAAATTCAATTTTTAAAGATGCTTCACACGTGACTTTAAAGGATTAATCTTACGAACTTGTAATTTTACAAGTTCTTTTTGTTATGTTAATGTTTAGGTATGAAAAAGTTTGTTAAGTTTATATTTAAATTATTATTAATCTTGATTATTGCCTTTGTAGGCATCTTTTTTGGTAAAGGCTATTGGGGTTATTTAGAATTAACACAATCTCAATCTGTGGATGATGTGGTAAGTGAAGTCACGTCTAGATCTACTTTTGTCGGATATGATGATTTATCACCTGAACTTGTACGAGCAACGGTGGCAATAGAGGATCGCCGTTTTTATGATCATGGGGGCGTTGATTATATTGGGCTTATGCGTGCACTTGTATCCCAATTTGATGATGATCTATTAAAGAGTGGTGGTTCTACGATTACGCAGCAATTGGCTAAAAACTTATATGGTATGTTTGATGGTACGTGGGATCGTAAAAGTACAGAATTATTTGTAGCTCGTTATTTGGAGAAACATTATTCTAAAAATGAAATCATTGCCCTATATGTGAATGTGATCAATTATGGAAATAACTATACGGGTATCTATGAAGCAAGTTATGGATATTTTGATACAGACCCAGAAGATCTGACTATAGCTCAGGCTTCTTTGCTTGCAGGAATTCCTCAATCGCCAAACAATTATGAGTTAGTCTATCATTTTGCCCAAGCCAAACAAAAACAATATGCCGTATTAAAGGCGATGGCTGAATGTGGCTATATTTCAGAAAGTGATATTGCGACGTATTATAATGCATCTGTTTAAGGATGCATTTTTTTGTGTTTACATTGTGATGATAGAATATTGACAAAATACTATCATGTGATACGATTGTGATAGGAATAAGCAAAAATGCCATCATTTTCTTGGGAGTGAAAATCTTGATTGATAAATCAGAAATTGCTGATTATCTCAGTAGAGCAAAGAAATTGATAGTTCAGAATAAATTTAGTATCGCTTTAAATTCAAACAGAATGACAAATTTATCGTTGTTTGATGAGTATTTAATTGATGAAGAGCGAATTAAGATCATATTATTAGATTTAACAGAAGATGATTTCTGTGAAAAGGTTCAAAATAAGCATGTTCAATTTCAACATGAGTGGTTATATATCTTTGGAAAAGAGATTTCTTTAATGAAGAGGTATGAAGAAAAAAGTGAAGTGGTTCCTTTATATATCAAGTTTAATATGATTGAAAACAAATTTGTGATTGTCATATCATTTCATAAACAAAAGTATCCACTAGTTTATTATTTTCGATAACAGATAAAAAGGAGGCAGTATTGTATGCAAAGAGAAACAGGATTTTGTGTAGAGTGCAGGGATGTCACATCTTATACATTACAGAAGAAGTTGGTGAAAAAGATGATTCGCGGTGAAGAATTAACTTTTGAAATTACTTGTGCTATTTGTGATCGATGTGGTGAATTCATGAGTGTTCCTGGTATTATTGATTTAAATGTACGTGAAGTCGATGAACAATATAGGAAATTAAAGGATTTAGTGACCATTGAGGATATTTATACTTTAATGAAGCTCTATAATATTGGCAAGGCACCTTTATCAATCGTATTAGGATTTGGCGAAATAACGATTACTCGCTATCTATTAGGACAGGTTCCATCTAAAGAATATTCAGATGTGATTCGTAATGCATTGTTTTCTCCTGAATATATGGAACAAAAAATGCTCGAAAATAAAGACAAAATTGCGATGAGTGCCTTCAAAAAGTCTATGACGAAAGTAAACGAGTTAAAAAATATATTTACTGTTTCGAATAAAATGATTGGTGTTATATCCTATATTTTTGAAAGAATGGATGAAGTGACACCGTTAATGCTTCAAAAGCTGTTGTATTATATACAGGGATTTTCGTTTGCGTTAAATGATAGAGAAATGTTTATAGAAAATTGTGAGGCATGGGTGCATGGACCTGTATATAAAGATGTATATAATATTTTTAAACATTTTAGGTATAATGTGATTGATGATCCGAAGTTTGTAATGTTTGAAGGGTACAAAAAGTATTTGGATGATAAAGATAAATATATTATAGATTTAGTGGTGAATACATTTGGTCAATATGGTGGTAAAATTTTAGAAAAAACAACGCATAAAGAAAGTCCTTGGTTATTTGCGCGTAATGGCTATAGTGACAATGTACCTTCCAACGAAATAATTTCGAAGGAAACGATTAAAGAATATTTTCATGAATTAATAAATGAATATGATATTTCAAAAGAAGAAAATATTAATAAATATATATTAAACTTAAGTAATATCATTTGATGCATCTGTTTAGGATGCATTTTTTTGTTGATAGAATTTCTAGTGGCTTTTTTAAAAAAATCCTTGCATGGCATTCTATCTTTTGATATAATAGTCAAGCAATGCCCGGGTGGTGAAATTGGTAGACGCAGTGGACTCAAAATCCACCGGTAGCGATACCGTGCCGGTTCGAGTCCGGCCCTGGGCACCATTTTGAATTGTTGGATCAAGTTTTTCGGGCTTGGTCCTTTTTTATGATATAATTTTTGATAGTTGGAGGATTACATATGAAAGTATTAGTTGGATTAAGTGGTGGTGTAGATTCTGCTGTTGCAGCTTATTTATTAAAGAAACAAGGATATGATGTGACTTGTTGTTTTATGCGTAACTGGGATAGTTTTGCGAATAATGATATTGCAGGAAATCCTACAATCAAAGATGATACTTGTCCTCAGGAACAGGATTATTTAGATGCGCTAGCAGTTGCCAATCATTTGGATTTGCCTTTACAGCGTGTTGATTTTATTGAAGAATATTGGGATAACGTATTTAAAACGTTTTTAAGTGAATATGAAAAGGGGCGTACGCCAAATCCAGATATTTTATGTAATAAATATATTAAGTTTGATTCATTTTTTGAATATGCCATGAAACAAGGTTTTGACAAGGTAGCTACAGGGCATTATGCTTCAAACAAAGAGGAAGAGAATGGCTTTACATATTTAACACGTGCCAAAGATCAGAATAAAGACCAGACATATTTCTTGTGTCAGGTTGAAAAGAGTAAGGTGGCTAAAACGATTTTCCCTTTGGCGAATTTAGAAAAACCAGAAATTCGTCAGATTGCTTCTGAATTAAACTTAGAATCGGTTGCGACAAAGAAAGATAGTACGGGTATTTGTTTCATTGGAGAAAGAAACTTCAGACAATTCTTATCGAACTATCTTCCTAGTAAAGATGGTGACATTGTAGATGTGAATACAGGTAAAGTCATTGCACGTCATGTGGGCGTTTTATATTACACGATTGGACAAAGAAAAGGTTTAAATATAGATCATGAAAAGGGTCCTTGGTTTGTGGTTGGAAAAGATGTTGTGAAGAACATTCTTTATGTATGTCGTACAGACCAAAGAGACTTATTGTATTCGGATTCTTGTATCGTAAAAGGCATTAACTGGATCTTGCCAAGTTTGGATGAGATTCCAACAAAGTGTACTTGTAAATTTAGATATCGTCAAAAGGATCAGGATATTGAAATCGAAAGATTGGATGATACAAGTGTGTTAGTCAAATATCCACAAACCATCGCATCTGTTACTGAGGGACAGGAAGCTGTATTCTATGATGGCGACAAGTGCATTGGTGGGGGTGTCATTGAAGAAGTCTTCAAGGATGGTAAGAATTTAAATCAATTGATTATGGAGACAGCCAATGGACATCGAGGCTAGGCTTGAATATATCATATTTGAAAATAAAGCCAATCATTATGTCGTTGCTGGTTTTTCAGAATTAAAGACGTATCATAATTTTACAGCGGCTGGAAGAATTGAAGATCCAATCGAAGATCAAGAATATGTTTTGCAGGGGGAATATGTAAAACACCCTAAGTATGGGGAGCAGTTTCGTGTGGATATGGCCAAAAAGAAATTGCCAGACAATTCGGATGCGATCATTCATTTTCTTTGTGGTGAGAATTTTCCTACGATTGGTAAAAAAACAGCCGAAAGTATTTATGATACTCTTGGCGAGAATTGTTTAGAGAAGATTCATAATAATCCAGAACTTTTACATGAAGTGCCCAATTTGACCGCAAAAAAGATATTGATTATTCAAAAGGGCATTCAAGAATTTACAGGATTTAATGAGACATACGCAAAGCTATTAAAGTATGGCTTGAGTCCAAGACAGATTCAGATGTTATTGGACACATATGATAATGTGTTGGATGTGATTGAAGAGGATTGTTTCAAACCTTATTATGAAGTGTATGGTTTTGGATATAAAACTGCTTGTAAGATGGCAAGTGCCATAGGCTTATCCAATGAGGATCCAAGAAGATTGGATGCCTATATCTATGAGTTGGCTAGACAACTATCTATGGCAACTGGAAATACATATATTACATTTGCGACAATCTTTCAAAATGTACGTGGCGTAAATGAATCCTTGATTCAGGAAAGTATTGATCGTTTGGTTTCACTTCAATATTTGTATGTTGAAAATACTCGAATCTATCCTTTTACTTTACATGAAGATGAGGTCATGATTGCCAAAGAGTTGAAAAATCATTTATTTGAAGTGGAAAGTGTGGATGTCGAATCAAAAATCAAACAAGTGGAATTTAGTTTAGCCATTACATATGATCAGGAACAAAAGGATGCGATTCAATTGTTCTTCGATCGTTCGTTCATGATTTTAACGGGTGGTCCAGGTACTGGTAAGACAACAACTGTAAAAGGAATCTTGGAAATTTGTAAGGATGTATATCCAGATAGTAAGATTCAGCTTTGTGCACCAACAGGAAGAGCTTCAAAGCGACTTGCACAACTTTCAAATTGTGATTCAAGAACCATTCATTCCTTGTTGCAGTGGAACTTAGAAGATAATTCCTTTGGCAAAAATGAGGAGGATCCATTAGAAATCGACTTCATTATTGTGGATGAGTTTAGTATGGTGGATACCCACTTATTTGCCCAATTATTAAAGGCGCTTCCTCAGCGTTGTCGCATTCTTTTAATTGGTGATGAAGATCAGTTAGAGAGTGTGGGTCCTGGAAAGGTGTTAGAAGATCTAATTAAATCGGATGTGATTGATACGGTCCATTTAAAGAAGATTTTTAGACAGTCAAGTGGTTCTGGAATCGTGACTTTGGCAAAAGAAATTCGTGAAGAAACTACGTGTCATTATGAGGATGGTGTTGAGTTTATTGAAAGAACAACGCCAAAAATCATGGATGCCCTAATCGATTATGTCAAAGATATGGATCTAGATTCCATGCAGATCTTGGCACCAATGTATAAGGGTGCTGCGGGCATTGATGAGATCAATCGTCAGATGCAGGTGTTGTTCAATCCAAAAAGTCCGCAAAAGAATCAGATGAAGGTAGGAACAACAATCTTTCGTGAAAATGATAAGGTCATGTTGTTGAAGAATTTGCCGGATGAAGATGTTTACAATGGGGATATTGGTACGATTGTTGAAATTGATTCAAAACAGAATGTGATTTCAGTGGATTTCACAAATGCGATTGTTGATTTTTCAACGGACTTTCTATATTACTTAAAACACGCATGGTGTATCAGTGTTCATAAATCTCAAGGTAATGAATATCAGACGGTATTCTGTATTGTGGATGTGAATGCGAAAAACATGTTAGAAAAGCGTCTTTTATATACGGCAATCTCGCGTGCTAAAAAACAGCTTTTTATTATTGGCAATAGGAGCTTATTTGAAACGCAGGTACGCTTAAAATTAAAGCGTATTCGTCAAACAACGTTGCAGGAAAGAATACATTAACTGTAACTGAAAAAAAATTTTAGGCGGTTTTGTACAAAAAATGAACAAAACCCCCATGTAAACTTAAATCAAAAAAATGGGGAATTTTGGAAAAAATGAACAAAACCCCCATGATAACTTAAATCTAAAATTCAGGCAAAAATTGTTAAAAATGAACAAAACCCAAAAAAAGTATGAGTTCAAGAAGAATTCATACTCTTTTTTTTTGCTTACAGCAGGACATGAGTTTCACGCATTCTCAGACCGCTGCAGTATGTGCAGGAAGTCATTCCACGAATGTGTTTCTCTACCCACATGTTGACGCTTAGCAAATATTTTCGTCCACAGTCTTTGCATTCCCACCAGACTCTTGCAGTACTGGTTGGCAGAATCTCATCTGGGAAGATGCCTAACAAGGTGTTTTCATTTTCAGCCCATTCATCTTGGATTTCAGGATATACATCCAGTAAGCTGTTCAACCCTGCCTGAGCTTTTTTACCAGCACAAGCTGGACATAGATTGCCTAATTTGACTCTATCTTTTACAGAGGCTTTATATGTGTAACCACATTTAGAGCAAGTCCACTCTGCTAAATATGCACTAGTCGGCAATACATCGTCTGGTCCTTTCTCATTGTTAGGATTCATTTCTTTTGCGATTTCTGGATATAATGCTTTTAATGTATTGAATCCAGCTAAAGGTCTTTGATTGTTACAATACGGACATTCAACAATGCCTTCAACCATATCTTTTACAGTTCCAAAGTATTCACCACCACAGGTAGAACAAACCCACTTAGCATTTCTAGTGCTGGTTGGTAAGATTTCATCAGCCGTAAAATCATTGTTTGGACTTAGATTTTTTGCAATTTCTGGGAATTCAGCTTGCAGTGTGTTGACACCTTGAACAGTCTTGACATGATTACAGGCTGGACAATCTGAGTTGTCGGGTGCTTTTTCATTCAATCTCCTTGCATGAACATAATGGCATTCAGGACATTCCCAATACACATATTTATTCCAGTCCTTTCGTACCATGCTGGCAGGTCTGTCGTTCTTGCTTGAATATAAAGCTGCTAAGTCAGGATCAGTTGTTGCTAAATCGTTGTAGCCGGTTAAGAGTTTCGTGCCATGACAATACGGGCAGTCTGAATCATCAGGAGTTTTGTCACAAATACGGCGTGGATATTCTCCACCACATGTTGGGCAAATCCATTCTGCACCCATCGAAAAGCTTCGCATTAACGTATCTGCTTTACACTCGTTGTTTGGAGAAAGCAAGGCTGCAATATCTGGATCTGTTGTAGCCAAATCATTGACGCCTTTTTCAACACGTTTGTTGGTGCATACAGGACATGAATCATCCCCAACACTGCGGTTTCTCACTTCACAGCGATATTCTGAACCGCATTCTGGACAAATCCAGTATGCCTCAAATGCCTGCCATTCACCCACTTCGTTTGCAGGTTTCGTGTTGTTTGGCGACCACTCTGCAGCTAACTGAGGGTTTGTAATCGTCAAATCATTGTTGCCAGTCTTCAACTGCGTGTGATTACAGTATGGGCAGGAATCATCATGGACTTCACGCAGATTGACTGGATACCAATAGTCATCTCCACATTCTGGGCAGGTCCACAGAATCTTCTTATCACTCAAGACAGAAATCTTGTCAGCACTCAGAAAATAGTTTGCTGAAACCTCTTTTGCAAGTTCAGGATTGGCTACAGTCAAAGCTGTTCTGTTCGGGTCGACACGCTCACCTTTGCATACAGGGCATTCAAAGTTATGACTGACTAGATAATTGAGTGAGCATTTAAATTCATGACCTTCATCGCAGACAAAGTAATAATAATTCTGCAAGGTTGCCATAACTTCATCAGGCTCTTTTTCATTTTTCTCATGGTCCCATAAGGGAATAACCTCTGGATACACCGTAGCTAAATCATTCGTGCCTTTCTGTAAAAAGGTTCCGTTGCAGATAGGACACACTCCATTTGATTTGATATGCTGAATAACAGGACGCTTGAATGAATGTCCATTCTTGCACTTGAAATATGCCGGACGATTATTGATAAGCACATCACTTGCGGTGTTGCCGTTCAATGCTTCATCATAATCTTTTGCATATTCAGGCTCTAATGTAGCAAAATCATTGAATCCCTGAAGTACCTGGACACTTTCACAATATGGGCATCGAAATCCTCTCTTATAAATATTATTGAAAGAATCTTCGAATTCATGTCCATGTTCGCATCTCCAGAAAGTACGCATACGGTATTAACAGGTCATAGGGGGTTGCCTACAAAAACATTATTTACGAATATGGATAAGCTTGTTAAAGGGGATGTGTTCTACATCAAAGTCTTAGACGAGACATTGGCATATAAAGTGGATCAAATACTTACTGTATTACCAGAAGAAACAGAAGCTTTATCAATCGTACCTGGACAAGATTATGCGACATTAGTTACTTGTACTCCATACGCAATCAATACGCATAGACTCTTGGTTAGAGGTCATCGTATTCCGTATGAGGAAGCTGTAAAGATTGAGAAAAATACAAGTACAGGTATAGAGCTATCATTTACGACAAAGGTATTGATTGTAACAATTGGAATTATTTTTATAGGATTGATTATAGTTATGCTGTATAGTTTGTATGATAAGAGAAGGAGGAAGAAAAAGTGATTAAACAATTAAAAACATATTCGCTCTTTCTACTCCTTATTAGCTTGTTGTTTGTCTCTCTTATTCAAGTTCATGCGGACAGTAGAACGGGAAGTATTGATATTGACTATAAAGGAAGAACAGATAATCAGGAAGAAATTATCTTGTCTGGAGCTAAGTTTGAAATTATACCTATTCAATATGTAGAAAATGGAAATTGGGCATGGCAATCTTCATTTGTTGATTGTGGTATTTCATTAAATGATACGAGTGCAGAAGCTAGAAATAAACAGGCTAAACAGTTATTGGAATATGCTAGAAAAAAAGGTGTTTCTGGGAATCAACAGCTTACAGATAGTACTGGGCATACTGTATTTAGTAATTTAAATGAAGGTATGTATTTGATTGCTCAGACTGGTTCTGTAAAGAATGGAAATGATACATTTGAATCCGCACCATTCTTAGTAAGCGTTCCATCCGATATAGATGGATATCTCGTATATGATGTAAAGGTGGAGCCAAAGGTGACATGGCTTACAAATAATGTGCCTACTTCTGTTCCAGAAAAACCAAGTGAGAAGAATCCTCCAGAAGATACAAATACGGGGGTTCAAGTGAAAAAAATGACTTGGATTGTTCTTGCATTGTGTAGTTTAGGAATGATTGTTATTTTAGGCAAAAGATTAAAAAAGTAGGAATTAATCCTACTTTTTCTTTGCTTGAATTTCTTTGCTTTGTACAAAACACGACTATAAACCAATTATACTCGTAAATGTTTTGTCTAAAGGAAAGAGTCGTGAACAAAACTCCTCACATACGATGAACATAGGCTCTACGCTGCTCCGAACATATTGTTTATTTCTTTTTACTTTCTGAGTGCTTTGTCGAATTCCGATGAAACCAAAAAAAAGTTGAAAAAAATTTTAGGCGGTTTTGTACAAAATTTGAACAAAACCCCCATGTAAACTCAAATCTAAAAAATGGGGAATTTTGGAAAAAATGAACAAAACCCCCATGATAACTTAAGTTTAAAATACAGGCAAAAATTGTTAAAATGAACAAAACCCACAAAAAAAGTATGAGTTCAAGAAGAATTCATACTCTTTTTTTTGCTTACAACAGAACAAGGGTTTCACGCATTCTTAGACCGCTGCAGTATGTACAGGAAGTCATTCCACGAATGTGTTTCTCTACCCACATGTTGACGCTGATTAAATATTTGCGACTAAATTTGTAACAATATTTTATATTTGGTTCTATGTTTTTCTGCTTTTGATTTATACTATAATTAGTTTGATGGAAAGAGAGATGGTTATAATGATCAAAACTAAATTGGAATTGGGTCCAGATGAATTTAAAGTGATAAGAGAAATCAGTTTGGCTCATCCAAAAATTCAAAGGAACAGAAAATTTTGCCAAATAGTTTGCATTATTGGAGCAATTATTATGGGGATTGATACGCTAACATCCTTTTTAGATCATTTGACAGGAAATGCATTAATTTCACTAGTTTTCGCCATAATTTTTATATGGGGTGCAACAGTAGGTATATATTATGAACAGGATGTAATTTGTAAAAGGATTGCAAATAAAGTCTTAGATAATTTAAAAAATGGAACAATTGAGTATATCTTTGATTCAGATGGAGTTACAAAAACATCTGAAACTGAGTATGTTACAAGCAAATATAATTGGGACGCATTTCAAGGTTGGGGAATATTTAAAAATTATATTTATTTACAAACCAATACTCAAAAATATTCTTTGGTGAAAAAAAGCAATTTAACTCCAGAAGTTTATGAGAGCTTAATTTCACTTTTGAGCACTCATGTTCAGCAAAAAGAAATATGGCATTAATTTTGGATATAGAAAGGTTCTATTAAAGAACTCTTGATAAGTAGTGTACGAAACTCATTTGAAACGATGAATAAAGAATATCTGACTATTTAGTGATTTTGTTGTTTCATGGACAAAAAAGAAGTATGATTTCAAATTTAGACATACTTCTTTTACTTTTAAGCTAGAGAAGTCTAAAGGTTTCTAGTGATGAGAGGTTAAAGAAAAGTTTATAGCCGCTTTGAATGTGGCTAAATATAGGGTATAATATAGTCACAAGAAAGGAGCTGATTCTATGCAGATTATTCCAATGCGGGATTTGAAAAATACAGTTGAAGTAGAGCGCCGCTGTGCAGAAGAGAATGGTCCTGTATTCGTAACCAAGAATGGATATGGCAGATTGGTTGTTATGGATATCGATTATTATGAAAAAACTATGGGAAAGATGTATGAAGCAAAAACGATCTTAGAAGGTTTGAAAGATGTAAAATCTGGAAACACAGTAGACGGAGACACTGCAATTTCTAATATAAGGAGCAAGTATGGTATCTAAATTTGGATATCGGCTAACCAAAAGAGCAGAATCTGATTTAGATGGGATTGTCTCATATATCGCAGTTTTCCTCGCAAATCCACAGGCTGCATCTGATTTCGTAGATAAGCTGCAGGATAATATTGAAGAGGCAAGAGCTTTTCCTGAAAGTGGTTCACTTGTACATAATGAGTTTTTACAATTAGAAAGTGTGCGAAAAAAAATGGTCGGAAATTATATCATGTACTATCTTCCAGATATGGGAGAAGAAATAATTTACGTCCTACGTATTGTATATCGCAAACGGAATATGGATGAAATTCTTAAAAAGCTGGATATTTGATCATGTATGCATCCATCACGGATTAAACAGAAGCTCCAAAGGGTGCCATTGACAAAAATAAGGATGATTCATACTTAAAGACACTTCCATAGCGTTATTGCATTCTTTTAATTGGTAATGAATATCAAACGGTATTCTGTATAGTGGATGTGAATGCGAAAAATATGTTAGAAAAGCGTCTTTTATATACGGCATTTCGAGTAGCTTATTTGAAACGCAGGTACGCTTAAAATTAAAGCGTATCCGCCAAACAACGTTGCAGGAAAGAATTTATGAAAGTATTAGAAAATAGAATATATCGACATTTCAAAGGAAAAAACTATAAAGTGTTGTGTGTTGCGATGCATACGGAAACACAAGAAATGATGGTAGTTTATCAAGCATTATATGGGGATTATAAGTATTTTGTTCGTCCATATGAAATGTTTGTGTCAAAAGTAGATCATGACAAGTATCCGGATGTGAAGCAGGAATATCGATTTGAACTTGTTGAAGAATAGGCTTAGGTCTATTCTTTTTTCTTATCTGTGTGATTTGTTAACGTATCAAAAGATGGAGTGTGTTATAATAAACCATATTGACAAAGGGTGATTTAAATTATGGGGCGTGAATTATTTTTAGACTTTTTTACAGAGCACGAAGTGCCTGTTATTCGTAAAAGAAGACATACATTTTTAAATATGGATGATGAGAATGTATATGTTTTAAAAGAAGGTGTTGTGAAGGTTAGCGTTTTAATGCGTGATGGACGTGAATTTAATATTGCGTATTTAAAAGGCTTTGATATTTTATCTATGTTTAAAGATGCAGTTGTTGATTGTAAATTCTCTTCATTGATGATTCGTGTTGAGAGTGATGAAGCTAGTTTTTATTGTGTTTCTAAAGAATTATTCAATCAATTATTAAATGAACATTCTGAATTGGTGGAATACGTGAATACGTATTATCGTAAGAAATTATCGGAAACAATTTCAAGACAAGAATTAATGACGATGAATGGCAAGAATGGTGCTGTATGTGCATTTATATACTATTTGGTTACAATGTTTGGAAAAGAAGCGCGTGATGGAATTTTGATCGACCTAAAGATCACAAATGATGATATTGCGGGTTTCTGTGGAATTTCTACAAGACATAGCGTGAATCGTATTTTGCGTGGCTTAAGAGAAGAACATGTTATTCGCACATTGTATAATAAAATCATGGTCTTGGATGTCGAGTATTTAAAACAATTTGTAGATGTTAAGGTGGATGCATAATCCGCCTTTTTTCATGCAAAATAAAAAGAGCCGACTTAAAATGTGGGATGTCGACTCTTAAAACCGGTCATTATAAGAAAGACTATCATGAGTTGGTTACAACCAGTTTTGTTTACTATATCATGGATTTTGAAATGAAAAAAGAGCTGAACTAGATGATGTGGCAAATAATTCAGCTCTATTCATAGGAAACTGGATATGCAAATTACTTTATGGACACGCTATCCAGCAAAAATAAGTATATCATCTTGTTGTGTATTATACAAAAACAATTGCCCATAATTGTATATGTAAGGAACACGTACCATAATAAATATCAATTGCTAACAAGATTTTACTGAAGTATGATACAATGGAAATAATGATAGAGGTGACGAAGATGAATTGTGACTATGTGCTTCAATATTTGAAAAGGATGGAAGTCCCAATTGTTTCAAAAAAGAACCATGATATTATAATGTGTGGTTTAGAAAAGATGATTTTCTTAAAGGAAGGTGTCGTAAAGGTGAGTTCCATTTTAGAGGATGGACGTGAATATAATATAACTTACGCCAAAGGGCCCAATCTTCTTTCGTTAATGTGCGACACACTTCGTGAAGATGTTGCGTATCGTATAAGAATTCGTGTTGAAAGTGAAGAGGCATCTTTTTGTTTGGTAAGTCGAGAAGATTTCTCAAGGGCTGTAAAGCGAGATGAAAAATTAAAAGAGTATGTTGTGGCATATTATCGTGAGAATCTACAAAGAGCTTTATATCGCCAAAAATGTATGACAATGGAAAGAGTGGCGCTATCTATGCCTTTCTTTATAATTTGATTTCTTTGTTTGGAAGAGAAAATGAGGAAGGTATATTGATTGATATGCAGGTCACAAATGATGATATTGCAGGATTCTGTGGTATTTCTACCAGAAACAGTGTCAACCGTATTTTGCGAGGATTAAGAGAAGAGAATGTAATTCGTATAGTCGATAATAAGATTTTAATTTTGAATGCAGATTATTTAAAGCCATATGCAGACTAAAAGGGTGATTGTCTCACAATGTCATTAAGTTAAGAAATGACGAACCATCCAGATACTATTTTCTGGATGGTATTTTTATTTGAAAGCACGACGAAAATTGTAGTATTGCTACTACATTTTAAAAAATATATAATATTAGT
>ENA-OOXT01000321-OOXT01000321.1-human-gut-metagenome-genome-assembly--contig:-NODE-321-length-36472-cov-7.014718_pt1 | contig 36472 bp, 31 predicted proteins | sample MGYA00241590_ERZ501349 | MGnify/ENA primary metagenome ERZ501349 (study PRJEB25962, sample SAMEA2042838) | human gut metagenome | biome: human gut; feature: human-associated habitat; material: faeces...
ATCTTCATTTATTGTTATATCAACTGAAGTTAAACTTCGCTTTTCTTTTAAAACTTTGGTGTATTCTTTATAGTATTTTTGATATTCTTCATTATGCTTGTTATAAAATGAAGATGAGGGCATCTTAATAAAATCTTGTAAATTAACAAGATTAACACTGTTAGATTTTGAAGAATTTTTAAATAACCAATTAAATAGTTTCATATATCCCCCACTAGTGAGATATATTTTAACATAAAATAAATCAAATGTACATATAAAAACTAACGAATATTTCTAAACGTTAGTTATATAATTAATCTTTAAATGTGAACATGTAATCTAGTATTTGAACTTCATCACCTTTTTTGGCTCCGAGACTTTCAAGTTCATCTTCAATACCCATTCCTTTAAACTTACGAGCAAATCTTAAAACACCTTCATCTTCATTAAATTTAGTCATTAATAATAATGTTTCTATTTCTTTTCCACTTACTATCCAGATGTTACCATCTCTTTTAATACTATAAGGTTTTAAATCTTCATACTTATACATCTTGAATGATTCTTTTGGATATAAATCTTCTTTTGGTATATCTTTTAAGATGTCATTTAGTTTTGTTAGCATTTCTTCAATACCAGTCATTTCATAACAACTGATTGGAATAACTAAAATTTCAGGATATGCTTTTTTAAATTTTTCTAAGTTTTCTTTAGAGTTTTCTAAATCCATTTTACTTGCTATTACTACTTCTTTTTTATTTTTTAATATTTCACTATACTTACATATTTCATTTCTAATTATTTTATAGTCTTCGATTGGATCTCTGCCTTCACTTGAACCCATGTCCACTACATGAGCAAGAATTCTAGTACGCATTGCATGTTTTAAGAATAATGTTCCAAGACCAATTCCTTCGCTGGCTCCTTCGATAAGTCCAGGTAAATCTGCCATTACAAATGATTCACCATTTTTTAGTTTGACTACTCCAAGGTTTGGATTTAATGTTGTAAAATGATATGCAGCGATTTTTGGTTTTGATGCACTGATTACTGATAGAATTGTTGATTTACCTACACTTGGCATACCTACAAGCCCTACATCTGCTAATACTTTTAGTTCTAGTTTAACAATTACTTCTTCCCCAGGTTCACCTTTTTCACTAAATTTTGGTGCTGGTACATCATGAGTGGCAAATGATTTATTTCCTTTTCCACCACGTCCACCTTTAGCTGCTACAAATTCTTCACCATCAGTTATTAAATCTGCCATTACTTCATTTGTTTTTGTATTAATTACTGTTGTTCCTTCAGGTACCATAATAATTATATCTTCAGCATTTTTACCATATTTATTTGCCCCCTTACCATTTTCACCTTTCGGAGCTTTAATTATTTTACGATAACTTAAATCAACTAAAGTTTTTAAATTTTTATCAACCTTAAAAATAATACTGGCGCCACGTCCACCATTTCCTCCATCAGGTCCACCCATTGGAACAAACTTTTCTCTACGAAATGATGTACATCCATCACCACCAGGTCCTGCCATTAATTTTATATTTAATTCATCTACGAACATAAAAAATCACCTGCTATAATTCTACCATGAAAAAGATTTTTCTACAAGTAAGTACTAACTATTTTCTTCATTTATGTAATTAATTAAATCATCTATTGAAAAATCATTTTCAGCATTTGCAGAAAGTTTGAAAATAATATTTGGATTATTTGTAGATGATGTTAATTTTACTTGATATGTATTTTTATCAATCTTACTTAAATAGTATCTTTTTTCTAAAAGCAAATCACTTTCTATATAACAGTCTTCTTTTGATAATTCCATATCAAATTTTACAAATAATCTATTATTTTTTGTATAAATCTTAATTATGTTATTTTTAAAATTTATTTTTATATTTTTAATAAAATCATCATAATATTTCTTCGATAATTTATTGGTGCCACTTTTCTTTCTTCTTAAAATTGTTTTAATATCAAAAAAATCATTAAAGTTTTCAAGTGGTATTGAAACAATTTTGCCCTTGCTATCTTTGGACATTACAAATTTAACATTTTTATTATTCATGTTTGATTTAATCCATCCAAGTGCAATATCTGGAGGTACTGAAACTTTTATTCCTCGTTTTCCGACGTTTTTATAATAATCAAAGTTTTTATTTAATAAATCTATTATTTTTTCTGAATATTCATTTGTTTTGAACGTATTGTTTTTTCCATATACAAATTTATTATCATCTAATTCAACAACAAATTGTGAAGTTTGTGATGTGGGCATCTTCGTTTCTATATAAAAGCTTTTGCCACTTTTATTAAATGTAACTAAAATATCTGACTTTGTGCTGTCTGAGTTTCCAAAATGTTTTATACTTATATCTTTATTTCTTATATTACTTTTTAAAAAATCAACACTTAATTTTTCAAATTCTTTCCAATCTCCCATGTAAACCTCCCTATATGTCTTTAAGTCCAGAAAAAACTTCCTTCAATAAATTAATTGGTATGCTATTTCCAAATTGTTTTAATGCTTGAGTTTCATTATCTATGATTATAAAGTCTTCCGGGAAACCTTGTAATCTTGCTGCTTCTCTTGGTGATAATTTTCTTACTTTTCCATTAATGTAATAAGCTCCGGTTTTTGATGCTGCTCCTCCACTTGATGCAGCTAGTGTTATACCAATTCCATTTTCATGATAAATTCTGTTACCTTGACCACCTTTACCAATGATACCTATTTGAACAGGTTTATTAACCTTTCCATTTTCTATTGCATCTTTTAATTTTTCACTATTAATGTAAATATCACTTCTGGTAATTAAGTACTTTTTTGTTTTACTATCATCTTCCTTTATATCTGAAATGGTAATGAAATTATCATATTCTTTGGGAAATTTAAATTTTCCACTGTCAATATCTTCTCTGATGCAAACGATAGCTATTCTTTCCCTATTTTGGGGTAATCCAAAATTCTTGGCATTTAGAACCTTATAATATATGTTGTAATTTAGATTTTTTAAAACAGTTGAAATGACATTAAATGTTGCACCGCCATTATGAGCTTTTAAATTTTTAACATTTTCTAATAATATAACTTTCGGTTTATGATATTTTACTATTCTTGCTATATCAAAGAATAATGTTCCTCGTGTATCACCGAATCCTTTTTGATTTCCAGAGATACTAAATGGTTGACAAGGAAAACCTGCACATAAAATATCAAACTTTGGAATATCTTTTTCATCTATTTTAGTAATATCACCATGGGGTGTTTCTTTAAAATTGAGAGTGTAACTCATCTTACAAAATTTATCCCATTCTGAAGAGAACACACATGTGCAACCAAGGCTTTCAAGAGCATATCTAAAACCACCAATACCTGCAAATAAATCTATAAATTTCATATTTTTTAATTCCATGGTGTTCACCTTTCTTTCTTAAATTAATTATATCTATTTTTAGTTGTTACGTCAAGCGAACAAGTATGGAATTTATAAATTAATCCATACTATAATTGGTGAATATTATGGATAAGAAAAAATTATTTTATTACATAGTGTGTCTTTTTATAATCGGATCATTATTTGGTTTTATCTTTGAATCAGTACTTATCTCTATTAAAGAAAAAAGAATAATTACTAAACCTGGGTTATGGCATATGGTACTTAAACCTATTTATGGAATAGGTATTTTACTTTTAACATTTTTCTTTTATAAGTTTCAAGATAAAAACATATTAATTACTTTTGTTGGAAGTTTTGTAATTTGTACAATTTTTGAATATTTAGCATCTATTTTTCAAGAATATGTTTTACATACAAGTACATGGACATATAATACAGGAAGAATAAATATTGTGGCATCAATTACTTGGGGTGTTTTATCAAGTATATGGATTAAATGGGGACTTAAGTTATACACAAGTGGTTTTAATAATATTTATTCAAGACCTTTGAAAGTGGTAACAATACTTATTTTTTTATTTTTAATCTTTGATATTAGTAAAACAACAGGTATAGTAAATAGATATTCTAAAAGAAAAAGAGGTATTGCTCCTACTACAAAAATAGATAAATATATAGATAAAACGTATAAAAATAGTGAAATTGAAGAAAAATTTCCAAATTTAAGGGTAAAAACATAAGTAATATTTGACAAACTTCAAATATATTGTTAAAATTAATAAGTAAACGAAAAAGGAGTAAAAAAAGATGGCTACAAAAGTAACTACAAAAAAACCTTTAACTGGTAATAGAAGATCACATGCTTTAAATGCAACTAAGATGAAACAAAAACCAAATTTACAAAAGAAGACAATCAATGGAGAAAAAGTTATCATTAGTGCTAGAGAAGCTAGAACTTTAAACAAAAAAGCTGCATAATTAATGCAGTTTTTTGTATATTTATTTATAATTTACATATAATATTATTAACAGGAACGATGTTAAGTTTCTGTTAGTAATAAATTAGACGGGATTATTCTTTCCCGTCATTTTTAATTTCATAATTTAATAATTGGTCACATATATTATCATAAATATCTTGGAAATGCAAGATTGTGTCTTTTAAATATTTTTTATCTTTATTATATTCTTTTAGACCTTGCATGTAATAAGCTTTTTCTTCATCTAAAACTATAAATGGAACGATATTATTTTTTAGACATTCTTTAAACATAAGCATTCTTCCTACTCGACCATTTCCATCACTTAGAGGATGTATCCTTTCAAAGAAAACATGGAAATCAATTATATCTTGTAGTGATACATTATCTTGTTTTTCATAATCATTAAGAAGTTTATTTAAATCTGTTTCTACTTCTTCAGGATTACTGGTATGTATTATATTTTGAATATCTATTATATTAGGAATGGTTTTAAATCCTCCGACATTATAAAGAGGATTGTCTTCATCACTTGTACCTCTTTTTAGAATTTTATGCATTGTTAAAATCATTTCTTTAGTAATTGGATTATCAATGTTATCAATCATGTAATCAAATAGTTTAAAGTGATTTTTTATTTCTATTAAGTCATCTAGTTTTACTAAAACATCATTTTTGGGAATAAAACTTCTTGTGTCAAATATTGCTTCGGTTTGTTCTTCGGTAAGTCTATTACCTTCGATTTTATTTGAGTTATATGCAAAATGAACTTGAGAAAAATGATATATATTACCTTTAAAATTCGAATTTTTTTGACGTATTAATTCCATTTTTATTTTTTTGGCATCCACGTTATCACTTCCTTATAAATATTTTATCAGGTATTAAAGATATTGTAAATCAAACAAAAAGATTTCTGTTTAAGTTATTACAGAAATCTTTGTAATCTTTTATTTTTTAAGTTTTAGATTTTCTTCCATTAATTCTTTTACTTTTTCATAAAGAAGATTATTGGCATCTTCTAAATCCATGTCGGTTACTTTAAATGGTTTTCCATATCTTATGGTTAAATTTTTACTTCTAAAAACATAATCTCCGGTGATACCAAATGGTACTAGATAAGCATCTGTTTTTTTAGCCATTGATACTGCTCCGAATTTAAATGGAAGTAAAAAATCTTTAGTTTTATTTCTTGTTCCTTCTGGGAATAATCCAATTGCACCATTTTCTTTTAAAGTTTCTATTGCTAACTCTTTTGCTTTACTATCGTGATTTTCTCTATCTACGGAAATACAACCTACAGCTTTAAAGAACCATGCTGTTTTTTTATTATCAAAATATTCTTTTTTAGCCATGTATCTAACAAATCTTTTTGTTGAAATAATAGTTAAACATTGATCATATAAGTGTTTATGATTACCTACTATTAGTATTGCACCATCTTTTTGTATGTTTTCTTTACCTATTATAGTAGGTTTATAGTACCATTTAAATATTGGACCAAGTATTAATCTACCTGCTCTGTATAAAAAAGGCATTTTAGTCATCATCATCACCCCTTGTGTCATTTATTAAGCTTTTAAAATCAACTTTACCTAATTTAGTTCTAGGTAATCTTTTTCTAAAAACAAATTCTTGAGGAATCATGTATTTAGACAATTTTTTCTTACAATATTCTTTTATTTCATCTTTTACAAATATTGGAAAGTATCCTTCTTTTAACACAATGAAGGCTTTTGGAACTTCTTGCTTGTATGGATGCGGGACTCCTACTACGGTACATTGAAGTACTGCGGGGTGAGATTCAATAACTTCTTCAACATGAGATGGATAAACGTTATAACCACTTGATACAATCATTCTTTTTAATCTACCCTTATAAAATAGGAAACCATCTTCATCCATGTAACCTAAGTCACCGGTATGAAGCCAAACATGTCCATCCTTATGAACTTGCAATGCTGTATTTGTTTCCGATTCATCATTTAAGTAACCTTGCATGAAAGCTTTTGAATGAACACAAATTTCGCCGATTTTCTTGTATGGCAATGTATCTCTGGTTGCAGGGTCAATTATTTTTATTTGATTTCCTGGAAGAGGTATTCCCACTGAACCGCTTTTGTTAATATCATCACAGGCTAGTGTCACTGCTGCTAGAGCCTCAGATAAACCATATCCTTGAGTTATTTTTCCTGGTGAATTATGTTCTTTTAAGTACTTATTCATTTTAGCTTCTAACGATTTTGTTAAGATATCACCACCAGATACAATATATTTTAAATTAGATAAATCTAAATTTTTAACATTGTTGTTGCTCATTAAGGCTTCGTATAATGTAGGTACACCAAGAACACATGAAGGTTTCTTTTTCTTAAACATGATATCAAATTTTTTAGAATCAAACTTAGGAATAAGAATTGTATAACAACCTAAAGCTAGAGGTGTATGCATTAAAACACTTAAACCAAAGCCATGAAAATTAGGCATTATTGCAAGACAACAATCACCTGGAAATAAATTTTTCATTATGATATTTTCTTGTAAAGCACCTAGAATAAAAGCTCTATTTTGAATAACAACATTCTTAGGTTTACCACTTGTTCCTCCACTATGGATAATAACTGCTGGAGTATATGAATCGAATTTAGGAAACTTCATTGTTTCACTAGTTTTAAATTTTTGATAAAAGCTTTTCCATGTATAGAAGTTATCCTTTTTAGGTATTTTTTTGTATTTACCTATTATTGATAAGTTGTATATTGCTTTTGTAAGAGTTGGCATATAATCTTGTACTTTAGCAAAAATTACTTTTTCAACATTTGATTTATCAATGATGTTTTCAACTTTGCTATAAAATGTATCTAGCATTATCAAGTACTTACTTTTAGTTGAAGTTAAACTAAATAATATTTCTTCTTCACTAGACATTGGATGAACCATGTTAGCAATAGCTCCGAGTTTATTCAAGGCATATAAACTAATTAAAACATTTGGAATATTTGGTAGTGTTATAGTTACTATGTCTCCGGATTTAATTCCTGATTTTGCAAATGCTTTTGCCCAGTCATTTATTTCAGCAATAAAGTTTTTGTAAATTTCTTTTTTTCCCATGTATTCATATGCATAGTATTCTGGATACAAGTAAGCACTTTTTCTTACTTGATCATACATGCTAATGTTGGGTATTTTAATATTTAACTCTTCTTTTGTATAATACTTAGACCATACTTGTGGTATCTTTTTTCTTCTTCTTAAAAATGAAAATATATCCAATTTAATTTCCCCTTTCCTTACTAATTATATTCATAAGTCTTTCATTTTCTTTGATTAAATCGTCTTTTATATAGATTTTGTCTAAAAACTTTATAGTTAAGTTGTTTTTAAATATGTTATACTTACCTGTTATAACAAAGGGTATTATTGGACTATCGGTATCACTTGACATTTTTACTGCACCTTTTTTAAATTTTAACATTACACCAGTTTTTTCTGTGGTACCTTCAGGAAATATACCTATTACTAAATCTTTTTCTAATACTTTTTCTGCATTGTGCAAAGCATTACCATCTCTAGTTTTTCGGTTAACAGGAATTAAACCAAGGTTAGAAAATATTATTTTTTTAGGTCCTTGCCATAATTCATTTTTGGCTAAAAAGTGGATTTCTCTTTTTGTTGATGACATTAAAAGTAATGGATCAAAGATACTTGTATGATTTCCCGCTAGAATGCAGCGTCCATCTTTTGGGATGTTTTCTGTACCGAAGATGTTTGGTCTAAAAAAGATTTTAACAAAGCCCGTTACAATGGGTCTTAATATTTTATAAAATAAACAATCATTCATGTTATCATTCCTCACATAATATTGTAACAAAATTTATAGAAAAAGTCTCTAGTTATAGTGAAATTTTTTAAAAAATTTATGACATCAAAAAATGTAGACTGTGTCTTTTTTAGACTGTCTACATTTATTTTATCACTTCAACTCTATGCATTCTTTAGTATTTCTAATTTTTCTTCTTCTATTTTTAATGTATTTTGTTCTTTTAAAACTAGTTCTTTCGGTGCTTTATTAACATAATTTTCATTACTTAATAGTTTCTTTCTTCTTTCGATGCTTGCTTCTAGTTCAGCTATTTGTTTATTTTTAATTATTAAATCTTCTTTGGTTTCTTCTCTTTCATAGAAAATATCAACATTATAGTTTTTATAAACACAGCTAAATTTGTTGCCATTTGTTTTATTTAATTGTTCTTCATTTATTCTAAGAAGTTTAAATATTATACTATAATCAGCATCAGTATTTACTTTTACTCCGAAGTCTTTACCTATTTTATTTTCTAGTTTTATATTTCTAAATACTTTGATAAATTCAATAACATCTTCATATTCTTTGTATACTTTTTCATATACTTCATCTTTGTTGTAAGATGGATATTTACTCAATATTATATTTTCTTCATGAATTGGTAATTGGTTATATACTTCATCAGTTACATATGGCATGAATGGATGTAACATTTGTAAGATTGAAGTTAAAACCTTGTATAAAATACTTTTTGTTGTATTACTTTCTAAACTGAATTTAGCTGCTTCGATATAGTTATCGCAGAAGTCATTCCATATGAATGAATAAAGTTCACTTCCAACATTATTGAAGTTATATGCATCCATGTTTTTAGTTACACTTTTTATTGTTTTATTTAGACTTGTTAAAATCCATTTATCTTCAGGTTTTAGATTATCAAATGAAAGTGTTTCTAATCCTTCGATATTCATTAAAACAAATCTTGATGCATTCCATAATTTATTAATGAAGTTCCATGTTGATTTTACTTTTTCTTCATCATATCTTAGGTCTGTTCCTGCTGCTGAAGATGTTGTTAAGAAGAATCTTAGAGCATCTGCACCATAGGTATCAATTACATCCATTGGATCTACGCCATTACCTAGAGATTTACTCATTTTTCTTCCTTGTTTATCACGAATAAGTCCATGAATTAAACAATCTTTGAATGGTCTTTTTCCAGTGAAATGTAGACCTTGGAAAGTCATACGATTAACCCAGAATGGAATGATGTCATAACCTGTAACTAATACATTGTTTGGATAAAATTTGTTAAAGTCTTCGGTATTTTCTGGCCAACCTAATGTTGAAAATGGCCATAAAGCACTTGAGAACCAAGTATCTAATACATCGGGATCTTGTACCCAACCATCACCAACGGGCGCAACTTCACCAACGTAAACTTCATCACCTTTATACCATGCAGGAATTCTATGTCCCCACCAAAGTTGACGAGATATACACCAGTCATATGTTATTTCCATCCAGTGATTCATTATTTTTTCAAATCTTTCTGGAACAAAATTAACTTTTGTATCTTTATTTTTTTGATTTTCTAATACTTTATCTGCTAGAGGTCTCATTTTAACAAACCATTGACGGGAAAGGTAAGGTTCAACCATTACTCCACTTCTTTCACTGTGACCTACATTGTGTTTTATTTTTTCTATTCCAATAAGTAAATCTTTTTCTTGTAAATATTTTATTAAGGCTTCTCTTGCTTCGAAACGATCAAGTCCTTGGAACTCTAAAGCAACTTTGTTCATTGTTCCATCAGGATTTATGCATACTATTTTTTCTAGATTATGGCGATTTCCTACTTCAAAGTCATTTGGATCATGAGCTGGGGTAATTTTAACAACACCGGTACCAAATTCAGGATCTGCATGAGTATCCCCGATGATTGGAATAAGTTTGCCCACAACTGGAAGAACTGCCATTTTTCCAATTAAATCTTTGTATCTTTCATCATTTGGATTTACTGCAACTGCGGTATCTCCGAATAATGTTTCTGGTCTAGTTGTTGCTACATCTAAGTATTTATCTGTGCCATCAATATAATATTTGATGTGATAAAACGCACCATCAACTTCTTTATAAATAACTTCTTCATTTGATAAAGCTGTCATTTGAGCTGGGTCCCAATTTATGATTCTTTCTCCGCGATATATTAATCCTTCATCATAAAGAGTTTTAAATACATGATTAACTGCTTTGTTTAATCCTTCATCTAGGGTAAATCTTTCTTTTGAATAACATAATGCAAGTCCAAGCTTAGCCCATTGGTTATGGATGTTTTCTGCATATTCTCTTTTCCAATCCCAGGCATAATTTAGCCATTCTTCACGGGAAATACTTCTCGGATTTATTCCCATTGATTTTAATTTTGCATCTATTTTTGCTTGAGTTGCAATTCCGGCATGATCCATACCTGGTACCCAGATAGCATTAAAACCTTGCATTCTTTTGTATCTTATTATGATATCTTGTAAAGAGGTATCAAGAGCATGACCTAGATGTAATTTACCAGTTACATTTGGGGGAGGAATAACTATTGCATATGGGGGACATCCTTCTTTTTCTTCGAAGTAACCTTTGTTTACCCAGTTTTCATATTTACCTTTTTCAACTTCTTGATGATTATACTTTTTTTCTAACATTTTAATTCCTTCTTTCTAAAATAAAAAAGATGATACCCAAGGAGTCATAATGACGGTACCATCCTTTATTTAACTTAATTGATTGTAAAGCATCTCTGCATTATTTTTCATTTTGCAACCTTCATATATCCTTTTTATTAGTTTGCACCAACCACTAACTCTCTTTAAAAAAGTAATATATTACTCCTCAAAAATCACTAAAATATGTCTATATTTTAACAAATTATTTATGATAGTTCAAGTGTTTCTGTTACATTTCCATCAATAATTATTTCTATACCCTTTTCTGTTTTATTAAAATAAATAGTTTTGTAATCATTTAATAGTTTATATGTTATCATGTTTTCATTTAAATTTTTATAGATAAATAATTGTTTATCATTTAAAACAAATAGATAATCACCAACGCCATAGACATTAGTTTTTGGTATGCTTTCTAGGTATTTGTTTCCTTCATAGTCATAGATATTGTATCCACCACTATAGGTTATGTAGTATGAATCATTAAAATCTACTATTTCTTCATTACTTGTTGCTAATACATTATTTTTATTATCAAGTATTTTCCATGTGCTATTTGTTAAGGCAATGAATTTACTACTATCAAGGGTGGAATCATTTAAATGAGCTGGTATACTTATATAATCATAATCACATGGGATCGGAGTGCCACCGATATCAAAATTGATGATACCATATTTCCTGTTTGATTTATAAATTAGATATTTTCCACTTGATTTAACTTTGTAATTTTTTACTTCATCATATTTTCCAATGATACTTTTTCCAACAATATTGTATACAACTGCTTGATTATTTTCTTTAAAAATTGCATACATGCTATTTATTGCTCCATTCATATCTTCGGTTCCATTACTATAATAATTTGTGTGATATGAATTATCATTTATAATATAGTCTACTTTGCTACAAGTAGTGCAATCATAATACCCAAGAAATTGTCCATCTAGGTAAAGGTATACTTTGTTATCAAAAAACATTTCTTTATTGGGATTTTCTTTTAAAGTGTTTTTGGGAATATAAAAATGTTTATATGTTGCATATCCAGAAATGGGAATCATTATTACTAGTAACACTATTATTGTAATTAATGTCTTTTTATCCTTCATGTTATCACCTTTTTATATGTTTACTTCGATTACTTTAGTTTCATTATTTTGTTTGTAGGTAATTACTACACGGTTACTTCTTATGCCAAAGTTTAAAGAATCTTTATAGTTGCTATCTAAAGTAATTTTTTCACCAATTTTGTTTTCTTCGCTATCATATTTGTATAGACCAAGAATATTTTCACTATCAACACTTACATAGTATTCTTTATCTATCAATATATAATCATATTCACTTGATACTACTTTTCCATTCATGTCATATACCATGTATTTTCCATTTTCATTTTTTACTAATATGTGTTCTGATTCAAATGATTCAATATCAGATTTTATACTCATATTTTTAGTAATTTCATTTCCTTTGGTATCATATATGTGGTTTGTTTTATCACTTCTTTTGGTAATATAGTAACCATTTACTATTTTTATACTTTCATTAGTTGCATTTGTATCTTTATCTTTGAAAGGTATTACTCCATCAACACTATTTGATACGACATTAATTAGACCGAATGAATCACTTGTGTTTTTGGTAACAACTAAAGTACCTGCAGTATTAACAAAATTAACTGTGGTATCATTAGATTCAAATGCTGCATCAACACTTTTATATGTTGCAAGCTTTTTATTATTCTTTAAATCATATAAAACTATGTTATCGTTTGCATTTGGACTTTTTGTATCTGCAATAAATACATATCTATTATTATATATTGGTAAGTAACTAGTATATTCATTATTATTTACAATATTACTTTGTTTTCCTAGATAACAGTTTTCTAACATTTGATTTGAATCACTTAAGTTGTTTGCATAACTACATTGATAACTTCCTAAAATTTCTTTTTTTTCTGCATCTTTATAGAAATATAATTTACCTTGGAAATAACTAATGTATTCCATGTTGCTACTTACTTCACCTTCACTTAGATTTATTTTTGCATACTCATCACCATATTCTATTTTTAATGTTTTGCCAGAAACTGATGCACTGAAGGCTTCTTCTTTACCTGTTTGACGTAATTCATCATTAAATATTAATTTAGTGTTATAGTCACTGTTTGTTATTTTGATTCCATCCATATTCATGATGTTACCTTTGCTATCGTATGCAAATAATTTTTTACCATTTGCTCCGATGATATAGGAATCTGCAAATCTTATGTAATCAAATTCTTTATCAATTACCATGTTTCCTGTGTAATCATATACATGATATGATGTACCATTTTTAACACTTATATTATCGCTATCATAACTCATTATTTTTCCAGGAACAGTTTTACTTACATCTTTTCCATCAAATGATATTAATTTATAATTATTATTTGTTGCTACGATTAAGTCTTTGCTATCAAGAATATATCCCATGTATTCATAATCTAGTGATACATCTAAATCTTCATCAAAAGATATTATTCCATACTTATCATTCTTTTTTACTATTGCTTTATCTTTATTTACTTCTTTTACTAATGAGTATACTCCTTCATTTTTATTGTCTTTGATGTTATATAGAGTTACTTCACCATTTTCTTTCTTTTCATCATCATATACGAATACGTACTTATCTTTATATATATCACTTGCTACGGATACTTCAAGACCACTTTCGTATACTTTTTTAAATTCATCAAAATCATCTTCGTTGCTATAGTATGCTATGTAACACAAATTTTCATTTTTGTTTTTACATTCGTATGAACCAAGCTCATTTTTATTTTGATCTAGGAATATTAATTTACCATCTACATATTTGTAGTTTTCTTTTTCAAGTACTACACTTGGTTCTTTATATTCATTTTGTTTATTATCTTTTTTAAATACAAATAACCATAGTAAAAGTACTACCACTATAAGAAGAACTACTGCACTTACAATAATTATAATTTTGGCTTTTTTACTTAGTTTACTCCATTTACTTGGTTTCTTTTCTTTTTTCTTTTTACCAAGTGGTTCTTCAACTTTTTCTAAATCATACTGAGTGTTACTGATTTCATCATTTTCATCAATTTCCACTATTTCATTACTAGTTTTTGATTCATTTGTTTCTTCAATTTCTTTTAATATATCTTCTTCCATAAATATATTACCTCCATATCATATTTAAATTGTATCAAATTTTTTGTAAAAAGTCATTAGTTTTACAATAATTTTATATGATATGGATTAAATATACTTATTTTTTATTTCTTCTTTTTTTTGTTTTTAAATTTTAAACACATATTTTACTCCGTTATAAGTTCTTTTGTAGTTCCATCAGCCTTTTCTTAGATACATTTATTACTTTACATATTGCATCTATATCATATTTATTTTTTTGAAGAAACAATATCTATGATACCACATCAAATGTGAAAAATTTGTCGATTTATAGGTTCAAGTGAAATTTTTTTAATTTTTACTTATACTTAGGATAATTCCAATACTAATCATGCTTACTAATAGACTTGAACCACCATAGGAAAAGAATGGTAAAGTTACCCCAGTTACAGGAATTAAGCCAATAACTACACATATATTAAGTAAAGCTTGAATGATTATACCAAAACCTAATCCAAATGATAAATACTTATAAAATAAATTATCACAACTTAAGGATATCTTTATTATTCTATAAAATATGAAGGCAAAAAAAGCTGTAACTATAAGTATTCCTAAAAATCCAAATTCTTCGGAGATAATTGAGAATATGAAATCTGTCTGAGGTTCTGGTAAATAAAATTGTTTCTGGCGACTTTTTAAAAAACCTTGTCCAAGAAGACCTCCGGGGCCTATTGCATATAAACTTTGAATTATTTGATAACCACTACCTAAAGGATCTACCCATGGATTTAAAAATGATACTATTCTAAGCATTCGATATGGAGCCACAATAATTAAGGCAACTATACCAAGAAGACCAACTATACCTATTTTTATAAAGAATGATAATTTAACACCAGAAATAAATAATATTGATACTAAAGTTATAACTATAACCATCGCTGTTCCAAGGTCTGGTTCTAACATTATAAGTAAGAAAAAGGTGCCAATAACTAAAAGTATTGGTAATACGCCTTTTTTTATATCTTTGATTAATTTATTATTATTTGCTAAGTATTTTGATACATATATTATTAAACCAATTTTAGCAAATTCACTAGGTTGTATTCCAAAACCACCGATACCAAACCAACTTCTACTTCCATTTCTTATTTTACCTAAACCTGGTATTAAAACAAGTATTAAAAATATAAAACATATAAATAATATAGTATTCGCTTTTTCATAATATATCTTGGGATTTATTTTACTTAATATATAAACTAATATTAAAGACATGATAAAAAAAGCAGATTGAGCTTTAACAAATTTAAAAGAATCATTAAATTTATATTCTGCCCAGATTGAACTGGCAGAATATATCATAATGATTCCAAATATAGATATAATAATAACTACCAATAATAATAATTTATCATACTTTTTAGGCATAGTTATCACCGATATAATTATATTATTTTATATTATTAGTTATTACATGTATTAATTAATGATTATTGGGTCACTTGATGTTTTAGATCCACTAATGTATTGTGTATCTGATTTTAAATAAAAGGTAGGTCTAATATTATAGCTTGCTGATTGAGCTTTGTATGATGGTTCTCCTGATGCTGAAATTATAACACTATATCCTCCAAAGTCATAATATGTTGTAGTTCATTCTGCAAATCCAGTATATAACCAATTTAATGATGTAATATTTTTGTCATTATATGCTGATTAGTATGGAAGAATTACTCAAGAAGGACTTGCTAAGTTATGTCAAGTATCAAGAAGTTTAATTGCTAATATTGAAAGTGTAAAAGTTAATCAAACATTTTTTAATAGCTGTTATTGCAACGATTAGTAAAGTATTAAATGTTTCTTTTTACAAATTCTTTAGAGAACATGAATAAAACGAGTTTATTAGACTCGTTTTTATAACCATACTCCATATGTTATTGCTGCCATTGCAAGGATAAAACCTACAACCCAGAATAACTTAATTATATCTGTTTCTTGCCAACCTAATTCTTCGAAATGATGATGCAGTGGGGCTTTTAAGAATACCTTTTTATTAAAGTATCTGATTGATATAATTTGAATCAAGCTTGATAGAGTTTCTACCACAAATACTCCGCCGATTATCGCTAGAGATATTTCATGTCTTGAAACTATTGCAACTGATGCAAGTGCACCCCCTAGAGCTAAAGAACCTAAGTCACCCATAAATATTCTTGCTGGATGAGTATTAAATACTAAAAAACCTATGATAGCACCTACAAGTAGAAAACAAAATATTGCTATTTCTTGATAACCTTCTAACCAACCTGCATTCCAACTTATAACACCATAAGCAAAAAATGCAATTGCTGATAATCCTCCAGCTAAACCATCTAAGCCATCTGTAATATTTACAGCGTTTGTTGTTCCAACTAGTAAAAATAAAATAAATAAACCAAACATCCAACCTAAATCAATATATATATTTAAGAAACTTATGCTTAGAACTGGTTCTCCTCCACCTTTCATAAATAAATAAAAGAATACTAAAGCTATAATCATTTGAATTAAAAATTTTGTAACTAAGCTAAGACCATTGTTATTGTGATATTTTACTTTCATAAAATCATCGATAAAACCAAGTAGTCCATAAGCTAAAAATACAAATACCACGATTATTAAATTATAACTTATTGATATACTTCCCTTTAAATATAAAAGTATTAAAGATACAATAACTGGTATTATAAATATAAGCCCACCCATTGTTGGTGTTCCTTCTTTTTTTAAATGTCTTTCATTTATCAAATGACTTACTGATTGACCAAAATGAAGTTTTTTAAATAATGGTACAATAATTAGACCTGTTATTAATGATAAAACGAAACCTAACATTAAAGCCATCGAAGCTTTTGCTAAAATTAACATATTTCCACCTCTTTTTTATTATATAACATAATTTATAATATCTTAAGATTATTATTTTATTTTTTACAGAACTTTACATATTTTAGTTAAGCATTAGTACTATTGTGCCAAATTCTTTAGTGTATGTACCTGATTTTGGTGATGTATAAATTACTTTGTTACCATTACCTGAGTATTCAATTGAAAATCCTTTTAGTAAAGATTTTGCTTCATCTACTGTTTTACCAACTACATCTGGTACTTGGACATATTTTTGATCTAGCCATGTATATTCTTTTGCAATTCCTTCATTACTTTGTTTTATATCCAATATATCTATAGCACTCAAAAATATGTTTTTGGCAATAGGTGCTGCTACTACTCCACCATATTGAACAACATTTTTGGGATTATCAACTGCTATATATAAAACAATTTCTGGGTTATCTGCAGGCATAAAACCTATAAATGATAAGATATATTTACTATTTGAATATACTCCATTTTCAACTGTTTGAGCTGTTCCTGTTTTACCACCAATGCGATAGTTTTCAATATAAGCATTGTGACCTGAACCTTTGGCAACTACACTTTCTAAGGCATATTTTACTAATTCTGATGTTTCTTTTTTGATTATGTTTTTAGTACCTTTTGGACTAATACTTTTTATTATGGTATTAGTTTCTGGTTCTAAGAAATTTTTTACAATATATGGAGTGTAAAGAGTACCTCCGTTTACTATGGCTGATACTGCTCGCACTTGTTGAATCGGAGTTACACTTATACCTTGACCAAAGGCAGTTGTTGCAAGTTCAACATTTCCCATTTTATTTATATCAAATAATATTCCAGTTGATTCACCATTTAAATCTATTCCTGTTTTTTTACCAAAACCAAGTTCTTTAATATATTCCATTAATTTTTCTTTTTGAAGCATGAGTCCTAAACTGACAAAACCAGTATTGCAGCTATTTTCAATGACTTCAAGGTAAGTTTGCAATCCGTGACCACCGCGTTTCCAACAATGTAGAGTTGCACCATCAACATTTATTTTTCCAGTATCTGTGTATTTATCTTCGAATATATTTACTAAGCCTTCATTTATAGCTGCGGTATATGTTGTAATTTTCATAGTTGAACCTGGTTCAAAAGTCATCCATATTGGTAAGTTTCTATTTATAACTTCCTTGTTATAAGCTTTATAATTATTGCTATTAAAATTTGGTCTTGCACTACTTGCAAGTATTTCACCGGTATTAGGATTCATTGCTAAGGCAATAACACTATTTGGGTTATATTTGGCAACAACATTATCTAGTTCATTTTCTATTGCAAGTTGAAGATCTAAATCTATTGATAGTTGAAGAGTTATTCCACTTGTTGGTGCTTCATAAATTTCTGATAATTCAAGTTTTCTTCCTTTTCCATCTGAGAAATATTTTATTGAACCATTACTACCCGTTAGATATTTATCATAATATAGTTCTAGACCTGATAATCCTTGGTTATCAATACCTACATAACCTAAGACATGACTAAGTAAATTATCATATGGATAATATCTTTTGCTTTCTTTAACAAGGTATACTCCATCAAGTTTTAGAGAATCTATTGCTTCGGCGATATCATAACTTAAACCACGACCTTCGGGATGAACTCTTTCTATTGATGTTTTTTTGCTTACATGTTTTAGCATATCTTTATAGTCACTTTTAAGAATGTTACTTAAAGACGCAGCTGTTTTTTCTTTATCTTTGATTTGATTTGGTATTACAACTAGAGATGTTGTTGTAATATTTGTTGCAAGTTCACGACCTTTTCTATCAATAATTTTACCTCGATCTGCTGAAATGGGAAGTTTTCTACTCCATAGAGATTCTGCTAAAGTATTTAATTTTTTGTATGAAAATACTTGGATATAGAACACTCTTGCTATTGCTATAATTAAAATAATTGTTACTACTAGAAAAACATATCTAATTCTTGTATGTATATTATTATAAAACATAAATATCCCTCATAGAATTATATGTTTTATGAGGGATTATTATTATCTAGTTCTTATTTCATAGTCATATAAGTTAAATCCAAGGTTTATTGCTAGGTCTACAACTTCTTCATTTGTTAAGTTATCTATATTTATACAATAACCTAGTGCTACAATTAAACCTAAGGTAAAATATGCACTTAGGTAATAATTTTTTATATCAATTCTTAATCTATCTATATCTATATTCATAATTACTATTTTACCACTCCTTGGTTTTATTATAACAAATATATGAGAAAAAGACTAGCACTAACTAGTCTTCGATAATATCTATTGCAACTTTACCACGGAAGTATTTGCCTTGGTCGTAGTTTTGTGGTTGTCCAGTTCCATGTAATGTAAATGAAACTGTGTAAATTTGTTTTGATTTAGGTGCAACCACTACTTCAGTAGCCATTCTTCCATTAGATTTTGGTGCTGTTGTCCAGTCTTGGTTAAATCCATTATAAGTACTTGATACTTTAAACCAAAAATTTGGACTTGTAAATGTATTTTCAACATCAATCCATTCAATGTTATATTTTAATGGTTTATCTGTTGTATTTTCAATTGAGAATCTGATGTCTGGCACTTTTGTGTTAACATTTGGATCATCTTGATCATCTGGATAAAGATTTGATAATGCTATATTGTTACCATCTTCAAACATTACAACCAATGCAGCAGCTTCAATATTAGCACCATTGTCGCCGATTGTTGTTGAACCACCTTTTCCATTTTTATCAATTATGTATGTACAATTTCGATCACACTTGCCATCGCCATCTTCATCAATATTGAAATCAGGTTTTCCATCTCCATTTGTATCGATATTTAAATCTGGTGTTCCATCACCATCAAGGTCTATGTTTAAATCTGCTTTGCCATCGCCATCTAAATCAACATTTATATCTGGCCAGCCATCTTTATCAATATCACAATTTAAATCACATTTGCCATCACCATTTGTATCTTGGTTTGTTTTATTTGTTAAATTTCCATTTTCATCTGGAACATTAAATATTGGTTTCTTATTTCCGGCGTAATCTATTTTTTCTTCAGGTATTTTATCACCGTTTGTATCACAGTTTATATCACATTTACCATCGCCATCTAAATCAACATCAAGTTGTCCTTTGTTGTTAGCAACAATGTTTGATACACAATTTCGATCACATTTACCATCATTATCATCATCAATATTAACATCTGGTACTCCATCTCCATTTGTATCGATATTTAAATCTGGATTTCCATCACCATCAATATCGATATTTATATCTGCTTTACCATCTCCATCTAAGTCAATGTTTGTATCTGGCCAGCCATCTTTATCGGTATCACAATTTAATTTACATTTACCAGATTCATCTAGTTGATTCATTTCATTAAATATAGTGCCATCTGGACGAACTACATTAAATGTTGGCTTATTGCTATTTCTATAATCAATGTTTTGATCTGGTTTTTTATCTTTGTTGGTGTCACAGTTTACATCACATATACCATCTCCATCTAAATCAATATTTAAATCAGGAATTCCATCACCATTTAAATCGATGTTCATTTTTGATTTACCTATTAATTGAACTCCAGCATATGTTGCATAACCTGCTAGAAATAAAAAACCAAGTAGAAATAAAATTAGTAAAGCATTGTTACCTTTTTTAAATTCAAAAATTAATTTGTTTCCATTTTTAGAAACTCTCAAAGAATGAGGCAAAAATGTATCATTATCTTTGTTATCAAATACAACATTTAGTACTTTATCGATGTGTTTTTTTGATACTTCGATAGCACCTTCATACATCTTATTTAAAGTATCAATTATTAAATCATCTTGTTCTTTGCTTTTTAAAAGCATAAATTTTTTAATATCTATGACTTCTTTATTTTTCATAAATGTTTGTTCTTCATTCATTTCTTTCTTTTTAGCCATTTTTACCATCACCTACTTTATTAATAAATTTATTTTTTTCTTTTTCTTATCAAAGTCTTGAAAGAATGCATCAATTGTTTTTCTTATACCAGTTTCAGCTTTTTCTTTACGTTTCTTTGCTTCTTTCATTTCTTTTTCCATTAATCTTTTAAATTCTTTTTCTGTTATGTCTCCGGCGAAGACAAAGTCATTTACTAGTTTACTTATGATTGCTGAATTAAATTCTGCAGTTTGATTTGTTTTTTTGATTTCGATTGCTTCATTATCAACGAAAAATGCAAAGTCAAACTTAGTTTTAATGTCAGAATCATGTAATACTTCAGTTCTTTTATCTTTGCTTGTAACAGGTTTTATGTTATTTTTTTCTAGGTATTCCCAAAGTTCTAATGCTTTGATAAAGTTTTGTTCTTTTAATATTACATTAGTTTTTCTAATTGGACTTCTTACAGGACTAGATTCTTTTAGACTTTTAATAAATGTTGATGAACGAAATGCATTAATGATATCTCTGATGTGTTCAATACGTTCATCTAAGCTATGTCCATCTTTTGATGCATCAACTTCAGTTTCTTTTTTGCTAGTCATTGTTACATTGATGTTTACTTCTTCACCTTTTTTCTTCATTATACCTTGGTAAGTTACTTCACTATCGACATTTGCATAACTTTTTTGGTCTGATTCAGATAATTTGTTATTTACAAATGTATAAAGGTTATCAACTAAGGACTTTATGAATCGGTTTTCGTATAAGTCAACAGTTTCTTCTCTATAAACATTTAATAGTTTTAAAGGGATTACTGTGCCATCATCATGTACTTCTTGAATCATACTTGTGTGTTGAGCTAAGTGTCTGATTGATTCTTCAGTTACGACTTTTGCTTTTTCAATTGGTACGATTTTTTCTTCTTGAACAATAAATCTTCTGGGATTTCTTATGATGTTATCTAGATAAGGAATACATTCTTCGACCATGTCTATCCATGATGTATCACTTACACAAGCATCAATATCCCTTTTGACGGTTATATTTGAGGAAGTTGCCCCAACGAATGCTGAGGCTTTTTCCTTATTTAAATTATTAATATATTCTACTATATCCATAGACTCACCTAAATAGTTTTCTTAAGTCTTAGTAAGTATGCTTTACATTCTGGAGTTTTTCCTGCTCCGAATAGTTTTTCAAAATAATTAATTAAACCATCAATTTCATCTTTGATATATGCTAAATTTAATTGTTCAAATTTTCTTAATATTTTGTGAGCGATTAGATAGTCAATACCTGCGACTTCTTCACCACCACATGCAACGAATGCTGGTACGAATTCTTTTAATTGTTTTACAATTCTGTTACCAAATGCAAGTCTAAAGTGATCAATTACATATCTATCTAGTTGAGCAATTTTATCTAAGTTTTCTTGACTAACTGGATGTTCTGCACTAGCTTTTTCAAATAAACTTTCTAAGTACTTATAACTTGTTTTAATTTTGTCAGTATCAGGAGCTTCGAATTCTTCACATTTATCATCGATTGCAATTGGCATTGCTCTATCGTATACCTTGTCGGTAATCATGAATGTTGAGTCATCGTTGTTGATTGTACCAATGTACCACATATTTTCAGGAATTTTTAATTTACCATTTTCTAGTTTGATTGGGTCATTTGGCCAAACATTTGGAACTAGTTCAACTACCCAGTCTTTTTTATTTGGAAGTTCCAAGATAGATAACATTTCTGCGAAGTAATATTCAACACGAGAAATATTCATTTCATCAAGTAATGTAATATATACTTCATCATCATATTGAGCTTCATACATTTTTTCTAGAATTTCTGTTTCATTGAATTTCTTTGTAAATTCATTGAAGTAACCAAATATTTCTGTTGAGTCTCTCCATGAAGGTTGAACTGATGCAACAGTTGTTTCATTATCTACGAAATTACCAAAAGCATATGCTAGAGATGTTTTACCTGTTCCAGAAATACCTTCTAGAATGATTAATTTGTTTGATGCAAATGATGCAATAAATAATCTAATTAAGTTTATATCATAATATAGATGTAATTTTGATGCTGAATAATTTCTGAATGTATCGCAGAAACTTTCTAATGTGAAGTTGTTAACAATTTCTTCAGGAGTATAGTCTTTGAATTTTGCATCAACTGTACTTAGTTTAAAGAATCTGCTTTCTCCTTCTTTTAGTTCGTTCTTTGGAGTTCCGTCTTCATTGTATTCAATTTCTCCGTTTGCATTTGCAAGTTCACTGAACTTTTCAGCATTTCTTTTTAGTTTGAAAATTTCATTATTTAATGAATCAATTTCTTCTACTAACATGTCTTCTTTTTTAACATTTCTACGATATCTTAGATATGTTTTTACTGATTTATAGATTAAGAACACAATAAGTGCCATTATTGCAAGTAGGAATACTATTGATAAAACCATTACTAATAGACCTAATCCTTTTAAATCACTTTTATAGTCCCCGATTACTGTTATGTAAGTTACTACATTAAACATTTGGAATAACCCTTCACCTAAACCCTTGAATATTTTTATGAACCCTTCGAATAATGGTCCCATAAACTTTGTAAAAAATTCACCATACACACTCATCTTCTAATCCTCCTTATTCTTTACAATTAGTTTAACGTTCATTTTTTTGAAATTATTTTCATTGTCTAAATTATTTTTTATAAATTCTTTGTCTACGAGCACTTCCGTATTATCCATAAATATTGTTGCTTCGATGTTTTTGGTTTCTTCAAGTTCGTAGATAAAACTCATACCTATTTCTTTTAAATCTTTAATGTTTGTTTGATACTCAACTTCGTGTTCAAACGGAATTAATATTTTAATATTATCTTTTAAATATTTGTTATTTAATTTTCTAACGATGTTTGCTTTTTTTAAATATTTGTTAACACGAATTACATAAGTTGGCATTTCTCTGTTGCTGATTAGTTCTTCGAGAATTTTTAATTCTAAAACATCGAGTGACATTTCAAAGAATTTATTTTCATACGTTGCAAGTACCCGTTTGGATAAGTTTTCATCAAAATTTTCTAAATCTGGAATGTTGTAAGTATATGATACATCATATATTACTGGATTGTTACTTAACATCTTGTATGTGTTTTTAAATGCTTCACTTTCTAGACCACTTAGAATTTTTTTATCTTCTGCAGCGTTTTTCTTGATTGCTTCGAATAAGTCATTAACAAAATACTTGTTGTCTTTAACATTTAATACCTTAGTTTTTCTCAAATAACTAAGTAGATATTTAAATTTATTTTTAGTATCTTGATAATCACCATCGACGACGTTACAAGCAAAATCTACGTAACATGCACTACATATAATAACTGACAATAGAAATGTTTCGTTTTTTCTTAGTTTTACTATATCTATTGTGTCATGTAGGCGACAATATTCTAAGATTGCTTTTAAGACAAAATTGATGTTGTCGTTTGAATACTCAATTGGATTATCCTTATGAATATTGTTTTGGAAATAATAATTGTCAGCATAATTTTCTATTACTTCTTTTGCATATTTTGTAAAATCTTTCTTGCTATGCCACAAATTGTTATCCTCAATACTTATGATTGATTCTAAAATTTTTGCGTATTCGAGTAAGTCTTTAGATTTTTTACTTATATATTTATCTATTACACTTAAGCTCACTAGCCTCACCTAACCTATTCTTCATAAATTATACCAAATTAGCTAAAACATTGCAATATAACTTGTCAAATTTTAAAAAATTTATTGCCAAGTTACACTTTTTAGGGTAAAATTATAATAGGAAGAAGGTATAAAATGGATGTAAATGAATTAGATTATTCTGTTAATGCACTATTTAATCAAGATGGTACTGCAAAAAGGAGTTTTTCATCTAGTGCTGAAGAAATGAGTGTAAATAGACCTAAGGTTAGAAACAAAAGGCGTACTATTCAAAAAACTAAAGGTGTTAAAAATTTGGCTGAAAAAGCTATATTGTTTGTAGCACTTGGTTCTCTTTTAACTGTTGGAGCTAAATCTATTAAAAATACTCAAGAATTAAATGCTGAAGTTAAAAGAATAGAGACTGAACTTGGAGAGTCTGCTACTGCTAATAAGGAATATGGTGGCTTTAATGAACAAGCTGGTGAATACTATTGGTGGTATGATGTTGGTGGTGCATCAAAAGATATTTTGGATAATAACAAAAATTATGATATTGATACAAGAATCTATGGTTGTTATAATAAACTTGGGGATTATGATAAGATTGAGCATATGGATAAAATATTTCAAAATATGTCTACTCTTATAGCTAATGATCCAAGTAAATATACCGAAAATGAAATTAGAGCTTGTATGCATAATTCTTTCCAAGATTATTTGGATAGTAAAAGTATTTCACTTAGTGACTATGAATCCTTAATGAACAAAGTCCTTATAGCGTATGCAAAAGGTAATGTTAATATGGATGAAGTAAATGAATTACTTAGTGAATTAAATCAAGGAGGAGCAAGATAATGGAAGATGTTGAAATAATAACTCTCGAAGATAATAATGATTATATTGTTACTAAAGAAATAGTAGTTGATAATGCAAAGTTTGTTTTTTTAACTAAGACTGATGATGTTGCTTCGTTTTGTATTAGAAAAATTAATATCATTAATGGTGAAGAATTTCTTGTAGGTCTAAATGACCATGATGAATTTTTAAAAGCTTTGAAAGGTTTTACTGAAGAAGTTAAATCTTCATAATTATTGTAAACTGCCTAAAGGCAGTTTTTTTATGAATTAAAAAAGTTGCATATTTTGCAACTTTAGAATAATCTTATTATATCTTGGGCTGTTATTAGTAACATTAATAATAGTAATAAACAAAAACCAATCATGTGACATGTGTTTTCAAATTTTGAATTTATTGGGCTTCCTTTTATTTTTTCAACAATAAGGAAGAATACTCTGCCTCCATCAAATGCTGGGAATGGTAAAATATTTATAAATCCAACATTGATTGATAAAAATGCTGTAATATAAATCATGTAATTAAGTCCAAGGGCAACTCCTTCATTAACTACTTGATACATACCTACTGGACCAGATAAGGCACTAGTTGAAATTTTTCCAGTAATTAAGCCACCTACTGTAAGCCACATTGATTCTACTACACTACCAAATTTTAAGAATGCATATTTTAGTGAACCAACAAAACCAGTTAATGGGGTTTGATCTATTTGAATACCAAATACTTGTCTTTCTGTACCATTTTCTTCTTTTTCAACTTTTGGTACAACTTTGTATGTGTCTTTGCTACCATCTTCATGTTTTACTTCGAATGTATAGTAATCATTTTTATTTTTCATAACTAATATAATTTGAGCAACATCCCAGGAATTTACTTTTTTACCATTGATGCTTGTTATGATATCACCGGATTTAATTCCAGCTTCTGCCATTGGATAACCCTCAACTGTGTTTTTTACTTTTGCATCAAGGGTACTTCCTCCCCAGATTAAGGCACTTATAAATAATAGAACTATTGCTAATATGAAGTTATTTACTACACCTGCTACCAATATTATAATTCTTTGCCACCAAGGTTTATTACACATATAATCTTCTTTTTTTACTGAACCATCAGCATCTTCATAAACTTCTCCAGCCATTGATACAAAACCACCAATTGGGAATGCTCTGATATTATAATTTATTTTATCTTTACCCTTATGAGTATGAATAACTGGACCCATACCTATTGAAAACTCATAAATATGAACACCAAACTTTTTAGCCCAGATAAAATGTCCAAATTCATGAACAAGTATTATAATGCCTAATATAAAAATTAATATTAATATTGAAATAAACCACATTATGTCATCCTCCTTATAGACTCATCATTAATGCATATGCTAAAACTACAAATATACTACTATCTAATCTATCAAGTATTCCACCATGACCTGGCAAGATATTTGAAAAATCTTTGATACCATTTTCTCTTTTAATTTTACTCATTATTAAGTCTCCAATTTGACCTACTATTGATAAGATAATTGTTATAATTACTAGTTTGATATCAATTGAACTTATTAGAAAGTTATAAAAAATTAAACTTATAAGACTACCAGCAAGTAAACCACCGATTGATCCTTCCCACGTTTTGTTTGGACTTATTTCCTTACACATTTTGTGATGGCCAAATTTTGATCCTATTAGGTAAGCAAATATATCATTAAACATTGGAATGAATAATATCCATGCTAGTAAATATACTGATTCACTTCTTATTATTAGGAACGTATTAAATGCTATACCAAGTAAGAAACTCATACCTATTAAATAGAATGCATCACTACTTTTATAAGTATCATTTTTATAAAATACTAAAGGTATTAACATTGCAAGTAATATCAAAGCTATAAGTGAATAATCATAGCCATTTCCTAAATCCATCATACTATAATTACTTAATATAAGCATTAATACAAGACTTAAGCCAATCATTAAATTAGGTATTTCTCCGTGTGATTTTGGTAAATCAATTATTTCTTTATAAGCTAAGGCTGCGATTAGACATAGACCTATTTCAAAATAAATACCGCCCATTATTATAAGGGGTACTACTATTAATAAAGCAACTATTGCACTAATTATTCTTTTTTTCATATATCCTCCGAATTTCACTTAAAAGTATATCATGTATTTTTCATTAACACAACAACATTTTTGGAAAAAAGCTCCGTTTGGGAGTCCTTCCTATGTTTTTGGTACTATTTATTGTAATAATATGTAAACTCAATACTTTTTAAGTTACCATTTAATTTATATTTATTATCAATTTTAACTAAGTCAAGGTTATAGATTCCTTCGTTGATTGTTAATATTTCTCTGATTTCATCCATACTTGAAAATACATGTTCTTCGTTATTTACGAATAAAGCAAATTTATTATTTTCATCTACATATAAATTAGGTAGTGGTATCAAACCATTTTTAGATCTGTATGTAACCTCTTCTCGAATTTCTTCTTGAATTTTAGTAAATATTTCTTTTAGACTTTCAAGACCTTCACTTGCATTAAAGTAACAATTAGGGGAAGCAATATCAATTAAATCATGAGTTGAAACATCACTACCAATTCCAATCGAATATACTGTTTTAGCTTTTTCTTTTACTTCTTTACCAATGCTTGGTGAGTAACCTGAGTTATCATATCCATCACTTACAAATATTACAAATATATTATCTTCACCAGCTAGATAATTTGTGATTAAATTATTTGCATTGGTTAGACCACTATTAAATGAGGTACTTCCTTTTGTTGATAGACCATTGATAATGCTTTTTGCTGTTGCAGGGTCTGTTCCTTTTGTTAAAAGTGTTGTTGCTGTATCATCAAATGATATTACAGAAATTGTTGAACCTACATCAAAAGACATACTATCAATTAAATTGTTTGAAACTTCTTTTAAGTTTGTTAGTCTGGAATTTGATGACATACTTCCTGATATGTCTAATACTAATATGAGATTTACTCTGTTTTCAATTTTTACGCCGATAGTTCCTTTGTCAATTCTATCAGCTTTGGTATCAACATCTAAGATATTCCATTTAGCATTTACTACTTCATCATCTTTAATTGTTTTTAAATCATACACTCTATTACCTTCAAGGTTTTCCCAATAATCAAATAAGTAACCATTACGTACTGGTGTTAAAAGCGGATATTCACAATCTTCTTTCATGTAGTAAATTGATTTTGTAATGATATCTGTACTTGATACATTATTATAGTTAAATGTTATTTTACTAATATTTACTTCTTGTTTTGTTATGTTACCTACGTTATCCATTGCACATAAATTAAATTTACCACTTGATGTGATTTTAATTGGATTTTTGCTATAGTTATCTTTTGGGCATTCAGTTTTTGTTAATTGATAACCTTTTATACCTGATCCACTTAAATCTGTTGTGTTAAGTTTTAATTCTTGTCCTTTGTTATATACTACATCTAGTTTTTTAGATATAATAATTGGATTTTCTTTATCAACACTAATTTTTTGACTTACTGTGTAGTTTTTATCATTTATTTTAACAAGAGCTGTATATATTGTATCAACTACTGTATCAGTTTTAACTGTTATTTCTTTTGATGAATCTTTTTTTAATAGTTCATAATAACCGTTTAAGCTTGAATATTCAACTTCACTCATCTTTATGTCTTCTTCAGTAATTTTATTGTTATTACTTACTATTTTTAATGTTAAATTGTTATTGTACCAGCCATTACACTCATGGAAATTTTCTTCATTATCCATCTTACAAAAAATATTTACTTCACTAGTATTAAAACTATTTTCATTACATGTTCCATCTTTGTTTTCTTTTTTATCTAGAAGTGTTGCTTCATATTCTTGGTCTTTTAAGATAATGTGAATCATATAACAGTTTAATTTATTATCTTTATTTCTTGGATCATATATATATTTATCATCATCTGCTTTTAGATACCCATTTTTAATTAAAAAATCAACGTTTATATCAATTGTTCCAGTAATACCTGTTTCTTTGGCATAACTTTCTGCTTTTGTTAAGATGTCGTTTATAGTGTTTTCATATACTTGTTCTAAAATATTTTTTCGTACACCTATAAATATACCTGTTGTTAATGCTAGTACTAGGGCAATTATTACAATAACTGCAATTAATTCCACTAAAGTAAAACCCTTATTTTTCATTTTTCCCTCCACTTACTCTACTATTTAATTATAAAGTATTTAATAGTATATTTCAAGATATTTTTTTACGTAAATTTTGTGTAAATTGTAGTTTTTTCTTTTCATTTATTTTACTTTATTTACATTATTTTACACTACATTTTTAACCACTAAAAAAATATTTTATCCCAGACTTCTGGGAAAAATCACTATTTCTGCAAAAAATTTTTCAAAAAATGACAACAAAAAAGAAATATATATAGTGAAAGGGATAAAAATTAAATAAAATAAAAGGAGGTAAATAATATAGAAACAAAATTAAACTTTTTAAATTTAACTGATGATTTAGTTTTTAAAAAAATTATGTCTATCCCAGAATATGTTAAAGATTTTGTTAATGCTTATCTTGAGTATTGTGGTTCTCCACTTAAAGTGGCATATGTTAACACAATCCCTCAAAAGTATATTCAAAATGACAATGTTGCATTACATGATTATTATTTAGATATTTTAGTTACATTATCAAATAATGAAATCTATAATATAGAAATTTATAATGACTTTGGAAGTGAACAATGTAAGAAGTCTGTTGCATATACTTCATGGTTATATTCACATCAATTAAAGAAACAAGAAACATACTCAAAAGCTAATAAGGTAACAAGTATTAACCTAATTACTAACGAATTTTTAGAAAACAATGAATTTTTAAACGATTATCAACTAAGAAATGAATTCACTTCAAAAATATTACTAAATGATTTGATGGATATTGTATTAATAAGGCTTGACAAAACTTCAGAAAAAGAATATACTAAACGTAAACAAAGGTTAAATCAGTGGTGTAGATTTATTGTAGCAAATAGCTATGAAAAAATGGAAGAAGTAGCGGAAGGAGATGAGATGTTTATGAGTTCAATAGAAGTAATAAAAGATTTTGTTAATGACCCAGATGTCATTAAATTTAAAAAAAATGACAAAAGCAGATTAATTGATGCTTGTACCATTGCTGAAAACAAAGGTGAAACAAAAGAAAGAGTAAAGATGATTCAATCTTTAGGTAAATCATTATCTTGTAAAAAAATCGCAAAAATATTGAATATGCCTATAAATGACGTTAAGAATTATATGAACACTGTGTTATAAAAAGTAAAAGAATATATCAATATGAAAATATAAAAATTTTATCCCTTTGTGATATATTCTTTTTTTATTTAATAATATATATTATGAATGATATAAGTAGAAGGTTAAAACGATTAAGAAATGAAGATATTATATGGATAATTTACTTTTTTATTGTTGTTTTTGCTTTGTATTCAAATAAATTAGATAGAGACTTTTTACTTAAACATGATAATGGTGCCTATAAAAATGAAAAATATATTAATATAAGTATATTTTTTGTTACTTTCTTTATTTACTTATATTTTGTTTTACTTTTAACTGAAGATTTAAGTAATATGGAACGCAATTTTAATAATGATAATTATCGTTCAACATTTATTCAGCTTATTGCTGCCCTACTATTTTTGATTGGGGGTAGTATTTATTTAATAAATGAAATTGTTCGAAAAGATAATGATCTTGATGTCGGTCTTATTTAAAGTTACGATATGATTTATGATTTTCTAAAGTTACTTTACTAGTTTTAGCTAAATCTGATACAGTTAAGACTTGATATCCATTTATATATAATAATGGTAATAATTTTTCAATTGCTGAAATACTAGTTTTATGAATATCGTGAAATAAAATTATATCTTTATCAGTTATATTTTCCAAAGTGTAATTAACTAAATAATCTACATCCTTGTATCTCCAATCTAGGGTATCAACATCCCATAAGATAAATGATGCATCTAGATTATTTTTAATATTTTTATTTATTTCTCCGTATGGAGGTCTAATTAAATGGAATACTTCACCAGTTATGTTATATAATGCTTTATTTGATTTATTAAATTCATCTTTTATTACTTCTAATTTTTGTCTTTTAAAATTTTTATGATTATATGAATGATACCCAATTTCCATTTTTGATTCATTCATGTATCTGATTGTATCTTTGTAGTACTCAATATTTTTACCTAGAATAAAAAATGTTGATGATGCTTTATTATCTTTTAAAGTATTTATTAAATCATTTGTGTAGATACATGGTCCGTCATCAAAAGTAATAGCGATATGTTTTTTGTTTTTTTGAACTACTCTACCATCTTCATTTTGATATTTTTTATCTAACTTATATGTTATATCTAAGTAATCTTTTATTTCATTATAGTTTACATGTAAGAATAACTCTTCACTTACTTCGGGTGTTATTTCATAATCATAAAAATAAATTATAAGCTCATTATCATTAATAAAATATGCATTGGTTTTGTTGTGTTTATCAAGTACTTCAGCAATAAAATTTGGATATTTTAAATATAATAATTCTTTTACTTTAGCCCAGAATAAAGAAACATATTCTTTTTTTAAAATAGATTCTATGGATACTTCTTCACCAGATTTTATATTAAATAATTTTGAGATATATCTATCATCTTCGATACTTACAACATTTTTATATTCACCTATTGTTTGTTCATCAACTAAAGATGCTACACTTTCAATATATTTGTTTACATCATTATTTTCAACATCATTGTATGCATATGTTTTTTTCAAAAGAAAAAAGAAAATGAGAAAAATTATACTTAATAATATTATTATAATTAATCCAGTTTTCTTTTTTGTTATCATTTTATCAGTCCTTACACATTTTTAATATTTTTACGTTTAAATACAATAAATGAAGTAATGACCATGATTAAGAAATATATTATGCAAACAATTACTGCGTGAGTAAAGCTTGTGCCGTACTGACTAGTAGCTCCGAATAAATATTCATTGAAGTTCCAATTGGTTGTTACAAAATATTTTAATATCTCTATTTTATAATAAACTGCAAGCATATTAATTATTGATGATGCAATGAAACCTGCAAATGTTATTACTATTGCAAATGCTGTGTTACCAATTATAGTTGATACTGCGAATGCTAATGTTATTAGTAATATTATTTCAGGTAATATAGCCATAGTTTTAATTAATATGTATTTAAATAATCCCATTATTTCTAAGGTATTCGTACTAAAGTTATATGTTACAACATGATTTGTAATTGATTGAAAACCTAGGAAACATCCTCCGATTATAAAATCCATAAAGTATGCAACAATTACAAATAGAAGTAACATTATAAGTACAGTTATAAATTTAGATAAGAGGATTGTATTTCTCTTGTATGGGGTTATAAGTAAAGATTTTATTGTTCCTTTGTTATATTCTTCACTTACAATTGAACCTGCTATCATTACTCCAAAAACTAAAATCAAGAAAATATAATTATCAAAGAAATGCATCAAACTTGATCTTAAATCTTGTATATTATTAGTATCCTCTTTTGTATCTAAAATATACTTACTTTCATAATATGTTTTTACATTTTGTTGGTAATCACTATTTTTAGGATCAACATTTTCATAAAAATATTTGCCATATGAAGCATTATTAATTGATGATATTGCTTGATTTAGATAATCACTTCCATATGTAACATTTTCTTTCAAGCGATATTCAAGCATTTCAATTTCTGTTTCTTTTTGAAAAATTGATGCTTTTAAGTTTCTAACTTCTTTTTTAGATAAATTTTTATCCAAAAGACCAGTCTTTAATATTTCTAAGTCATTTTTTCCTTTCGCTAAATCAGTATTTACAAAGTATTTCCAATCATTATTTTTAAAGGCTTCTTTATATTTTTCATATTCTAATTTGTATTCTTCATTATTCTTTTCATTATAATAAGAACTTGCTACCAGATAAAAATCATCTAATTTATATGCTTGCCAATCACTTGATTTATATTTTTTATAGTATTCATTCATTTCCTTGGCTACTGGATCTGGATCAGATGGATCATAATAAACTGATGGATCATAAGAGTAACTTGCGTCTTTTGAATTTATAAATGATACTAAAACCATAAACATTGCTGTTATTATTAAAACTATATAAATACTTTTTTTATGTAGTAATTTAGTTATTTCATTTTTAATTAGCTTTATCACTTTTTCATACCTCCGGTTTTCTTTAAGAATGCTTCTTCCAAAGTAAGTTCAGTTAATGTTACTTCATATATTTTTATATCTTCATTAACTAATGTTTTAATGATACTTGCAATACTCTCTTTTTCTCCATTAATGCAAAATGTAGTTTTAGTAACTTCATACATTCCATCAAGTTTTATATTTTTAGTATTATCTACCTTGAATAAATATTTATTATTATTATCTTTAAATTTCTTAACTTCACTTTTTTCTAAGATAACTCCATTATCAATGATTAATACTTTGTTACAAAAGCTTTCTAGTTCTGCTAGGTTATGACTTGATATTAAGACACCCATTCCTTCTTTAGCTAATCTTTTTAAAAGTATTCTTAAGTCTTTGATTCCTTCAGGGTCTAATCCATTTGTGGGTTCATCTAAAACTAATAAATTAGGTTTATTTATTAAGGCTCTAGCTATACCAAGTCTTTGACGCATACCTAATGAGTATTTACTTACTTTATCATGAATACGATTTTCAAGACCTACAGTTTGAACTATAGTTTTTAAATCATCATCAGTTACTCCTTTATATAGGTTTGCAACTAGTTTTAAATTTTGCCAACCACTTAGATACATATATGTATCGGGATTTTCAACAATAGCTCCGACTTTTTCAATTGATTTAACAAAGTCTTTTTCAACATCATATCCATTAATTTTAACAGAACCACTATCAATATTTTGTAAACCAAGTATTAATTTTATCGTGGTAGTTTTACCAGAACCATTCGGACCAATAAAGGCAAGTATATCTTTTTCATCAATCTCAAATGAAACATCTTTTAAAATTTGTTTTTTTCCAAAACTCTTACATAAGTTTTGACACTCTAATATTTTTTGCATAATTTCTTTTCCTTTCAACTTCATTATAACAACAAAGAAAAACAGATGCAATAACATTTACATCTATTTTACGTTAATTTATACATATATTTCTTTAAAAGACACAGTTAAGTTAATGGGCTCGCTCAAACCGCGAGATGCGGCAGTTGGGGTCTTCCACCACGCCAATTTCTTCACTTCACATTTATTTTGCACCCCGCCTGACCTAGCACGCGGACGCGCTAGACAGGCATGTCCGATCCTAGTTTATTCTGATCTTATTACTGGACAGTTTTTAATTTGAGTTTTCGGTATATATTTTATATCAAATCTTTCGTTTATCTAAAAAAGCACCGATTTGGTGCTTTTCAATTGTGACAACTATTGTTATAATTATAATATCAAAAAAAATAAAAGGAGCTGTCACATGTCTAAATTATATAATAACAATAACACAATTGTAAAGGGATTTTCTAATTTTTTTAAAAAATTTACAAAATCAAAAACACTACTTAACTTTGTTCCGGGAATGTTTTATTCAATGATTCAGGCACAATCAGTTAACTATGTTAAAATAGCAACTGAATATTTTAAAGAATTAAATTCCTCTATATATTTGAATTCTATTCACAAAAGAATTTATCGAACATTACATAATCATCACTATACTTTTCATAAGCTGTTTGATGATATTGTAAATGAAGTTTTATCAAAATATAAGTTGTCTCATGAAGATAGGAACATTCACATTTCGTTTGATCATTCTTATGATAAAGACCACTTTACCATATTGATGTTTACTGTAAGAATTGGAAAGCAAGGTATTCCAATTTATTTTGAAGTGTTTCTTGGAAAAAAAGATGAAGAAAGTGGTGAAGCATTTAAAATGATTAATTTAAAAAAAGGAATTTTATATTGCCACAACTTAATAAAAAAATATATTCCAGATGCTAACATCATCTTTCTTGCAGACAGATGGTTTGGTAATTTGTTTCCCTTAATGCAATACATTGATAGCTTAGGAGATATATTTGTTTTTAGATGCAAATCAAACTTAAAAGTTTTTTATCAAAAATACCCAGAAGATCATAAAGTTTGGATGCCAATTAAAGATTTACCACATCTTGTTCACGCATCCAAACTTTACCACAATTTGGAATTTACCAGAAAAAAATATATATTTAATCTAGCATATTGTAAAAGTAAAAATCATAAAGAAGCATGGCTTTTAATTACCAACGGAAGACCCAAACTTGCTAAAATATATTATGGTTACAGATTTGGTTCTATTGAATTCTTATTTAAATCTCAAAAAACAAATGGATTTTATTTAGAAGAAAGTGGTATAAAAAAGATACATGCATTTGATAACTTATATTCTCTAGTATGTATTGCTAGTATTTTTTTAACATGTCTTGGTACGGAAGTTTCAAAAAACAGTGCTTGTTATAGAAAAATTGGAATAACACCAACAAGAAAAGGTACAAATTCAACCAGATCCCATAGAGTAATATCAAGATTTAAAACTGGTTTATTGCTTTTTAAAATGGCATCAGCACAAAATTGTAAAAGGTATTTTAGACTCCCTATTAATTTCACTCTGTATGACGCTTAGCTTTAAATCATTATTTACAACTTTTTAAAAGGTAATTTATATTGCCTATTTTCAGCATGAAAAAAAGACATGAAATTAATTAAAAATCATGACTTTTATTACTTTTCAACTTTTACCTTATTTTATTAGCTGTTTTTCAAAACTGTCCAGTATTAAGTTACCAAAATCGGATCAGTGGCTGTGCCGCTTCCCGATGCATAGTTCACGGAAGATGAGAGATAGAAGACTGGGCGCACC
>ENA-OOXT01000322-OOXT01000322.1-human-gut-metagenome-genome-assembly--contig:-NODE-322-length-36470-cov-11.609090_pt1 | contig 36470 bp, 38 predicted proteins | sample MGYA00241590_ERZ501349 | MGnify/ENA primary metagenome ERZ501349 (study PRJEB25962, sample SAMEA2042838) | human gut metagenome | biome: human gut; feature: human-associated habitat; material: faeces...
AGGCGAAAAATCCCTCGCTGTTGGTCATATTCCCGGTTTTCAGATAGACCCTAATGCAATTTCCAACTTTGCAATAAAATCTTTTTTGCTCTGGGCGTACTGCGCTTCGTGTATATTCGCACCTACGGAAGTACCTGCTCTTGCGAGCTGATCGGTCATATCTCTTGACACTACCATATGGTGCGGATAAATCCCGCTTTTTTCCGGACAGCGCCGATAGAAAATGCTGCTGTCCGGTAATCGGACAGCAGCATTGTAATTGGGGATAAGTTATCAGCGCTGTACGCGGCCCGACGCATTTCCGGCCGCGAGAGCCTCAACTTCGGCTACGCTCATCTGGTTGAAGTCGTGCTCAATGCTGTGCTTCAGGCAGGAAGCGGCGACTGCAAAGTTGATCGCCGCCTGATCGTCCTTGCCGGACATCAGCGCGTAAATCAGTCCGCCGCCGAAGCTGTCTCCGCCGCCGACACGGTCAACGATATGGATGCGGTAGGTGGGAGAAAACACGGCCTTGTCGCTTGCCGCGTCATACAGCATTCCTGCCCAGTCGTTATCGCTGGCGGACAGAGAGCCGCGCAGCGTGATGGCGACCTTCCTGCATCCGAAGCGCTGCGCGATCTGGCGCGCGACGCTGATATAGCCCGCATGGTCGAGCTTGCCGCTGTTAATGTCGGTATTTTCCGCCTCGATCCCGAAAACGTCCTTCGCGTCTTCTTCGTTTGCAATGCACACATCAACATAGGGCAGCAGCTTTGCCATGACCTCGCCGGCCTGCTCGCGCGACCACAGCTTTTTTCTGTAATTGAGGTCGCAGGAAACGGTCACGCCCTTTTCCTTTGCGGCCTTGCACGCCTGCAGGCAGGCTTCCGGCATCTCGCCGCCCAGAGCAGGAGTAATTCCGGTCCAGTGGAACCAGTCAGCGCCCTCAAAAATGCCGTCCCAGGCGAATTCCTCCGCCTTTGCCGTCGCGATCGACGACCCGGCGCGGTCATATATGACCTTGGACGCGCGCTGGGACGCGCCTTTTTCACAGTAGTACACGCCCAGACGCGGGCCGCCGCGCAGAAGATACTTCGTATCGACCCCGTAGCGCCTCAGTTCGTTGACAACGCACTGTCCTATCTCATGTGCCGGAACCTTGCTGACAAAGGCGGCATCCACACCATAATTCGCGAGAGAAACAGCGACGTTCGCTTCTCCTCCGGCATAGCTCACCTCGAAGCTGTTCGCCTGCACGAAGCGAAGGTACCCCTCCGGGTTCAGGCGCATCATAATCTCACCAAAAGTTACTGCTTTCATGACTTTCTCCTCATGTATGTTAATTTTTCAGAAGATGGATCGCAAAACCGGCGATTTCGTCTTTGAAGTAGATGGCGGTAAGCTCTCCGTTTTTGTACTTTGCCGAACTTTCGTCAAACGCGACGCCTTTTCCCTTCAGCTCGTCCATCGCCTTTGCCATGTCGTCCACGGCGATGCAGATGTGGCCGTTGGTTCCTCTGCCGTTTCCCTTTACGATCTCAATCATTTTGTCGCCGACAAATATGGATGAATTGCCGTACTTCGGCTCAAATCCGAACAGAACATGAAACAGCTCCGCGATCTGCGCGGCGTTCTCCGCATTGGCGGCGTTGATTCCCAAATGCGCAACTTTCATTTTCGCACTCAGCCCTTCGCGATGGAGACCATCGTTCTGGCAACCTCCGTTATTTTCTCAAATTCGCCGTTCTCAACCCATTTTTTGTTGACCAGATTTCCGCCTATGCCCGCGCCGCACATGCCGAGGTCGAGATACTCCCGGAGATTCGTCTCGTTTACGCCGCCGACCGCCATCATGGGTACGTGGCTGATCGGCGCCCGCACGGCCTTGACGTACGCGGAACCAAGGTTTGCGATCGGGAAAAGCTTTACGAAATCGGCGCCGTTGTTGTAAGCGGTCAGGATCTCCGTGGGCGTGAGCGCGCCGGGCATGGACACAAGCCCAAGCTCCCGCGTGCGCTTTATGACGTCGATATTGGTATCGGGGGAGATGATATACTTTGCCCCCGCGCTGGCGGCAAGCTCAACGAGCTTAACGGAGGTCACTGTGCCCGCGCCGACCTCCATAGTTCCGCTGTACGCCTCGCTGACGGCCTTGATCGCGGCGGCGGTGGTTGCCCAGCTATCCGGGTTTTTCTGGTCAAAGGTTATCTCAACAAGCCGGAAGCCGCCCGCGTAGAGGGCCCCGGCGACCTTCAGGCATTTTTCCGGCGCGATGCCGCGCACGATCGCGATCAGCTTTTCTTTTTTTATGGTCTCAATTACATTTTCTCTCATTGATACGCACTTCCTTTTTTTGAAAAAGCCCCGCGGACCGCGAGGCTCTTTCATTCTCATCACAGATATTTTTCGCCAAAGGCGACCAGCGCCTTTTCAAAGCACTGCATCGGCACTCTTGCCATGCCCGCGCCGATCAGGCCGCCGACACGGTTGAACATACCGCCGTGAATTGCCGGGCAGACGCCCTCCTTGAGTACCTTGCGGATATCGATGCCGACGGGGAGGAAATCGAAGTCCAGGTTGGGGATGGGGAAGTTGTAGTTCTTCTCCATCGTGATCCTGTACATTTCCTTCGTCTGCCCGATGCTCTCCTTCAGCGTCATGCCGCGCAGATTGCACACGATGGGGCTTGCCGCGGCGGCAAAGCCGCCCATGCCGTAGCATTCGACGACGCAGGAGTCGCCCATCCACGGGAGCTGATCCTTCTCGGTGAACTCCGAGGAGGTGTAGCGGCCCTTCATCATCGGTGCGGGAGCGGTGAACCACTGTCCCGGCAGGGATGCGATCTTGATGCCGAACTCGACGCCGTTGCCGCAGACCGCCGTGACCATGGTCGAATACTCCGTGCCGTCCGCCGCGACCAGCGCCGCTCTTGCCGCGGCCTGACCATAGCAGTGGAAGAAACGCGGCGTATCGACGATATACCGCACCGTCTTCATGATCTCCTTCTTGGGTCTGTCCAGCTCAAACAGTGCCGGCAGCATGAGCCGGTCATAAATGTAGTCGCAGGCGGTCTGGCGGGTGTGGTTCTCGTCGCCCATCTGCATGCTTTCGGCAAGGATCGGCTTGATGGGGATGCCGCCCAGCTTGTGGAGCGCCTCCACCATGGGCGGGAACAGCTCCTCGCGCATATAGCGCAGGTTCTCCGCGATCTCCTTGGAGTAAAGGCCCCAGCCGCAGAAGCCGCCCTGAAACGGTCCTTCCGCCGGGAACGTCGCGGCGACGGTATGGTTGTGCCGGTCCTCCACAACGTTCAGGACGACGGACTTTGTAATGATGCCCGTGCCCGCGCCGACCGTGTTGTGGTCGAGTGCGCTGGAAATCTTGATCTCGCCTGCCTTGAGGCGCTTGACCGCTTCTTCCTCGTCCTTCGCCCAGCCCTCAAAGAGCATTGCGCTGACCATGCCGCGCTTGTGGAGCATCGTCATGTCCTCATAGGCGATTGGGGGGCCCGAGTGGAGGATCATGTGATCCTCCAGCCCATCGACGCATTCGATGGCCGGCTTCATATCCACCCAGACGGGGTCGCTGTCCATGAGCATATGGACTGTTTTCTCATTTGCCTGCGCTATTTTTTCTTTTATATCCATCTTTGTCGCGTCTCCTTCTGTGTTCAGAGCAGTTTGTCAAGAAGCGCAAGGATCTCCGGCTTCAGCTTGACGGGCGGACGCCACTCCAGCTGCGTCACCTTGACGCCCTGCTTTTCTACCGCTTCATAGAAGCTCTGAAGTCCGACATTGATCACTTTCAGCTTTTCGTGTTTATAGAAGTCACTGTTTTCCAGCACCGACAGGCCATGCTCCCGGCAGATGGCATCTGAGATTTTGCGCAGCTCCTTGTGATCGCCAATTTTATTCTGGAATTTGCTCCCGTCTTTGAACGAAACCGGATTCACAACAAAGTGGCAATGGATATTATCTGTATTCAGATGCACCGTCACAAGCACCTGATACCGGTCACCCCACATTCGGCGGGCCGTTTCCTTGCCAATCTCAAAGGCCATCTCCGGCGTGACCTCGCCCGCCCGAAAACTCTGGATTCCGTGATAGGCTACCACACTGCCACGGTTGCCAAAGCGTTTCTGAACGGCCACCATTTCCCCATAGGCATTCTGCTTGGAACAGTTGATCCCGCCAACGAACATGGTACGGTCCGTCTTGGCATCATTGGCGGCGTATTTCAGCGTGTCGTAGAGGTCGCTGTCTAAGTACCGCTGGGGCGTTGTCTTGTCCGGATCGTCCGCATAATCCAGCACCGCTTTCAGCTGGCCCTTTACAGGCCAGAATCCGGTAACGGCCAGAGTACGCCCTCCTTTCTGGGCATAAGCAGGGTATCTGAGATTTCTTTCAGCAGCATACAGATAGCGGTATCCGTTTCCGGGGATACTGTCAAATTCTGCAACTGACCAATTTTTTCCAACAGGAGAAATACACTTTCTGGAATGATTGGCTGCGGCGCATACCCCAAAGCACGTTGCTTTACATATTCACTCATACTTAAGCCGCATTTCTTGGCAAGCACTGCAATTCTCCTTTTCTCCTGATCTGTGACCCGGAACGCAATTCGATTTTCTTTCTTCATAAATCAGCTCCTTGTATTTTCTTTGCCGGGGGATTGGGGTTCTCCCCAAAGATCAGCCCAGTTTCTGGGCTTGAGGGGAAACTTGTGGCACACTAGTTCCCTGCTTGTTACACTACAGGACAACTTCTGCTTTCCGTAGATAGATACGTTTGCTTCTTACCGTTTCTTCAAAGGTCAATCTCAGATTTGTACCAATCGGAATATCCGCAAGGCCCAGATAATCCGCCTCCGGAAACGTACAGGCAACGATTTTCCTGCCATCCGCGAATGTGAAGAAGCATTCCAGGCAACGCTTTCCCCATACCTTCAAGTCCAAATATGCGGTAAAAGTTCCTGTTTCCGTGATGAAATGATAGCTGCGGATATCAAATTCGCTTTGGGCCAATTGCGCTTTGGATAGCGCCCTTATCTTTTCCATAGTGTCCTCCTTTCTGACGGCGGTTTCGGCAAGAAGTGCCACCATATTTTCCAATTTTGCCATCACAAACCATCAAATACGACGGCGTAGCTTTTGGGGATGTTCGTGCAACGATGGCGTTTTCCCCCAAAAAACGCCGTCATTTTGTCATTCCATGCCGTCGAAAGCATTCAAAAACGCCAGCGTCTGCTCGGCATTTTCCTGTGATGGCTGGGGAGACTCCTGGGCGGGCTGAAAAGAAGCTGTATTTCCCAGCCCTTTCAGCTCCTCCCGAAGCATCAGCCGGAATCTGCCCATGAAGGAGTCCTCTCTACTTTCTGCCTCCTGGGCATCCAGACAGTCGTTAATGGCCTGCACCACGGATTTGCTGAAAGAACTCCCCGCCGCTTTCTGATTCCTCAGATACTCCAACGCACGGGCATCCTCGGCACGGGACAGCTTGAAGCGTATCGTGGTTTTGGCGGCCCTCATTTCACGCCTCCCGTTACATTCTGCACGTCAGCCATGTACTCGTAGCCTTTGGCCGTGGCGCAAATGTCGCTGTTAATGATGATTTTGTCAGGAGCAATAGGGAAGAAATTTTTCAGCAGGCACCCACCGCCGCCGACTACATACAGCTTCATAATCCGGGGGTCGTAACCATGCTCCCGGAGCTTGCGGAATACCTTTTTCGCATAGTCGCTGGCCGCAAACTTCATGGTCTTTTCCAGTTCCGCGTCGATACCGACTGTACCGTACCGCAAGAAATTGTGGATCATCTGTTCATCCAGTTCAGCGTGATGTTCCCGCATAAGGGTCTCTTGGACAGCCAAGACGCACTGCTGCACACCGTACTTTTCCGTGAACATTTGGCGCAAATCCACTTTGCTGTCCATGGTTCGCAGGATGTTCATGGTGCCGTTACCAATATCGCAGAGCATATTACTTCCGGTGAAGTAGTTGACAATGGGCGCAATTGCGGCAAATCCCTGGGGATAGACCGCCGCACCAACAATTCGGATGCGGTAATCCTTTCTCCGAAAAGAAAACTCCACCTCACGATTCTGTAGCAGATACTCCCGGAACGCCTTCCGCTGTTTCACCACCCAGGACAGGGGCAGCCCCGCCGCCAGGAACACGTTGGCCTGGGTGATATGCTCCCTGCTCAGCTCCCGGGCGATGGCTGCCAGGGTCAGGATGTAGTAATCCTCGTCCATGATCTTTTCAGCGGCGTATTCCTTATGCCCCACGCCGATTTGGTAGTAGCGGCCCTGATAAATCAGCAAATCGTTCTTGAAAGTCGGTTCCGTGTCGCTACTCTCTATGCCTGTTGGAAAGCAGCAGTTGGCTGTTTTGATATTGCCATAGCCATGGTCAACACCGATGATGTAAATTCCGTTTTTGTTTTTCATTTGTTCCTTCCTTTCAAAATTTAGATTTTCGCGCACCTATTTGACCTCGCCCCCGTGCGCTTTGGATTCATCTGACGCCCGACAGCGAATCGGGTCCATGGGAGTTCCACCCCTGCGCTTCCGCCCAGCTCTTTCGAGAAGTATCATTGTCCTGTCCCCGCCGTCGTCGCCTTGCCGGTTGCAAACCCGCATTGGAGGCCCGTGGTTGTCGCTCGCATAAAATGGTCATGGCGCACGTCCTTCCGGCTCGGGTGGGGAAGAATGTATCAGATGAATGAGTATAAAATTGTCAAGGTACATGGAGGTGATTGAACGCCCTACCATTTCGTCTGGGAATTTTCAGCCCAAATTTTTAATCTCAGTTTGGCTTTTCCCGGGACTCATGGGGACTGCAAATGTCCTCTCACTTATGGAGCCCACGAAACGGGTTGATTTTTTACATATTTCAGAAAATATTTCCTTTTTGTAGGGTATGACAACCGCCGCCGAAAATTTTCCCTTCACTTATCGCGGGGAAAATGAGGTTTTGTTAGGGTGTTTTCCGAAAAAATCATTTATCCCCTCATATGGTAGGCATCGAGACGGATTTGTCATGAGATTATGTGCCTTGGAATGCCGGATTGTTATGGAACATTTTCCTTGTATTATTTTTTTAAATTCAAATATTTTGAGAAATAAAATGAAAATACGGCAGAAAATATTAAAAAATTCACATTGAAACACATCAAGGAATGTGCTACAATGAGCGATATTCAATCAACTTATGATATGAGTGATAAAAATGAAACGAATTGAAGAATATACGAAACAGCTCCACACCAGTGTCAGCAATTATTGGATGCAGAAATCATCTCTGTGGATTACGCAGCTCTGCGGCAAAAGCGGAATGGGAAAGACCTCCTTGGCACAAAGCTACCTGGAAGCATACGGCGGGGAATACTTTTCTTTCCGAAATCTGGATGCGGCATTTGCCCCACAGATATTCCAGCCCGGGTGCAAGCTGTGGAGGGAGTTCTTCGCAGAAATCGGAGAAACAAAAAATCGCCCAGTCATCTTTTTCGATGACGTGGACGATAGAAATGATAAGGAAGAATTTTTGAATGCGCTTCCGGAACTCGTCGGGAAAGCTTATATTGTGTTAATTGTTCGGACGAAGATGGAGCTGCCATTTCCATCTGATGTGATACAAATGACTGCAATTACAGTGCCTATACTGCTGGCTGAAAACAAGGCACTTGACCCGCTGGATGCGCTTCGGACAATTGCGATTACCGACGGTATTCCAGAGCTGGTGCAGCTATTCGATTTTCAAAGGACTTTTGCTGAGAATCTGGGATTACTTTTTACTCAAAATTCCGCCTATTTCCGCTATGCTGAATCAGAACTGCGGCGGCACTTCCGAACACCAGAGACATACGGTATCCTGCTTTACGGCATGGCAACCGGGCATAACCGTATCAGCCAGCTTGCGGAGTTCTCCGGTTTTCCGCAGAACAAGTGCGATAAATATTTGAAAGCCTTAGATAAAGCCGAACTTTTGGAAACAGTGCAAAGGAAAGATACCGCTGGCCACGTTCGCACGCACTACTATCCCAAAGGCGGCTATTGGAAAACGTGGTTTCGGTATGTGTTTCCGTCTCAAGAACGCTACGTGAAACCACTTGAGGGGGACAGTTTGCAGCAACTGGCGGATGACATAGACCGAACAATTGTTTCGGAATATTTCAAAACGGTATGCTGGAAGTGGATGAGGAAAAACTATGGCGACTATTACTGGGATGAAATTCTACGTTTTGATGACCCAAAACAGCGGGATATAACAGTCAATGGTGTTCACTTTGATTATGTGCAGGAAACAAAGGATCACACGATCTATGCAAAAATCTGGGATGATATTCGCGAGGGCTTTCCTAAAGCAGAATTTCAAAAGATTGAGACAGTAACGACAAAAAACCGTCCATTTTATGAGAACATCTACTTCCTGTTTTCAGCCGGCAGAGCCTGTAATTATGTAGAGGAGCTTCGGAATCTGGAAACGGTTTCGGTGGTGGATTTGAAGTCTCTGCTGGGGCAGAAGAACAAGGAGCTTTTTGGATAGGAATATCGGATACAAAAGGAAACGGCAGACAGACTGGAGCAAATGCCAATCTGTCTGTCGTTTTTTCATAAAGATCCGTGTTCTAGGCGTAAATCAGTTCATTCAGAACAATCTCATCGGCCCGGTGCCGAATGTTGTTCATCCGGGCAACCCATTCCATTTGATTCTCCGCTTTTAGCTGCTCAGTAATACCCTCCTGCTGTGCCAGCTGAGAAATAAGTAGCTGTTCCATTTCCTGCGCCTGGCGGTCAACTTCTTCCAGATGGGGATTCAGCGTGTTCTCCATAAGCATGATGGTATAAAGTGCCTCTCGGTGTTTTCTTAAATAGTTGAACCGCAGCATTCCCCAACGGCCTACCTTGGGGCTTTCCTGTGCAACTAGATTGGGGCGATAGTAGTCCCCGACACGGGTATAGGTGATTTTCATATGCGTTCCTCCTGTTTGCTTTTCAGATGGTACACATATTATAAGCCTGCACCCTGCCCCTTGCAAATGTGCCGTTCCTGGCCTAATGTTTCACCGCAGCAAGTCTCGCTCCTATTCTCGCAAAGTCAGAAACCATTTCCTTGCGGGCTTAATCTTTGACAAACTGCATCATCTCGAATCACAAACACGTATGTGAAAAACAAAAAGCACCGCAAGACACAAACCTTGCAGGCAAGTTTTCTCCTGTCTGTGTGGTTCGTCTCTTACGGTGCTTGGTAGCTCAATGATGATTCTTCACCATCTCTGCTTGCGCAATTCGAGTATTATAGAGTGGGAAAAACGTTTCCTTCCCGAGGTACAGAGCTATCCCAGTCAGTCCAGAATTTTTCCGTTTCCGTGTAATTCAATATCGAGGTGCACATACCTACGCGGCAATAAGTTCCGGCCCGTTTCCCACATACATCGCTAAATTCTTCCGCAATATCTACAAATTCTTTTGGTAGATATTCTATTGCCTGTTCCTTGATTTTCTGCATTGGTGCGTTCAACGAATTTGTTACCCAATTTGCATATCCGGCATAATAAATCCACGCAATCGACCCGGTGATTGCCCCGGTGGTGTCGCAATCACCGCCGATTGAAATCACATTGCGAATCGCATCCTCAAAATCCTCAGATTCCAAGAAAGCAACAATGGCTTGCGGAACAGAACCTTGGCAGGAGCCGTCAAATTCATAGCTATCTCGTATGGAATCCAGAGTGAAGTCCAGATTGTAGTAGTGCTCACTGATATACTGTCTGATTTCTTCTTTTGATTTTCCATTCTTGGCCATAAAAATTGCAGCACTGACCGCTTCGGCTCCTTTTATGCCCTCCGGGTGATTATGGCTTACGCTGGCACTTGCACGAGCCAGTGCCAGCGCTTCATCCATAGTAACCGCCGCCAATCCGCAGGGTGAGACACGCATGGCAGAGCCGTTTCCGTAGCTTCCGTAAGGCTTCGGGTTTTGCTGCCGGAGCCATTTTGCAAAACTGCTGCCATACGCACCGGTAGGATTTGGGTATCTTTTGCCGAAGTCCTGCATGATCTCAACGAGGAATTCTTGAAAGCCCCTTCCTTCTCCATTTTTCTCGAATTGTTCGGTACGGCTTAGCATAATTGCTTTTGCAACGGCCACCGTCATAATCGAGTCATCCGTATAATCACAGCCCTGTGAAAACAACGGGAATGTCTTTGTCTTAATATTGTTAAATTCGTACTTGGAACCTACAATATCCCCAATAAACGCACCAAACATATTGCTCGCCCCTTTATTTCTCGATAACTATCGTTCTCATTATATCGTATATCTTCACAAAAGTACAGAGTATCCTGCTCTGGCATCGTAAACAATGTAAGCGGGTGATTATTGAGCCTTACAAGCAGAAATTACGGAGTGGTTGCCCATATAAAACAGAAACGCTGCAGACAGGATACCCTATCTGCGGCGCATATGTTCTGTTGCTAGGACACGCAAAAGTTCTGAGGCAGGTTTGCTTTGATTATCGAATGGATACAAGCCAACAACTACGGTTATATTACATCTGGATATCAGCCGTATGCTTGGATGCACTTTACGCAGTGGCCACCGTGGCAAGAACCGGTATCGGCTGCCATATTTCGCACCGCGACATCAGCAACAACCTTCTTTACGATAGGTTTCTGATAACTCATCTTCATTCTCCTTTCAATCGATTTAATATATAGTGATTGAGTCACTATGTATTTTACCAATTATCTTGTATTTCTTCGAGAACCTCATTTTCTGGACATCTTTCTACATAGTATTTGTATCGCGCTTTGGCACTTTTACAGAAATGAGAATCTACAAACTCAAGAGAGCCATGCTCAGAATCCATTTTAGCTGGACATATATCGCAAAAATCATATGCCTCACAATCCAAGCACTTATATGTAGGTGATGCCTTCATTTTCGGATATGTACTAAAACTGTTCCATACTTCATGAAAATTATCAAATGTCAGCTTCCGCCCAACTTGGCGAAAAGACATGCACGGACACATTCTTCCTTCATAATCAATCACGCAACTGGCTTGTCCAAGTTTACATCTAAACAGCGGTCGTTCTTCGAGAAGATTAACCTTTTTGAAATTCCCCTCGTTATCGAGAGAACGTGGACGCTCATCATATTCCCTGAACTCATATCGCAAAGAATCACGCATGGAAACTGCATATTGCTGAACACTCTTATCGTTCTCAAGCGCAGGGAATATCTCCAAACCCGTTCTAAATGGAAGGTTATATTGTTCTGCAATTTGTTTCATCGCATCTAACTCTGAATAATACAATTTCAGAATAGGTGTTTTCAATGAAACCCGGATATTTGCTTCCACAAGCAAACCAATATTTTTCAATACCTTTTCAAATGCACCAGTAACCCCTGTTACTCGCTGGTATGTTTCTTCGCAAGAACCATATAAAGATATGTCAACAAGCAGGGGAGGGTATTTTTTTAATGCGGATAAGGTTCTTTCATCAAGTAACGCCGCATTTGTGTACAGTTCAACAATAAATCCTTTTTTCTTTGCGTATGTGTATATATCAACAAAGTCCCTGCGCATGAAAACATCTCCACCTGTTAGCGTCAAGAACAGCACTTCATTTTGATATAGTATATCAAGGATTCTTATTATTTCGTCAAAGGAAAGCTCCTTTGAACAATGATGATCATGTAAGTAGCAGTGAACACAGTTAAAATTGCAACGAGGTGTAATTTCAAATACGACGGAATACAGTTTATGATTTTCTTCCCACTCCGTCCTTTTTGTCGTGGCAAAGTCCAAAATCTGCATTTGGATTTGCTCGCCATAATTATCTTCCATCATCTGCTACCTCAACGAATCGATACTCTAATAGTGCTTGAACAAATTCACAAACGTCATCAAAAACCGTTTGAAAACTTACATCATCAACAATCTCTTTGAATAACTGGTCTGCAAGAGCATTTACTGTACATCCATCGCCAATTTTATTCCAAACATAGTTTCCCATCTCGTTAAGTTCTAAAAGTGAACACTGATCACCATTGTAGTTGTCGGTTATATTTATTAAAAAATAGGAACCATGTATAATGCGTAGAACGATATTCTCAGCCCTGGAAATTTGCGTTTCTGGATTAAACAATCTTACTCACCCCATTGTATAAAACAACAAAACCTTTTTCTACCATGTATATAATCATAACAACTCATACATCCCGGAATACTTTCGATTAAAATTTATATTTGTCATTAGAGGGCTCTTTAGCAGTTATAAGGAAAGCAGATAATTGTTTTTTCTCCGCTACTGCTTTTTCTAAGGCTACAAAATACTCTTCGCGCGTACACGCATAATCTAATGGAGTCGGAACATTGTGAAACATTTTTTTATATGTTTCATTTAATGGCTGACATGCTCTCGAAAATTCCATGTGGTTCATTCTATCATCCTCTCCAAGCACCGTGCCATTTCACCATTTATATCAGGAAACCAGCGCTCAACAAAATTAACCGATATTCGGTAATTATCCGTTACTATTGCAAACAGATTGGCAAATATCTCTTTGCTTCGCTTATTATAACTTTGCCCGTTCTCATCGCAAGCGTCCCAATAGTCATTGTTGTGCATATAATAGGCTACATATCCGGTAACACATTCTTTGTCAAAGCGGGCCTGAATTATTGGATGATTTCGAAATAGTGCCGAAAGGATATCTGTTACATTTCTATCGAAGCATGCACCAGTATTAAATAAATCATCCAACATCTCCTCCATATTTAGGTTGCCAATGGCAGTCGAAGTGTCATATTTACCGCATTCTTTTTCCATTGCTTGTAAAAAAGCAGCTGTGTCGGACGGCGTTCCCATCATATGATCGACAAAATGCCCCATTTCATGCTTTAGTACATCGGCATACTCTGCATTGTTCATGTTTTCGTCCATTACAATCCTGCCGCTCTGCGGAGAATAGTAGCATTCTCCTTTTGCAAAGGACGGACACACGCCTTTCAGCTGTGCTGCATATCGGTTTATTATGGATACGATAGTCCTTGGAGCATTAGCATAAGCTGCATCTACAGCTTCAATGCGTGAAGGAAGAAACTTCAAAACCAAGTCTCGTTTTAGGCTACTTTGTTCCCGGAGAAACACATTAGCGTCATTAGCATCCATTTCAGCACGTGCATAGCTATTGGTTGCAGAAGATGACTCGTATGAGTAATCGAGGCTTCCATGTGACAGTACCCATTTTTGCCCAGATTGCGTAGCGTTAGAAAGTGATTGGATAGCAATGCGAACAGACTGATTGGATGCCTGAAATGCGTAAATCGCTTTTATGTATTCTGTTTGGCTTGTCCCTTCTAAAGATATTCCAAGCCTATCCTGCCAAGCTGCAATACTCTGTGATATCTGAGACAAGTACACCCCATACTTTTCCATCTCCACGCATAGCTGCTGTATCTTTTGTGATACTTCTTGAAGATTATTCATAGAAATTCTTGATTAAAAAAATCATTACTGAAGTCCTGTTCGTCTGTCAACTGTTGATCGAGATGTTTTATAATGCGGTAATTTCATCTTCCACCACTTATATATCGTAATTGGAATAAGTATAAAATTAAATGCAGCCAGATTGAAAACAAACAGGATAATGATACCAACAAACCATGGAATTAGTGGCTTGATTGAAAAATCATTTCTTTCCGCATTAGATAGTATGTCATTTGCAGTATTCACGATTTGACAAACGGTGTAATTTGTTGATGGCAGTAATGCGTTAAATAATGGAATTTTTTTCTTCATATAGTCTAATTGATTTTTGTTTGTGATCTCGTATATTCCATTAAGTTCATCTACCGACAAAGACTGAAATGTGTGATCTCGTAAACACCTTGCATATATCTCTTTAACTTGGTCGTTGTTTTTCTGCTCATCCAGTGCTATGGAGGCTGTTGCTAATGCTTCGCTATATTTTCTTTGCTTGTTTTGAGCATCAGCTATATCAATTCGCATAGCGCTGTCATATTTTGTTCCCCGAGTGTACCATGCTTCTGCTTCTGCATAGTCTTTGTGATCATAGTAGCAGTTTCCCAACGCTCTCATTGCAGGACTACAGTGGCTATCCATTGATAACACTTTTTTCATACATGCAATACCCTCTTTGTAATTCGGGGTATTGATTTGCCCAAGTCCATACAAAAACCACGCTATAATATCGCCATTATTCTCAGCAACGATAGGGGCCATATAGACACATAACTCATTAAACTGACCATTTCTAAATAGTTCTTCTGCATGTGTACGCCAACCAGGAAAACCACGAGGCTTGGATGATTCTTGATTGCAACTATCCATTTCTCTTTGAGGTTGGATTATCTCTCTGTCCGCATCATACTGGTTGCGTTTTTCAGGATCAAGCAAAACACGTTCTGCTTCAGATATGTCTCTCATCATTTTTTCTGCTTCAGCACGTATTTCGGCATTTGGATTATTCTGACGATTTGACCACTTGCGCCGAGCTTGGCGTATTGCGGTTCGTATCCCATCATCATTTGTATCTGGGGCTATCGCAAGAAGTGAGTAATAATCGACCATTGATTTGCACCTCGAACAGTCTTTACCATGCCGAGCGCTTTTGATTCAACCCTTTAGAGCTTACATTAATCAAAACTGCATGATAGCATGAACGCGAATGGCCGTCATCTGTTTCAACATCCCCTTTTTTTAAGAAAATATAAGGAATTTCTTTCAGTCGCGATGCCAGTGTTTCCAAAACCGCATCAATTACACCGGGCCTATTGGGCAGAGACTGCATACCGTAATCTTCAAAAGAGTGACATTCTAAAACTTTCATTCCCTTACGAAGATAAAACTGTGACTCGCCTTCAGAATCATAGAAATAATCACGATAAAAATAGCTTTCAACAAATGCGAAATCATTGTTGGTAACAACAATAGCAAGTTTTCTCTCATATGCATCATCGCTCGCTCCGGATACCCACTTTAACGGCTCGGAAGATGTGTTTGCCAAAAGGTCATGAATAAAATCCGCAAAGTTTAAAAATATTGGGTTCTGTCTCAAACGATTGCATAATGCAAGGTTTTCGGCGGCCTCTTGTGCCTTTTGCGCATCGTGATCTGTTTTCATTTGCATCAACTTATCTAACAGTCCCATAAAAAATCTCCTTTTCACAAAATCTATATAATTCGGATTATGATCTCGCTGCCCAGTCACTTGCAGCATTAGATGCTAAAATCAATTGTAGTGCGGCATCGTTGACAGATTTTTTTGCCTGCTCAAGAGCGGCGATCATCTGTTTATCAGCATTATCGCTCGCACCACCGATAATCTGCTCAATAAACCCGATTTGTTTGTCCATGTCCAATTCTAGTTGCTTAATATTATATGCTGCTTGGCCTACCTGTGCGGAGAACTGCATAATCTGTTGCTTGATTTGGCCTAACTCTGACATTTGTCGTTCCTCCTATTTAATAATAAATCCTCATTTCCTTAGGCGGCTGTAATCTTTGCTTTTATTACCCCCAGTGCGACGAAGTTCGTCTTCTAATATCTGCTGTCTCCGTTGCAATTCCTGCTTTATTCGTTCTTCTTCTGCACGATTCTGCGCTTCAATCTTTCGTTGAGCCTGCTCCCGTTGCAATCTTTCGAACTCTAATTTTTGCCGTCTCAAAGTCTCTTGCTCTTGGCGGATATCACTTAGTGAATGTTGTAATTCTTTTGCATCGTCAACCTGTTTTGCAATAGCCTCTCTAAAAGGCAGTGTGTTTGGAATTGCAGAAGCGGCCACCGCAGGCCTATTGCATAGTTCACAGTATTGAATGCTCAGTGCCGAGAATTGTGCCATGGCATCCTGACATATTTGCTCCAATTCAGCCAACTGCTTTTTGTAGTTTTCCTTGATTCGTTTCTGACACATTGCCTGCTCAGCTTCAGCACTCTTTATGTATGTTTCCAGCTCACTCTGGGCACCAGCAATTGCATTCATTGCATTAGTGTACTTTTGATAGTCAAAGCAATCTCCTACCACATTTTCGCCTCCATCTTTCCGACATCAATTATACGAAGCGGAGACATGGGCATTAGTCTCATGTCATGAGAAAATGCTGTGTCATCATGCGCAAGTAGCCGATTTGCTTCACCCTCCCAGTTAGTAATTGCTGTGTTCAAAATACTTCGAGCTGTGCTAACGCCTGTGTGCAACAATAGTTTCGTTTCGATGTAGCCTCTGTCAGTAATCCGAACTTGCGATTCAAATGTATTATAGTTATTCCACCAGCCAATAAAGTGAACACCATTGGGTGGACCGATTTCAAGCAACTTCCCCAACTGTTCTGAGCCGGTTGTTTTATTAAACATGGACATATTCAAACCAAATCCACCAAATGCATCATCCTTCGAGCTGCCTTTCTCAGAGGATGTGTATTCATCTGCCATGTTGGTGCATCGATCCATTCCTATACCAATGATGTAGTGCGAATCTCTAGGGCAATCTGTTCTTTTAATGCCATTTACAGTTTCGGAAAAAAATTCGGGAGCTTTTTGGGCTGGAACAATCGTCATGGGAAATCCCAGACGCTCCATCAGGCTCATCCAGTTGAAAAAGCCATTGCGCTTTTTTGTAGAGTCAAGCATTCCATCAATCAACGTGAAAACCGCATCTCCTTCTGGATGCTGAATTGCCAGTGACAACGCCATTCCCTGCAAAATGCCGACTGCATAATTGAGTGGTAATGTATCAGTTTCTTCTCCGTCACCATTTCCAAAGATAGCCACATTGCGTCCTGACTCTTTCCCGAAAGGAATTCCAACAATAGCTCTGTCTACGGTTAGCGCTTGCCCACATAGAAGTTTTGGTGCCACACCTGATTTCTCAATTGCACCTCGCCACAATGCAAACATTTCCAAAGCATCCGGTAGTGAGAAGAAATCGTTTGTACCGAACACTTTTGGAGTACGAGTTCTACCGATTGGTTCTGTGCACCATTGCTTTCTCAATAACTGCATCTGCTTTGGGTCAGCATAGGCAACGGTAAAATGCATATTCGAATCCAATGCACCATAGTTGATATTCATTACAGCCTCTCCACGAACGCGCAATCTAGCCGCCGCATCATTTCCTTGCACGAACGTTGCATAGGATTCTTGAATATTATTTTGAAGTGCTATACGAATTGGTATAGATGCATAGATCGCATCACTCTTTGCAGCCAATGCGCCTTTACGCTCTACAGTTTGACTCGCTAAAATTAAATGTATCCCGCAGGCTCGTCCTTGACGAACTGTATTCTCAATCAGCTCAGCCGCACGAATTCCGGTATCATCCGTAAACTCAACTAACTTTTGGTATTCATCAATCACGATAACAATACGAGGCATATAAGATGCAGGCTTAGCAGTGCGATACTCTGCAACAGTGTGTGCATCGACTTTTTTCATCGTACGAGCACGGCGTAAGCGTTCCTCTTCAATATGTTCTAAGACCGCTACGCCGAAATCGCGTTCACTTTCAATGCCCAGTACTGCCGCATGAGGTATCCACGAATGATTCTTCATATCTCCATATGGTTTAAATGTTAAGCCATCTTTGAAATCGAGAAGATATAGTTCTAACTCATTTGGGCTATAACGACAGCACAGACTATGTATTATTACTTCTAGTAAATTCGACTTACCTTTCCCAGGAGCGCCTGTAATTAATGCATTGTTAATTTGAGTGTTTTCATCGCCCATTCGCAGAGTAACCGTTTCCATTCCAGCTTTTCCAAGAGAAAACGTAATACCTTCGGCAGATGAGGCTCTCCACATCTCATGTGTATTTTCTATACTGTCAAACGGGATTGCAATTGCAACAGATTGTTTTGCTTTCTCGTTTAATGCATTGAAAATATCAAGGATATCGTTTTGTTTGCGACTATAAGGCCTAACTAGTACATTGGGCATTAATGTTGTTTTCCATTCACCTGAGCAAGATTCCTTCAATAAAACGATTTTCTTTACATCAAGGTTGAGCTGTTCCGCTGCTCCTGCTGGCAACTGCAGGATAAAGCCAATACCCGCACGAGGCGCTCCTGCAAGGAGGTGTACAAGTTTTGAACGTAAGGGCGGTTCTTGCAACCAATCATCACCTGTAATTACAACAAGACGGAGCTGGCCGACAGGCTGCTTCGCCTCCTGCCGCAACGCCAAAATTGAGGGGAACTGCCCTTTTAGGACACTATCCGCTGCTGAAATTTGTTCTGATAATCTGTCAAATAATTTCGATAAACCATCCTGAGATGAGATAGATTCAAAATCATCTAAAATCGCAAAACACGAAAAGGTATCACGCCATTCAGGATTATATATGCTTACTGACAATTGTCCTGCGGCAGTTTGTTCCAGAGCCGATATCATTATGCTTTTTAGCATAATGTCGGTTGCTAGGCCTGTACCTTCAACTGCAATGCTGTTCTTACCTAAGAACGGGACAATGTATGGAATCGTACTGTATTGCTCTAGCCCTTTTAATTTGGCTGTTCCAATAGGAACATACTCTGCCGCACACAGAATAGACATATCTCTGTTGGAATTGGGTATTGCATCTACAATACCCTTTAATGTTTCACTATAGGCTCTAAACCTGTTCTGAGATTGTGAACAATACCTTTGAAGTTTGGTATTCACTTTGGTCATCTCTACGGCAATCGCATTATCTTTTCTTTGCCTCAAGGCAGATTTTTCCTGTTCAATAGAGAAAAGTAAACAACCATGGCTATGAATAAGCGATTGATAGTATTTAGTAGCCTGTGTTACGTCCATCAAATATCCTCCGGTCTATTTTGCAATAACAACATCCGCTGGACGTAATAAATGCTGCCCTTTTATATAACCGTGCCTACGAATTTCTACAATTGTTCCAGCCGGCACTTCGGATGTAGCATGTACAGTTGAGATAATATTGTGCAAACTGGGATCAAATTTATCGAGTTTGTTAATCGGTTCAATTCCTCGTCTTGCCAAAATCTCTAGAATCTCATCCAACATTGACCAAGCAAAATCATCCTCTTTTGGCTGCTGGTAAATACGGTCGCAAAGTAAGAACAAGTCTTTCGCAATAGCATTAAGTTGCGCCCCTTCTAATGATCTTATCAAGTCCTTATTGGCAACTGCGAGCTTTTCTATTGCGTTATTTTTCACTTTATCATCCATCAAGCGACGAACAAACAAATCTCGTAACTCTGCAATGCCAGCAATCAACTCATCAATTTTCTCCTCAGACATATTATCCATTGGCCATCACCTCATCATTTCTGCCTGATATGTCCTCTTATGTAATGTCCATGTCGTCAATCTTAGTGATTGCCTGACTGACTTCTTCTTCCGACATATTCAATACACGATCCACTTCAAAGGTGCCAAGAGAGCAGTGTGCCGTATCATCAAACACTTCAACGTATACTGTTTGGTCGATATCATAGGCATATGAAATTGTTAACGGTGCACCTTTAGGATACGGTGGTATAGGGATCTCTTTGCTTCCTATAACCACACAATATCGCACGTCCTGTTCTTCACCCTGTGTGACCCGAACATTAATTGAGTGCTGATTATCCACTACAGTGCTACCCGATGTATTACCTTTGGCCGGAATTTTTGCGTTTCTCGGTATAATCACAAAATTCTTTTCTTCTTCTGTGACCGAGTCCAGCATGATAACTCCCAATGCCTGACTTGTAATATCAGAAACAATGATTGGCATCGTCAAGGAAGATGGCGCTGGTATAAGTGCTGAATTGTCGCAAGCGTTAGTAGATGTCCCCCTGCCTTTTTCCTGTTTGCACAATGCTGCCTGTATCGCTGCTCCAAGTGCAACCGCTTCATCCGGATTTACATTCAACTCAAAATGTTTGCCACTCTTTCGTTCCATCATATCGCGCACCATAGGCATTCGCGTCGATCCACCTATTAGCAATACTCGGTCAATATCGCTCCACGTTTTTTGAGCGGCAACCAATGCTTCCTCTACCATATCATGTGTTCGATTAAGAAGATCTCTTGTAATTTCTTCAAAATGTTCTCTTGTGATTTTTAGTCGAAATTGTTTTCCATTGTATGGAATAATTATATTTGCCTGCTTTACATTAGAAAGACTGATTTTAGCAAGCTCCGCTTTCTCTCGCATAGAAGCAATTAGTTCATCATCCGTATTCAAATTCTGCCCTGCTCCTTGCATCTCCATTTGGGCAATGCATTCTTCGATGATGCGATTATCAAAGTCAAAGCCACCTAAATTTCGGTCTCCATCAGTGGATAGCACATCGAACCGACCGCCATCAATGTCCATAATTGTGACATCAAACGTACCACCACCTAAATCATACACCAAGACACAGCCGGTGGTATCATTACTCATCCCGTATGAAATTGCTGCTGCAGTTGGTTCGTTCAGAACCCGTAAAACATTAAACCCTGCAATACGGCCGGCTTGTTTTGTTGCCACTCGTCGAGCATCATCAAAATATGCTGGAACAGTAATAACTGCATCTGTTACTTCTTCTCCCAACGCCATTTCCGCATCAGCTTTTAATTTCTTTAGAATAATAGCGGAAATTTCTTCAGCAGAATAGCTGTTTCCGTTAGTTGAAGTGAATCGATAATCAGGATTACCCATTTGACGCTTAACAAAGGCTACAACATCTGCTGGTGAAGATGCCGCTGTCCTCTTGGCCATTTCTCCAACAAGTGGTTCGTCAATGCTATCAGTTTCCGGAAATAGTACAACAGAAGGAGTAGTATTTTTACCTTCACTATTCGGCAATATCTCAGGGATACCAGCTTCATTAACTACTGCGACAGCTGAGTATGTTGTACCCAAGTCAATACCTATTACATGTCCCATGGCAATCCTCCGTTGTATATTCTTAGCAATCTTAAAGGGCTGTCCGCTGTTTTTTAATTTTTCTCCATGTTCTGGTGGATACTAAGGTACACATTATTATCCATTTGACACTTGCAAAATAATTGTCAAAGAGTTATAATAAAAGACATAAATATCTGCGATATTTTGTGTGGTTAGCAAACTGTACTTTTTTATCCGTTGCATTCCTTTACCCATCTCAAAAAGGTGCTATGCGTCACTCCAAGCTGTTTTGCCGCCGCTCTTGCGGATAATTCCCCATGTAGCCACTGCTTTTTCAACGATTCCAGACCGTTCGGTCGTTCCATAGGCTTTCTCCCAAATTTCACTCCGTTTCGCTTTGCAGCGGCGATTCCCTCTGCCTGCCGCTGCCGGATAAACTCCCGCTCCGTCTGGGCCACATAGGACAGAAGCTGCAAAACAATGTCCGCGATCAGCGTTCCGGTCAGGTCCCGGTTTTGCCGGGTGTCCAACAACGGCATATCCAGCACCACAATGGCCGCCTGTTTTTCCTTGGTGATGATCCGCCACTGCTCCAGAATCTCCTCATAATTCCGCCCCAACCGGTCGATGCTCTTTACCACCAGGGTATCGTCCTTTTTCAGTTTCCGGACCATTTTCTTGTAGTTCTTCCGCTCAAAGTCCTTGCCGGATTGCTTGTCCATGTAGATTTTGTTTGGGGAGATTCCAAACTCCCGCATTGCAATGAGCTGCCGCTGTTCATTTTGTTCTCTTGTAGAAACACGGATATACCCATATTCCATAATACAAACCTCCAATTTATCGGTATTCGGATAAATTGTAATACAGTTTGCTAACCCTGTTGTATGATATGGATAGTGGTATATCACTAATATAGCATATTATTTTCGATTAGTGAAGTATCACTAATATTGAAAATCCGAACGATGTATCATAGCAGTGATAAATCGCCCGGAGGTTTTTATGGATACAAGAGAAGCCATCGCAAATCGTATTCGCCAGTTGTGCAAAGAACGTAAAATCACGCCCAATGCGCTCAGTAATATTTCCGCCGTTCCTCAGGCTACAGTCAAAAGCATCCTAAACGGAGAAAGCAAAAATCCAGGAACAGTTACGATCAAAAAGCTCTGCGATGGGCTGGAAATTACGCTGGGTGAATTTTTCTCCACAAAGGAGTTCGATGAACTGGAACAGGAAATAAAATAAGTGCCAGCAGACCGGTATCAACCCGGCACTGCTGGCACAAAACTCAATATGAAATATCTCTGATATAAACAAAAAATCCGAACCCATCCCCAATAGGGAAGAAGTTCGGATTTCTTTCGTTTGGTGGACGATATAGGACTCGAACCTATGACCTTCCGCACGTCAAGCGGATGCTCTAGCCAGCTGAGCTAATCGTCCGTCAGCGCACTCAACTGAATGCCTGATTAGTATACACAACCATTCGCCATTTGTCAAGCGTTTTTTCCAGAAATTATCCTGCTGCCGCGTCAACGCTCTGTTCCCCCTGAAATTGGATGACCAGACGGTTGGGAAGGCACACGATCGGCGTGCCACTGCTGCAAAAGCCACGCTCCATGCAGTAGTGGTCTGGGCAGTCCGCCGCCGTGACGGCAATACGCCCGTCCCGGACGGTGACGGTGTTGCTGCCGCCGGTTTCCCCAACGACGGTAAACTGCTGATCGATGCGCAGATTTACGGTTCTGACAATCTTTCCCCCGCTGCTGATCTCAGCGTAAACGGCGTCGTCGCCGGGCAGCAGAAGGAAGATGCTCAATCCAAGGCACACCGCCGCAATGGCCGCAATGAGCAATATCCACGTTTTTGTTTTCACAGGGCAGCCACCTCGCCGGGAAAGATTTGCGATTCCATTGGCAGTATAGCAAAAGTCAATGAAAAACGCAAGAAAAAGTCCCAAATATTTCTTGACTTTTTATGTCTGCAATGCTAGAATGAACAGGCCGCATTGAAGGGGCTTTCAGTCGGTGCGTCCAAAATCACCGCGCCCCCAGAGCGAGACTACACAATTAAAGTAGGTGAAACAAATGAAAGCAGTTATCGTAACCGGTGGTAAGCAGTACACCGTTGCCGAGGGCGACATCGTGTTCGTGGAGAAGCTGGGCGCGGAAGCCGAGGCTACCGTCAAGTTCGATCAGGTTCTGGCTGTTCTGGACGGCGAGAACACCAAGATCGGTGCGCCCACTGTGGAGGGTGCCAGCGTCGAGGCCAAGGTCGTCAAGAACGGCAAGGGCAAGAAGATCGACATCATCCGCTACAAGTCCAAGAAGAACGAGAAGAAGCACATCGGTCATCGCCAGCCTTACACCAAGGTGGAGATCACCAAGATCGCTCTGTAATTTATGACAAGATGCGAATTTCACACCGAGGGCGAGAGGATCACCGGATTCTCCGTCTCGGGTCACAGCGATTATGACGAGCCGGGAAAAGACATTGTCTGCGCCGCCGTCTCCGCTGTCGTTACCATGGCCGAAGCCACCATCAACGATGTGTGCGGCGCCAAGGCCAAGGTTCGGGTCAAGGATGGGGAAGATAACCGCATCACCCTGACCCTCCCCGCGTCCTGCGACGAGGAGGACACCGTTCAGGCTGTGCTTGCCGGAATGCTGGTGACTCTGTGTTCGCTGCGGGACGACTATCCTGATAATATCGAAGTTTTGGAGGTGTAACACCATGCTGAAGATTGGTATTCAGTTCTTCGCTCACCACAAGGGCGGCGGTTCCACCAAGAACGGCCGTGATTCCGAGTCCAAGCGTCTGGGCGTGAAGCGTGCCGACGGTCAGTTCGTTCTGGCCGGCAACATTCTGGTCCGCCAGAGAGGCACCCACATCCATCCCGGTGTCAATGTGGGCATCGGTAAGGACGACACCCTGTTCGCCAAGGTTGACGGCACCGTCAAGTTTGAGCGTCTGGGCAAGGATCGCCGGCAGTGCTCCGTGTACGCCGAGCAGTAAGATCATCTGGACAAGGAAGGCTGCCGCATCACTGATTGCGGCAGCCTTTTTATAAGGAAACTCCGAAATAATACCGTGCCATTGTGCGCATGCCGCAGGAAGGAGGCACCCATCGTGCTTTTGGCAGAATTTGACCCCACGCCCCGCGCCGTTATCAACCCGGATTATATAAAGCCGGTGGAGAATTTCCCGGAAACGGTGGTCGCCGTCTTTTCCCACCAGCTTTTTGCCTCCGTGGCCGCATTTCTGGAGGGTAAGCGCATCGCCCATACCCGCGACGCGGACGGAGACTGGCCCATTTATGAGGTCACCTACCGGGGAAGCCGGCTGGGCTTCTGCAAAGCAAGGGTGGGCGCGCCAGCCTGTGCGGGGCAGTTTGAGGAGATCATCGCCATGGGCGCGCGCCGGTTCATCCTGCTGGGCAACTGCGGCGTTCTGGACAAAAGAATCGAGGACTGCGGCATCATCATTCCCACAAAAGCCATCCGGGATGAGGGCACCAGCTATCATTATGCCCCGGCAAGCGATCTGATCGACGTCAACACCCGCTATATTCCCGAATTTATCGAGGTTCTTCGGGAATTTGGGTATCCTTATGTACAGGGCGCTGCGTGGACGACGGATGCCTTTTACCGGGAGACCCCCGCAAAGGTTGCCGCCCGGCGGCGTATGGGCGCGGTATGCGTGGAGATGGAGTGCGCGGCCATGCAGGCCATGTGCGATTTCCGGGGTGTGGAATTCTTTCAGTATTTCTATGCCGGGGACAATCTGGATCACCCCCAGTGGGACCCCAGAAGCCTGTCCGGACACGCCCGGCTATCAGACAAGGAAAAAATTGCCCTGCTGGCTTTCGAGCTGGCCAGCAGAATCGGCTGAATAAAGGGAAGTACCCGTACTTCCATAGATTAGGAGGACGTACAACTATGTTCGTGGATAAAGTGCGCATCACCGTCATCGGCGGACGGGGCGGCGATGGAGCGGTGGCGTTCCACCGGGAAAAATATGTGGCCTCCGGCGGCCCGGACGGCGGCGACGGCGGACATGGCGGCAGCGTCATTCTCCGGGTCAACGACAACCTGTCCACTCTTTTGGATTTCCGCTACAAGCGCAAGTATCAGGCCGCCGCAGGTGTCAGCGGTCAGGGTCGGAAAATGGCGGGCAAACGGGGCGAAAACCTGATTATCGAAGTCCCTCGGGGCACCGTTGTGCGGGACGCCGAAACGAACCAGATCATCGTAGACATGTCCACCGGCGAGGATTTCATTCTCGCCAAGGGCGGACGGGGCGGCTGGGGCAATGCCCATTACGCCACCCCCACCCGTCAGGTTCCCCGGTTTGCCAAGGCCGGTCTTAAGGGACAGGAGCGGGACGTGATTCTGGAGCTGAAGCTTCTGGCGGACGTGGGTCTGGTGGGTTTTCCCAACGTGGGTAAATCCACCCTGCTTTCCGTCACCTCCAACGCCCACCCGAAGATCGCCAATTACCATTTTACGACTCTGTATCCCAATCTGGGGGTTATTTATGTAGATGAGGGCGTGTCCTTCGTCATGGCGGACATCCCCGGCATCATTGAGGGCGCCGCCGAGGGCGCGGGTCTGGGGCACGATTTTCTCCGGCACATCGACCGCTGCCGCCTGCTCGTTCACGTTGTAGACGTGTCCGGAAGCGAGGGGCGGGATCCGGTGGAGGATTTCCATGCCATCTGTGCCGAGCTGAAAAACTACAGCATCGACCTCAGCAACCGCCCCATGATCGTGGCCGCCAACAAGACCGACCTGCTGCCCCCGGACAGCGACAATCTGGAGCGGCTCCGCGCCCACGTGGAATCCGCGCCGCCGCCGAAGAAGCGGGCTGCGAACTGTACGAAATTTCCGCCGGCACTACCGTGGGCACCCGGAATCTCATGCGGGCGGTGGCGGAGCGGCTGCGCACCCTGCCCCCCGTGACCATTTACGAGCCGGAGTACGTGGAGGTCATCGCCGAGCCCACCGACCCCAACGCCTTCGACATCGAGCACTACGGCAGCACATGGCTGGTCACCGGCGTCTGGCTGGAACGGCTGGTGCAGAACATCAATTTCGAGGATTACGAGTCCCGGAACTATTTCGACCAGCAGCTCCGCAAGGTAGGTCTGTTCGCCCGCCTGGAGGAAATGGGCATCGCCGACGGGGACACCGTGGATATTTACGACTTTGAGTTTGAGTATCAGCGGTAAGGCATCGTTCTTCAAATAATTTCCAACAGCCGGGGCAGGCTTCAGACCTGCCCCGGCTGTTGCTGTCTGCGGGTCACGCCTTCCCTAAAACCGGCGAAATGACCAACCGGAGTTTTCCCCTCTGGGCAGGGCGTTTTCCGACGAAAACGCAGGTACGGTACATGGCAGGAATCGCCGTTCTTTGGGCGTTTTGACGGTTTTTCGGAACGCGCGGAAAACCATTTGCCATTCCTTTCTTTTTTCGATATAATAATTCTTATACGGCTGGTTAGCGCGAACCATATTATTTCCGGGGGTTGATTTCCATGATCCACAATCTGAATCAGGTCACGTTCCGCTGCTTCGGCAGCGTTCCGTCCGAGCGCACTCAGACGGACAGGAATCTGTTCCGGGACGATGCCGCTGCGGTACGGCTGTCGCGGACGGAGGCAGTGGTCTACCGCGCCGCATCGGAGACGCGGATCAGCTGCGGTATGGGCATGAGCGTCCTGTCCGCCAGCACGGACGGGGAAACCTACCAGCGCTTCTATCTGGACAAACCCGCCGTTCTCCGCAAGGGCGTCTACTTCCTCCTGGAGCCGTTTCAGGGGGACGCCACAGTGATGGTGTCCGCTCAGGAGCCGCCGGAGGAGCTGGGTCGCCGCGCCCCCAGCAGTGCCCGGGTGGAGCATCAGCTGCGGGTGGAGGGCATTTACACCTTCTTCTATCAGGAAAAGGAGCAGGGCTTCCTGTTTTCCGGGGAATCCCACCCCATGACCGAGCTGACCTACGTGGATCAGGGGGCGCTGCACAGCGTGGTGGACGGGCAGGATCTTCTGCTCAAGCAGGGAGACATCGTCCTCTACGGCCCGGGGCAGTGGCACATGCAGTACGCCGACATCGGCGTCGCCCCCCGGTTCGTGACCATTTCCTTTGACGTCAGCGGTGTTGACCTTGCTCCCCTGCTGAACCGGAAATTCACCGCGCCCCAGAGCGTGGCGACGCTTTTGCAGAATATGCTCCGGGAGCAGGAGTTTATGGACGCCTACTCCAACGACATCATCCTCTACCAGCTGAATCTGCTGCTGCTTCAGCTTCAGCGGGAGGCCGCGTCCCCCAAGGCAGGAAAGCTGCAGACCTCCAACGCCGTCCACAGCGAGAACGAGATCATCCGTCAGGCGCAGCAGTTCATCAGCGCCCACATCCGGGAGAAGCTGTCGGTGCCGCTGGTCGCCCGGCAGGTGGACGTCAGCCCCAGCTACCTCACGGCGCTGTTCCACAAGAATCTGCAGATTTCCCCCGGCGAGTATATCCGCCGGATCAAGCTTCAGGAGAGCAAGCAGATGATCCGGGAAAACGACCTGAATTTCACGGAGATCGCCGCCCAGCTCCACTATTCCACGGTGCATCACTTCTCCCGGCAGTTCAAGGAGAAGTTCGGCATTACCCCCACAGAATACGCAAAATCTGTTCGTTGAGAGGTTTGGAAAATGAAAAAAGGGAACCCCATTGCGCTGCTGCCCATCGGCGTGTTTCTCGTGCTGTATCTTGGGCTGGGGCTGCTGTTTGAGTACGGTCTGCACATCCCCATGGGCTTTTACAACATCCCCATCGTCATCGCGTTTCTCGTGTCTATTTTAGTAGCCTGTCTTCAGAACCGGGCGGTTCCCTTTGAGGAAAAGCTTGTCATCATGGGGCAGGGCGTGGGAGATAAGAACATCATCACCATGCTGCTGATCTTCCTGACGGCGGGCGCGTTCGTCGGCGTGGTGGGGCGCAGCTCCGCCCAGAGCGTCGCCTACTTCATGCTCGACATCATCCCCGCCCGGTTCGCCGTGGCGGTGCTGTTTGTGGTCGCCTGCTTCGTCTCCACTGCCATGGGAACCTCCGTCGGCACCATCACCCTCATCATGCCCATCGCCCTGGAGGTCGCGCAGGCGTCCGGCCTCGACACGGCGCTGTGTACCGGAAGCGTCGTGGGCGGAGCCATGTTCGGCGACAACCTGTCCTTCATCTCCGACACCACCATTGCCGCCTGCAATGGTCAGGGCTGCGCCATGAAGGACAAATTCAAGGGCAATTTCTGGATCGCCCTGCCCGCGGCCATCGCCACGCTGGTGCTGATCCTGCTTCTGACCATGGGGCATGACACCGCGCCCATTGACGAAAGCTACGATCTCGTTCAGATCATTCCCTACGTTCTGGTTCTGGCGGGAGGCGTCGCTGGGATCAACGTGTTTATCGTTCTGCTGACGGGCATCGTTTCCGGCGCTGTCATCATGCTCCTGACCGGGCAGGTGGAAGCCACCGCTCTTCTCGCCAGCATGGGCAACGGCGCGGCGGGCATGTTCGAGACAAGCATGGTCGCCATCCTTGTGGCCGCGATGTGCGCCCTGATCCGGGTCTACGGCGGCTTTGACGCGCTGCTGAGCTTCATCCGGAAGGTCTTCCGGGGCAAAAAAGGCGGTCAGCTGGGCATGGGGCTGCTGGTAGGCGCCATGGACATCGCCACTGCCAACAACACCGTCGCCATCGTCATGGCAAACCCCATTGCCAAGGAAATGAGCGAGGATTACGGCATCTCCCCCTCCCGCACGGCCTGCCTGCTGGACACCTTCTCCTGCATTTTTCAGGGCATTATCCCCTATGGTGCGCAGATGCTGGTCGCCATCTCGGCGGCAGCGGAAATGGGCTTTGCCCTGTCGGCGTTCTCCATCATGCGGTATCTGTTCTATCCGTATCTGCTGCTGGTCAGCTCGCTGATCGCGATTTTTCTGGTAAAGGGTAAGAAAAACTGATTTCCCGGCAGAAGCGTCGGCATTTGGCTGCGCTTCTGCCTTTCTGCGTCTTAAGGCTTGCGAAAGTGGGAATTCTGTACTATAATGAACGTATATTCCAGTATTTGTGTGGAGGCAGCTATGGACTTTCGGGTATTGGCGGTTGGCGATGTGGTAGGCAATCCGGGTTTGGAGCAGATCCGCCGGAATCTGCGGCAGATGAAGCGGCAGTATCATGCGGACTTTGCGGTGGTCAACGGCGAAAACGCCGCCGTGGTAGGCATCACCCCCAATCAGGCGGACAGCATTCTGGACGCCGGTGCGGACATCGTCACCATGGGCAACCACACCTGGAGCAAGCGGGAGATCGTCCCCTATATGGACGACTGCCCATGGATCATCCGTCCGGCCAATTATGCCCCTCAGGTTCCGGGGCGGGGCTGGCAGGTGGTGCAGACGGCGGCAGGCGACGTGGCCGTCATCGACCTCATTGGGCGGTGCAATATGGACTACGGCCCGGAAAATCCCTTCCTGATGGTGGACAAAATTCTGAAAGAAATCACCGCCAAGATCATTCTGGTGGAGCTTCACGCGGAAGCCACCTCGGAAAAGCTGGCCATGGGCTATATGCTGGACGGACGGGTCAGCGCCGTGTGGGGAACCCACACCCATGTTCCCACGGCGGACGCCCGGGTGCTGCCCAAGGGAACCGGCTACGTCACCGACCTTGGCATGACCGGCCCCCGGGACTCCGTTCTGGGCATCCGGCCGGAGCTGTCCATCGCCAAATTCCGGGGTGATCTGCCGGAGCGCTACCGCTGGGCGGAAGGCGCATCCAAGATCGAGGCCGTGCTGTTCACCATCGATTCGGAAACCGGAAAATGCCGCAAGGCAGAAAGGGTCGACAAATGGGACTGAAAATTTTACACAGCGCCGACTGGCACTTAGGCTCCCCCTTCGCGGGCTTCGACGACAGCCAGCGGGCGCTTCTGCGGCAGGAGCAGCAGAGTATCCCCGGCAAAATTTCCCAGCTTTGCCGCCGGGAAAAGTGCGATCTGATGCTCCTCGCGGGAGATATTTTTGACGGTGAACCCACCCGGGAGACGGTGGAAGCCCTCAAAAAAGCGCTGTCCGAGTGCGGCGCAAGGGTCTTCATCACGCCGGGCAATCACGATTTCTGCGCCCCCGGCTCCCTCTGGCTGGAAGAAAACTGGCCGGAAAACGTCTATGTGTTCACCGGCGGACTGGAAGCCGTCACGATTCCCGACTTAAACTGCCGGGTCTACGGTGCGGGCTACCAGAGCATGGACAGCGCCCCCCTGCTGGAAAATTTCCGGGCGGAGGGCAGCGAAAAATACTGCATCGCCGTGCTCCACGGCGATCCCACCCGGAAGGACTCCCCCTACTGCCCCATCACCGCCCAGCAGGTGCGGGACTCGGGGCTGCAATATCTGGCGCTGGGACATATCCATAAAGCGGGCGCGTTTCACGCCGGTGGGACGCTGTGCGCATGGCCGGGCTGCCCCATGGGGCGCGGCTGGGACGAAACCGGCGAAAAGGGCGTGTGCATCGTGACCGTGGAGGACAGCGCCTCCCTTCGGGCGGTGGCGCTGGACACCATCCGCTTCCACGAGCTGAAAGCGGACATTTCCTCCGGCGCGGAAGCGGCGCTGGAAAAAATCCTGCCTCCCGCGGGAAGCCGGGACTTTTTCCGGGTCACCCTTACGGGAAGCGGCGAAGCGGATATTGCCAGGCTCACGCGGCGTTTTTCCGCCGTTCCCAATCTGACGCTCCGGGACGAGACGCTTCCGCCCCTGGACATCTGGGGGGACACCGGCGCGGACACGCTGGAGGGCGTGTATTTCCGGCTGCTCCGGGAGGCCATGGAGGCCGACCCTGACAGCCGGGAGGAAATTCAGCTTGCGGCGGAAATTTCCCGGAAGCTGCTGGAAGGACGGGAGGTCACGCTGTGAAAATCTACAAAATGACTGCCACCTTCGGCAAGCTGGAGCACGCGGAGCTGACCCTCCAGCCGGGGCTGAACATCCTCACTGCCCCCAACGAGTGGGGCAAAAGCACATGGTGCGCCTTTCTTGTTGCCATGCTCTACGGTCTGGACACCCGCGCCAAAACCACGAAAACCACCCTCGCCGACAAGGAGCGCTACGCCCCATGGTCGGGCAATCCCATGGCGGGTCGCATTGACCTGAATTGGAACGGCCGGGACATTACCATTGAGCGCCGCACCAAGGGCAGAGTCCCTCTGGGTGAATTCAAGGCCTACGAAACCGATTCCGGGCTGCCTGTCCCGGAGCTGACGGCAGCGAACTGCGGCCAGCAGCTGCTGGGCGTGGAGCAGACGGTGTTCCGCAGGGCTGGGTTTATCCGTCAGTCGGACTTGCCCGTAACGCAGGATGAAGCCCTTCGACGCAGGCTCAACGACCTTGTGACCACCGGCGACGAAAGCGGTACCAGCGACAAGCTGGCAAAAAATCTGCGGGACCTGAAAAACCGCTGCCGCTTCAACAAAAGCGGTCTTCTCCCCCAGCTGGAAAGCCAGCGGGATGCCTTACAGGATAAGGTCGAGGAACTGGACGCGCTGGACGCACAGGTGAAGAAGCTGAAAATGCGTCTGGACGACGTCAAGACATGGCTGCAGCAGCTGAACACCCATCAGGCCGCGCTGGACTATGCCGCCGCGGAGGCGGACGCCGGGCGGGTCGCGCAGGCGCGGGAAGCGCTGGAACAGGCGCAGGATTTACTTGCCATCCGGGAAGCCGCCTGCGAAAAGCTGCCGTCTCAGGAGGACGCGGAAAAGAAGCTCAAGGAGCTGCGCGCCTTCCGCGACGAGTGGAACGCCCTGCAAATGGAGCTGCAGATGCTTCCCCGCGCCCCCCTGCCCCCGGCGAAGAAAGACCCCTTCGCTGACATGGACGTGACGGCAGCCATGGAAATGGTCAACGCGGACCGTCAGACCATGACCGGTCTGCGGGGCAGCAAAATGCCGATTTTGCTGCTGATTCTGGGCGCTATCATCATGGCCGGGGCAATCGCGCTGCTGGTAATGGGAAATTACCTCCCGGCGGGAATCCTCGGCATGGTCTCCGTGCTTCTTCAGGCGCTCAGCCTCTTTGGAATGCAAAGGCTGAAAAAGCAGACCGACGCGCTGGAAAAGAAATACGGAACCGCCGACCCCGCCCATTGGACGGATTCCCTGCGGGAATATGAGACTGCCCTCCGGGCGTACAACGCCGCCCAGAAGGAATATCAGGACGCGCAGGGAGACGTGGAAGTGCGTCTGATGGTTATGCGCAAGCGCCGGGATTCCCTGTGCGGCGCACAGGAGCCGGATGCTGTCATGGAATTCTGGCAGCAGATCACGAACAAATGGGAAGCCTACCACACCGCCCGGCGGGAAGCCCAGCGGGCGCAGAATCTGGTGGATACCCTCAGCGCCATGGCAAAGCCTGTCCGGCCTCCCGTTGGCGTGGATACCCTGACCCATTCCCCGGCGGACACGGCGCGGCTGCTGTCGGACTGCACTGAGGAGCAGCAGCGGCTGCAAAGCCGCATCAGCCAGTACAAAGGCCGGATGGAAGCCTTGGGCGACCGGGCGCAGCTGGAAAAGCAGCTGGCGTCGGTCAACGCCCGTCTTGCCCAGCTGGAAAAGACCTACACCGCCCTGACCATCGCGCAGGAAACGCTGGCGCAGGCGCGGTCGGAGTTACAGCGGCGATTCGCCCCCCGAATTTCCCAGCGGGCGCAGACCTATCTTTCCGCCATGACCGGCGGGCGCTACCAGCGCCTTTCCATGGGCGAGGACTTCTCCCTCCAAGCCGGAACCGGTGACGAGGAAACCCTCCACGACGCCCTGTGGCGCAGCGACGGCACCATCGACCAGCTGTACCTCGCCCTTCGTCTGGCTGTGGCGGAAGAACTGACCCCGGATTCCCCGCTGATTCTGGACGACGCGCTGGTGCGCTTCGACGATACGCGGATGCAGGCGGCGCTGGCCATTCTGGAGGACATGGCAAAAGCGCGTCAGGTCATTCTGTTCACCTGCCAGCAGCGGGAGGGAAATGCCGCAAACGTATAGATATTGTTCTGCAAACAGCGGAGAAAGCGCGGCTTTCTCCGCTGTTTTGGAAAATTCCCATGGCTTTCTGTTGCGAAACTTTTCCAGATTTTCTCAGTTTTGTCATAATTTTGTAATTTTCCCCTTGACAATAGGGGTTTACTATGTTAAACTATTTTTCGAAAGGTTTAATTCATTAAACTTTTGTATTTCCAGATACACCCAAAGGAGGTATTCTGATTGGAAGTGCCCAAAATCTTTGAAAGCGAATACCGCTTCTGCCTGATTCTATGGGAGCATGAGCCGATCAATTCCACCCATCTGGTCGAGCTGTGCAAGGAGCAGCTGGGCTGGTCGAAGGCCACCACCTACACCGTCATCCGCCGTCTGTCGGAGCGGGGCGTGGTAAAGAACGAGAACGCCGTGGTCACCGCCCTTGTCTCCAAGGAGCAGGCGCAGGCATCCCGGCTGGACGAAATGGTGGAGGAAACCTTTCAAGGCTCCATGCCCGCCTTTATCGCCGCCTTCTCCCGGAGTAAGAAGCTCACCCGGGACGAGGTGGCACAGCTGAAAGCACTCATTGACAATTACGAGGAGGATCGAACATGAACACATTGTTCCAGAACATCCTGACTGCCAGCTTCCACGGCAGCATCGTCATTCTGGCCGTCATGCTGCTGCGGCTGGTGCTGAAAAAAACGCCCCGAAAGTATATCTGCCTGCTCTGGCTGCTGGCGGGACTGCGGCTGCTGATGCCCTTCCAGATTCAAAGCGACCTGAGCTTACAGCCCAGCGCCGACCCGGTGGCACAGGTGCAGCAGCAGATCAGCCGTTCCCAGGCGCCCGCCGCGCCGGAAGATTTCTCCCCGGCCGATCTGGACGTCCCGGCGCCGGTGCAGACGCCCGAAGCGCTTCCGGACATCCAGACTCCCGTCACCACCGTTATCAGCAGCACCCCCTCCCCCGCCCCGGAAACCGCGCCGGAACCGGATACGGGCTTTGATTTCCTGTCGGTTCTGCCATGGTTCTGGCTTGGCATTGCCTGCTGCTTCGGCATTTACAGTCTGTACACCTACCTGACCCTGAAGCTGAAGGTTCGGGAGGCCGTCAGGATCCCCGGCGGCTGGGAATGCGACCGCATCGAGACCGCTTTTATTCTGGGCTTCATCCGCCCGAATATCTACATCCCCATGGGCATGACCCCCGAGGAACAGCGATACATTCTCGCCCACGAACGCACCCATCTGGACAAGGGCGACCACTGGTTCAAGATGGTGGGCTTTCTGGCGCTGGCACTGCACTGGTTCAATCCGCTGGTGTGGGCAGCCTACATCCTGCTGTGCAAGGACATCGAGATCGCCTGCGACGAGCGGGTGGTGCAGTTCATGGAGCTGGAGGAGCGGAAAGCCTACTCCGCCGCCCTGCTGAACTGCTCCACCAATCGGGCGCATTTCGCGGCCTGTCCCGTGGCCTTCGGCGAGGTGAGCGTCAAGGAGCGCATCAAGTCGGTGCTTTCCTATAAGAAGCCCGGCTTCTGGATCAGTCTGGTGGGCGTGATCGCCATCGTCTTCGTGGCGGTGTGCCTGGTGACCAGCCCCGCGAGAAAGGATGCGGCAGCCGTCGGGGATACCGAGCCAACCGCTTCCTCTGATGCCGTCACCGTCCGCAATGTGGACGAGCTGCTGGCCGCCATCGCGCCGGACACCGTCATCCAGCTGGAGTCGGGAACCTACAACCTGTCCAGTGCCACAGGCTACGGCCTGCCCTCGGAAAGCCCCTACTACGCATGGACGGAAAAGTACGACGGCTTTGAGCTGATGCTGCAAAACGTAAAGAACCTGACCATCCGCGGCAGCGGCAAGGTGAGCACGACTCTGGAATGCGGCCCCCGGTCTGCCAGCGTCATCAATCTGAAGAATTGCGAAAATGTCACGCTGGAGGATTTCACCGCCGGTCACACCCTGGAACTGGGTCAGTGCAGCAGCGGCGTTATTTACCTGCAAAACTGCACCGGCACCGACATGAACCGTCTGGGCATCTACGGCTGCGGCATGATCGGATTGCAGGCGGCGGATTCCAAGGACATTTCCCTCGCGGACAGCGACGTGTACGACTGCTCCAGCAGCGCCGCCGAGATCATCAGCTGTGAAGACGTCTCCATCTCCGGAACCCGCATTTACCGCATCGGCTCCGAGGGATACGGCGGATACACCTATTTTGATATCAGTTCCAGCCGGAATGTGACGGTGGAAAACTGCGAAATCAGCGACAGCAGCCTTATGTATCTGGCAATCGTTTCCGGAAGCACCGTTCAGATGAAGGGCAATCTGTTCTCCAACAACCGCAGCCAGCTGGAAGCATTCAACTTCAAGTATGAGTACCACGAAGATACCCAGACGCCGGCAGACGAATCGAGTATGGTTCTGGACGGCAACCGGTTTGAAAATTGCAGCGTCCGCCGCTGGTTTGGAGTCGACGGTACCATCACGGACGGCGCAGGCAATCCTCTTACCGATGAGCAGATGAACAAGCTGTACTCCACAGGCGCGACGGAACCGACTCAGGCGCAGCTGGAGATCCACGTTTCCACGGTGGACGAGCTGATCGCCGCCATCGGCCCCAATGTGGACATCGTGCTGGACGCGGAGCTTTACGACCTCAGCACCGCCACCGGCTACGGCACCTCCAAGGGCGATTATTACTACTGGCTGGACGAATTTGACGGCCCCCAGCTGGTCATCGACGGGGTGGACAATCTGACCATCCGCAGCAATGACGGCAGCGTAACGGGACACACCATCGCCGCCATCCCCCGCTACGCCAACGTCCTGACCTTCCAGTCGTGCAGCTACATCACCCTCTCCGGCTTCACCGCCGGTCACACAAGAGAGCCCGGTTACTGCATCGGCGGCGTTCTGCGGTTCCAGTACAGCGACCACATCACCGTGGACAAATGCGGTCTCTACGGCTGCGGCATTCTGGGCGTAGACGCGGAATACTGCACCGATATACGGGTCGCCAACTGCGACATCTACGAGTGCAGCCAGGGCGGCGTCCAGTTCTGGAGCTCCGAGGGCATTGTAATGGAAAACAACACCCTGCGGGATCTGGGCGGCAGCGACATGATCTTCCACGACTGCAAGGATGTGACGGTGAACGGTGAAACCGTGATTCCCGCCAGTATGTTCTTCAGTCGGATCCTCCAGTCGGAGGAACAGCAGGGCACAGAGGCACTCAACGCCTTCGTTACGGAGTTTGCGTATGCCTATTTTTACGGAGATATGGATACGCTGCCCCGGTTGCTCTCCAAGGACTACACAGGCGGAGTGGAAGCCTATTCCGGCAATACAAACGACGTGATTGTGTGCTGGCATGAGGTCACGGTGGACATGTGGAAAGAGGCAGACGCCAACGGCACCTACGAATTTGCCTACCCCTACCGCGAGAACGTTGACAGCGAAATTGCCTACCTGACCATCGTCGTTGTCAGAGAAAACGACGTATGGAAGGTCAGCAGCTACTCTCTGGCCGAATAAAACAAAACCAGTCCCCCCGGCCAC
>ENA-OOXT01000328-OOXT01000328.1-human-gut-metagenome-genome-assembly--contig:-NODE-328-length-36267-cov-2.399426_pt1 | contig 36267 bp, 33 predicted proteins | sample MGYA00241590_ERZ501349 | MGnify/ENA primary metagenome ERZ501349 (study PRJEB25962, sample SAMEA2042838) | human gut metagenome | biome: human gut; feature: human-associated habitat; material: faeces...
CGCGGGCAAGTTCCTTCCCTCCTACTATGCGGCTAAGATTTACGAATCCGATCCGTTCGCTCGTCTGGACACCGTCGGCGTAGGCAAACTTATGAAGATGGCTGTCGAACTCGGACACAAGACGAGAAAGGACATTCACTGCGGAATCTGCGGCGAACACGGCGGCGATCCTTCGTCCATCGAATTCTGCCACGAAATCGGCTTGAATTACGTATCCTGCTCGCCTTACAGAGTACCGATCGCGCGTCTTGCCGCCGCCCAGGCGAACATTCGCAATCCCAGGTCCTAAATCTTGGGGCGAAACTAAATAAAAACACTATATATTGTATTTGTGAGCCTGTATCTTTTCGGTACAGGCTCTGTTTTTATCTTTTTACGGCAAAAAACAAGCCGAAAAATCGCTGAAAAAAGTTCTATTCCACCGAAGTTGAACACTTTACTTTTGAAATTCGATATGGTATACTATTCATATAACTAAATTTGGATAAAAAGGGCAGAAGAGGCAACAATGACTAATTATAAGGCTATTTTAGAATATTATCATAAAGGAAATACGACGACGCAAATCGCTAAACTTTGCGAATGTTCTCGTACTACCGTTTTGAAAACGATTAAAAGGGCCAAACAGTGCGGTCTCGAATTGCCTTTGTCCGATAAAACGTCCGATTACGACTTGCTGAAAAAACTTTATCCGAAACGCGTGCGCAAAGAGGAATACGCAGCGCCGAATTTTTATGAGTTGGAAAAGGATAAAAAGAAGAGAAAACTCACGATTTTTGTTATGTGGCGCAGATATTATAAAAGAACTTTGGCAGCGGGGCAAAAACCTTACGGCAAATCGCAGTTTTTCAAGATGTTTAAGATGTATAGGACCAATTCCAAATTTCACTTTCAATCGACGGAAACGATGAAAAAAGCGTATTCGTTTGCGTGGGAAGCTTCTTACTTGGCAAAAGGGAAGAGAATGCTTACCATGCGGGAGGCTTGGGAAAAGCTTGTTTTGTGGTGCAAAAAAATGCGCCTAGACCCGCAGAAGATATAGTTGAATAAAAAAGAAGAACGCCAAAGGTGGGTACTCTTATAGAGTATCAAAAACCTTGGCGATCTTGGCGTACTTAACGCTAAAAGCCTTTATTTATAAGTGAATCAAGACCGCCAAAGTGGTTGGCGGTCTTGAAATACACTTTGGCGGTCTTTATAAGCATTATTTGGAGCAAATCCTATTAGAAAAAGAAACTTTCTCGTAAAAACTAACAATATTTGCGAGAAACCTTTTTATTTTACGAGAAAATCCATTGACTTTTCTCGTAAAAAGTTTTATAATTTATGAGAAAGTATTATAAAGAGGTGTATTTTATGAGAGATTTTAATTACTCTTTACTACAAGACCTAAAATGGGATTCTGAAATAGTTAGTTATTTAACGGCTATTCACGAAGCAAAGGGCAAGCAAGAACTTTACTTAAAGCAACAGCCTGAAAAATTGAATAAGCTTGTGGAAATTGCAAAAATCCAAAGTACGGAATCATCCAACGATATTGAAGGCATAAGAACGACGAATACGAGATTAAAACAACTTTTGGCGGATAAGACTACGCCTAAAAACCGTGAGGAAGAAGAGATTGCAGGGTATAGAGACGTGCTTAACGTTATTCACGAAAGTTTTGAGTATATCCCTATGACTTCAAACTATATCTTGCAACTTCATAAGATTTTATATAGTCATTCAAGCAAGAGTATCGGCGGTAAGTTTAAGAACGTTCAAAATTATATTACTTTAACCGAAAACGGCAAGGAAAGTATTTTGTTTACGCCACCTGCGCCTTACGAAACTCCCGATGCAATAGAGAAGATTTGCAACGAGTTTAATATAGCAATTTCAAAGTGCGAAGTAGACCCGCTTATCTTGATACCGATTTTTATTCACGATTTCTTGTGTATACACCCGTTTTCAGACGGCAACGGTAGAATGAGTAGACTTCTTACCACGCTTTTATTATATAGAAACGGCTATATGGTAGGTAAGTATATTTCCTTGGAATCTAAAATTGCGAAAAATAAAAACGCATATTACGATGCGTTAGAAAAGGCGCAAGCCGGTTGGGATGAAGGAAAAGAAGACCCCGTTCCGTTTATTAAATATTTGCTTAGCACGATTATTTCGGCATATAGAGATTTTGAAGATAGAATGGAAATTGTAAGCGAAAGCGAGTCGGCGCTCGATATGGTTAAAAAAGCCGTAGCGAATAAAATCGGCAAGTTTACAAAAATGGATATCGTAGCAATGTGTCCGTCGCTTAGCAATAGTTCGGTAGAAAGTTCACTCAAAAAACTTGCCAAAGAAGGCTTTATCGAAAAGAAAGGCGCAAGCCGTGCAACATATTACGTTAGAGTAGAAAAAATCTAAGAAATTTTATAAAAGTGACGGAAGTTGTCGTATTAAATGTGGTAGAATTAACCTTAGGAGAAAAACAATGAATGGATTTAAATTGTTGACAATAGAGTATGATGGTATTTATGGGATAATTGACGATTATACTAGTGATTCAAAAGTCATGAATTATTTATTAAAATTAAAAGAAGGAATAGATAATCTTGATTATGATGTGGTTGTATATAGTTTAGAGGAATTAATTAAATGGTATGATGAAAACATAGATAAAATTAGGTCAAATAATTATGTTTTTAATTTTGATTCCCATTTAAAGAATCAAAACATTTTAAAAGAAATAAAAGGCAAGTTAACAAAAGAAGATTTTATAGTTGCAAAAACAAAAGGAACGAATAAAAAACTAGGAGAAAAATTAATTTTTATTAGTCATAAATCCAGCGATAAAAAATATGGCGATGCATTGAGAGATTTTCTTGTAGGCTTGGGAATTCCAAAAAATCAGTTAATTTATACATCTCATCCCCTACATAAAATTCCAATGGACGCTAACATTTATGATTATTTGAGAGAAAATATTAACTCGGAAATATTTATGATTATTTTATGGTCTAACGAATATTTAGAAAGTCCTGCTTGCTTAAATGAAATGGGTGCTGCTTGGGTTATGCAAAGCGATTATACGAATATTTACGTGCCAGACTTTTCGTTTGATAATCCAAAATATCACGAATGTGCTGTAGATACTAGGAAAATGGGAGCAGTTTTAAACGGTGACCAGCATTGTAAAGCTAATATGATCGAACTAAAAAACAAAGTTCAAGAGTTGTTTGAGCTAAAAAAAGACGAGGCAAATGACTCGTATTTGGTTGATGAGTTTATAAAAAAATTAAAGTAAACTTAGAAATATGAAAATGGGGAGTTCAAAGGAGAAATAAAATGAATATTTACGATATATTAAAGGATTCAGCATATAAAACGGAACAATTCGCAGATGAAGCGATTGCTAAATTAAACGAAAAAATTGTAGTGAAAGAAGATAAAAACGGCAAACGATACGCTGTCGTTGAATGTTTAGTTCGTAAAAAGGATATTAAATTATTGGCAAAGTGAAAAAGAAAGTTAAGTTGGTTGAATACGATAAAAGCTACTTGGAGGTGGGATATCGCAAATATCTTCAGTATTGTCGTAGCCTTGAAGAAGGAGATGCAAAATAGTATCTTGTGAGGTATGAAATGTCTATAAAATTTAAGAAGATAGATGAAAAGTTAATTTTGATTTACATTCCCGCGATGGGAATTGATGATATCAAAAGGCGTCTTAACGCTGAAGAAGATGTATCGATTAAACATACATTTTTCGTGACAAAAAATTTGTTATGCGAAGAGATTAGTGATGAAGATGAGAGGGAAGAAGCTTTAAGTTTTCGTGTTGGAACGGTAGGCGAATTTTATACTAAGCTTGATGCGAATGTATTTGAGACAAAACATTCTTTTTACTTTAGCAACGAAATTAAATTAAAAGCACAAATGTTTGTTGCGTACCGTAATGTATCTATTATTCGAAAAATAGATGAAGTAATTGACCGTGATTTTTATATAGGCGGTGATTGGGAGGCTCATAATGGTATACCTAAAGAAACTTTCGATAGCCTTATGGGGCGATTTCCGAAGACTGCCGAATTAGACAAGTATGCGCACAAAAGAATTGCAACTATTATAAAAGATTATTTTCCCGAAAGTGATAAATATGAAGCGATTTTTGATAAATTTATTGAATCGAGAAATGGTAGGGATAACCAGTCTTCATCATCTTTGTCCGAATTTAATGTTCAAATTGAATTAGAGCAATTTACTGTCGCATATCAAGAATTAAAAGATATGCTTGATAGGTATGAGGCGATAGATGAAAAACAATGGCAAAAGAAAATCCATAATGTCCTTCAATTGCTGTATCCCAAATATATTTGTTGTACCCGTGAAGTTAAATTTTATGGGAGTGGTAAAAATGATAAGCAACCAGATTTTTTGTTGGTAGATGCAAATGGCTTCGTGGATATTTTAGAAATAAAAAAAGCGGATATTAAAATTTTAACAAAATATAGGAACAATCACGTTGCCACTAGAGATGTTTCAGGCGCAATTCAACAGATAGAAAAATACATATTTTGCTTAAATTCATCTGATAAAGCGAAAGGCGATGTGTCTAAAAAGTTGAAGGAATTGCTTCCAGAAGGAATAAAGGTCCAAATTGTAAATCCGCAAGGAATTTTACTTTTGGGTAGAAGTAAACAGTTTGACGAGGAACAACAAAAAGATTTTGAGCTTATAAAACGACAGTATAAACATGTTGCAGACATTATGACTTATGATGATCTGTTATTTAGGTTAAGAAATATAATTGAATCATTAAAAATAAAAATTAACACAAAAGTAGAATGACAAACGAAGAAAAACTTAAATTTATACAATATAATTATGTTAATGCGCGGGCATTAGAATTATTGTCTACGGATAGAAAGGAACTCTTTTTAAGGCAGTGGGCAAAAGAAACACTAACGATTGTGCCGACGCATCTTTATAAGTATAGGGTATGTAATGAAAACAATCTTAATATGATTCGTAACCGAACGGCATGGTTTTCATGTCCAAGCACGTGGAACGATTTAATAGACGTTACTGTTTCTTATGATTTAGAGAAAGACTCTAAAATGCTTAAAGAGAAAGAAGATGAACTTGCCGTCAAGATGGCGTTAACGTTTATAAATAAGTATATTGAATCTTTTTGCGAACAAAAGAAATTTGTGACGGCGGAAGAAGTTAAAAAGTTTATTATGGTGCGTTTGAAGGCGAAAGCGGTATAAACCCTAAAAGAATAATTTTCTATTTAACTCCTATAGTGGGAGAAAAACCAGCTAAACAAATTGCCGTTAAAACGCAAGAAGCATTTTCTATGGTGAATACGCCGGAATTTAGAGAACAAGTTTTTGGTGGGCTTGAAAAGATGATGCATTTTAATGATATTAGAAATACAATGCGCATGTATTCATTGTCCGAAACCTATGAGAATAATCATCAATGGGCTATGTATGCGGATGGGGGCAAGGGATTTTGCATAGGATATCATATTAAGCCAAAAACAGAAAGAGAGTGGAGTTTAATACCAAATCTTTTGCCGATTTATTATGGTGATAAACGACCGTTAATGATTACGAGAATGCTTGATGAAGCATTGGAGTATGTTGTTCGCCCCGAAACTCTACAAGATTTAATTAATCAAGAGGCTGAATCTTTGTATATATCGTTAAACACTAAAACGCTTCAATGGATTGGCGAAGAGGAATGGAGGTTTGGTATTCCAAAGATTCAAGCAGAATCTAATGTCGTTCCGTTCGATTTTGCCGAGAGTTTATATCTTGGTGAAAATATAGAGGAAGAGTGGAAAGAAAAGCTCTTAGAAATAGCGAAAGAACAAGGGTTATTGGTATATCAAAGAAAACTTGACTCTACTAAATCAAAGTGGATTTATGAGAAATTTTACTAAAGTAGCACAAAACACTTAGGTAATGCAGTGTTTTATGTTAAAACGGTTAAAACACCCCAATTACATTAAAAGCGTTGATATTTATTCGTAATTTACGTAATATTGGTATAAATTAGTATAAAAACTTTTACAAAAGAGGTCAGATGTCCCAAAACGTGGACGTTTGACCTTTGCTATTTTCTTTGAAATTTTATATAATATATGACTGAAACTGTCATATTTACTATGATATAATAAGGACGGACAATAGAAGGACTAGGTAATTATGAGAAAAGCATACAGAATTATTTCGATAGAAGCGGCGGATATTTATCGGCAAGAGCAAGAAAACGGCATTAGCGTTGGGTATGTAATGCCCGAAAAGAAAAGCGACGCATATTTTCGTTTGTTCAAAGTCTATCTAGATAATTCGCTAGACCTTATAGAGCTGGAAAAAACTTATAAACGCATTTGCCGTAAAAAGTTTTCTTTTCAAGACAAGTACAAACACGATTATACCCTTGCCGTAATTAACTTAAAGTTTAACTATACGTATAAGTCCCAAGAGGGTAAACCCGTAAAAATCAAAGACTTGCGTTCGCACTTCTATCAGAACGGGTTTTATTTGGACGGTGTACACTATGTAAGATATAAACGTAGCGCAGGTAGTTCGAGAGAAGGTAAATGCCTTTTTATCGACAAGCGCTTATATAAGGCGATGGATAAATGGAGCAGTTGTGGATTAAAAGCTCAAACTGACCTTGCTTCGTGGGAATCATATAAGGCGTTGTCGCTCAGTAGCATCAAAGGAACGGTGCAAATTTCGCTTGACGGGATATTGTTTGTTCCCGATCATAAAGGCATATTCACGGAAGAAGTTGTTTCGGTAGAATTAAAGGACGGAAAGCTTGTAGCCGAGCAAAAGCAAACGGAAATAATTAACGACATTTGGGATGGCGAGAGCCTTTTAGACGAGAGCGTGTTTGAAAGCGGCTATGCGGACAAGCATATGTTGCTTCTTCGTAATAAGTTTTTTAAGTCTTGCGCTTTTAGAACAAAACTTCAAAAATGGATAAAAGATAAAAACATTACGCTTGCCGATTTGAAAACAAGGGGATTTACTTTTGCAACCGACATAAGTCAAATTATTATGGTAACGACGCCAAATAGTTTAAAATATCTTAAATTTGTTGGAGGTCTTTCCGAAAAGAATATTTGCAAGTGGGTGGAAAATGTAACCGATACTTTCGGTGTGGTCAAATGGGATAAAAGCACGAGATTTTTTCACGGCGATATGGTACAGAGCAGTTATCAACTACTGAACACGTTAGGTCTTGATAAGGCGCAAGCGGTAGAGCTATTAAAGCCGAGTTTTGACTATATCTCGCTTGTTCGTAACGACGTGGAATTTATGCGCTATCATTTTACTGATGCTTACGCAAGAGAAAAGGATGGGGAAGAAAAGAAAGCTCCCGACGGACTTGCCGATCGTGCCGACGTTATTTTTAGATTGCTTTTCAGTTGTACGCATTTTAATACAACGGCATTATATGCTAATTTTAGAGATGACGTAGTAAGCGGACTTAAAAGCAGTTTGCGCCGTGGACATATTTTATTAAACGGCACGAACGCAACGTTGTTCGGCAACGGACCTGAGCTGTTAAAGTACATGGCCGGCGAAAAGATAACAAGCGAGTTAAAGAAGGGACAAATTTACTGCAAGAGATTCGAAAGCGGCGCGAAACTTCTTTGCGCGCGCTCACCGCATATCACGATGGGCAATCTTTATTGTGTGGAAAACAACCTTAGCGGAGAGATTTGGAATTACTTCAATTTAGGTAAAAATATCGTTTGTGTAAATGCTATTGGCGAGAATATTCAACAGCGCTTAAATGGTTGCGATTACGATTCCGATGCAATGCTGATAACCGATGATAAGTTGTTGGTGGAAAGTGCAGAGAGATATAAAAATTATTTTAAAGTGCCCGTTTGCGGTATTTCCTCAATGAGTAAAAATGGTCAAACGCTTGCAGAGCTCGACCACGACACAAGCGAAAATAAAATAGGCGAAATCGTAAATCTATCGCAAAAATTAAATAGTATTATATGGAACGAAATGAAAGGCGGTGCACCTACGGAGAAAATCTTAGAGATTTATAACGACGTTTGTAAGCTTGCCGTTTTGTCAGGCTTAGAGATAGACAAAGCAAAGCGTGCTTACGATAACGTAAACGTTGGGAAAGAACTTTCCGCATTGCACAAAAAATATAATCGTCCTGCACCTATTTTCTTTAAGGAAATCGACGATAAGGGAAAAGAAAACGAGTATACTTTTTATGATACGGCGATGGATTATATTTATCAAGCCGTTAAAAAGTTTAACTTCGTAAAGGGTAAAAGAAAACGAGTTAATTATATGCCTATCTCTTGGGTTATTGGAGATGTAACGACTTCGGATAATGCTACCGATTATAGACATAGGGATAAAATTATTGAGATTTGCGAAGAGTATAGAAAGAGAATTGACCGTTTGTATATGGAACTACGAGTTTCGGATGACCAAGAAAAAGAGGTCGTTTACGAAAGGATAGAAGAAGAGAAAGCCGATAGAGATAAGCAAGTTTCCAAATGGCTAACGAGTAGAAACGTGCTTATATTCGTGGCTCGCCATTATGAAAAGAATCGTCCTTCCGATTGGCGAATTTATGCCCCGATAGTAAATGCTCGTCACTTTAAGGATTTTATGCTTAAAGGCGGTTCTCCTATAGGGTTCGTTGAGGAAAGTAGAGACGGGAATATTATTGTTTATGGTAAGAAATTCGCAATAAAATGGTAAAAAGTGAAAGAGCACGTCTTAGGGATACAAATTAAAAATTAGAGTTTTCCCTTTCATAGAAAGGGAAAACGTTAATTTGAAAGCCTTATAAGTATCTCCTTCAAAATATGCTTTTTCACTTTTTTCTGCTTGTATAATATCTTCCGCAAGCGTAGGAACAGCATATCACTGTCGGGCTTTTTCTACGCCCAAAAGACAACTAAATACAATAAGATAAAAGGGTTGCTTTGACGTTATAGCGAGGAACGTATTTGTCTTGCCAAATACCGATTTTTCAAATCGCCTCGTTAGGGGCAACCCCTAATACCTCAAAAAACAAAAAAATTAAAGGAGGGATATTATAGGAAGAACAAGAAAGTATGCCTACAATTTTAGGGCAAGCGAGCAAGAGAAAAATTTAATAGATAGTGCAATTGCAAAGAGTAGACTTACGATGACGGCGTTTGTAATCCGTGCGATAACCGAAAAGCCGATTACCGTGATAGAGAACGGCACAGGGCTTTTAGCCGAACTCAAACGGCAGGGGAACAATCTAAACCAAATAACAAGAAACAGTTATAACGGTTTAGCGACGGAAAAAGAAATACGAAGCTGTACTGACGAATTAAAGAAGTTATACGGGAAAATATCTATTGCAATCGGAGGTGGATAATGCCACTTTTTAAGTGTAGTGCAAGCAAAGCAAAACCGAAAAACGGTATCGCGTATATCACCGACGAAAAGAAAGCAAAGATAGTGTCGGTAAGAAATCTTTTTGAAGACGAGGACTATGCAAAGCAGTTTGATGAAACGGCAAATCGGTTTGGTAAGGGAGATAAATTCGATGAAAGAAAATATTATCATTGTAAATTATCGTGCGCACGTCAAGATAACATTTCGCCTGAAAAGGCGCACGCTTACGCTGAAGAATTAGTCGCAAAACTCTTTCAAAATTACGAATGCGTAATCGCCACGCATACGGATACGCAGACTGTTCACAGCCACATTATCGTAAACGCCGTCGATCCGATTACCGGCAAAAAATTGCAGTTCAGTCAAAAAGATTATGCAAAAATGAAAGACGAAGTAAACGTAATCGGCAGAAAATACGGCTTTACGGAAACGGAATTCAGAAAAAGGGGCAAAAACAGCAGAACGGCGGCGGAAAAGAAAATCATATTAAAAGGCGGAACGAGCTGGAAAGAAGAACTGCGCGAAGTCATAGCCGAAGCGGTAAAGAAAACGAAATCGCCCGAAGCGTTCAAAAAATATCTTGACGAATGTTACGGTGTAAAAATCATGCGGGACGGAAAGGATTATTCCTATCTGCATCCGAACAAACAAAAACCTATCCGAGGGGAGCGGCTCGGAACAAATTATACGAAAAGCGAGGTAATAAAGAAAATTGGAGAACAGAATAACGGGGTTAAGTCCTCAGCCTATAACGGAGGACGAAGTGGATTTAACGGAAAACGTACCGGCAGCGGAACTGTGCGAAGTGGTAAAACGGCTTACGGCGGAAACGCGGGAAGCTTTATTAGAGCAAGCCTTAGCGGTATCGAACGAGAAATGCAACGCCTTAATTTCGCGGCTGAATGCGCGGGTGGAGGACTTGACGCAGCAAGTGAGGAGCGTAGAATGGACGAACGACGCGCTCGTGAGGAGGCTGAAAGAAGACGTAGAGCAGCTGACGAAAGATATGAAAGAGGACAATCGGAACTTGCTGTCGAGCCTGCGGATAACGCTTCAAAGGATAACGGAAACGGTAACGGAAATACAGCGGCAAGTAAGTACAACTATGGCAAAGGCGACTGACGAAGCGGGCGAACTATTAAAGGAAAGAGTTTCCGACGCGGCGGACGACGCGGCGTTTATAATCGACGAGCATTCGAAAGCTCTTACGAAAAAAGTGGAAGAACTGCAAAAAGAAGTAAAGCGAGCGAAAGACGATATACGATTCGAGCGCGGTTTTCGCAAATTCTTCTTTTGGGTTACGCCTGCATTGTTGCTTTTGCAAAGCGTTATGACGGTAATGTTGCTTTTGAGATAAAAAATTTTTTCAAAAAGTAATAATTTTAGCTTGACTATAAAATGGCAAGCAAGTATAATGTAATTACAATATCGTATATATACGAGAATATAAAAACAGGAGATGAAGATATGAAAGCCACGGAAGTGATACGAAAAGCAAATTCGGGCGAGGGGTTAACGGTGGAAGAAATTAAAATTTACAACGCTAACGTAAAACCGGAGAAACATGTTTACGGCAAGTACGGAACGCTTGCGAAACAGTATCTCGAAGATAAAGGGATCGACTGGACGATTGCAGATCTCCCCGAATATTTACACGGCGTAGACAAAGTGGCGGAAACGCTTTACGATGATATGTGGAATAAACTTTCCGGATGCGAGCAGTATCGCCGAACGGGAGATTATTTGGTCGATGTTAAGAGAATTAACGCTATTGAGAAAATCATCGAAGAAGAAATATTGAATGAAATTGTCTATGTATAGAGGCTGAAATTATGAAATTATTAAAAGTGTTGAACGTAACGGGAAGAATTTTGTTTGCGGGTTTATTGATAATAAGTCATATTATAATGGGTATTATAGGGATTATTATTTGCGCTGTTACGTCACAAAAATAAATTCGCAGGCGATATAAAAATCAATCCGAAAAAGCGAACGAGGCAAGCAGCGATAGTTTGTTTATTACGGAAATATTAAAATGGAGGATAATACGCTATAAATGGAGAGAGAACATTGTATCTATATGGTGAGAGAACATAGTAACCGTTCGGGGAAGAGAACATTGTACCCTGTAGCAAAAATTAAAAATTACAGGAGTGACAAAGGAACAAAAGAAATTAAAAGAGGTAATGGACGAAAAGTATGTGGCTTTCTTATTGCTTGAAAGCATGTACGAATCGGGGAAAATTAACAAGGCAACGTATGAAAACGTGCTTAAAGAAAAAAGAAATTATATTGAAGAAAAGTATAATTTAAAGGATGTGCTGGTATGAGCAGGGTGATTTTATCTGATTTATCGGAAAATAAAGTGGTTTTGCCGACGAACGTATCGACGTTTGACAGGAACAGGCAGCGTAGCGTTGTATTTTACGGAAGGGTAAGTACCGAACATGAAGCGCAGCTCTCCGCACTCGAAAATCAAATGCAATGGTATGAAGATCAGGCGAAGTATCACCCGAACTGGACGGTGTTAAAAAGTTATATCGATCGCGGGATTACCGGAACGCAGGCGAAGAAACGCCCCGCGTTCATGGAAATGTTAAACGACGCGAAGTATCATAAATTCGACCTGATCGTAACGCGCGAAGTATGCCGTTTTGCGAGAAATACGGTAGATACGCTTGTGATTACAAGACAATTAAAGGAAATGGGTATAGAAGTTTACTTTGTTGAAGACAACATTTGGACGATGGATAACGACGGGGAACTTCGCCTTACGATTATGGCAACGCTTGCGCAGGAAGAGAGTAGAAAGACTTCCGAGCGTGTTCGTGCGGGACAAAAGATAAGCCGAGATAACGGCGTGTTATACGGCAACGGGAATATTCTCGGCTATGACAGGCTCGGCGATACTTACGTTATCAACGAAGATCAGGCGGAAACGGTGCGCATTATTTACGATTTATACTTAAAAGGCAACGGCTTTAATAAAATCGTCAACGAACTCGTGCGGTTGAAGCGTAAAGATTCGTCAGGGCTGGTGCGGTGGGATGCGACAAAAGTTTCTCGTATTTTACATAACGCAACGTATAAGGGATATCAAGGTTATTATAAATCGCATAAGAATAACCATTTGGATCAAAAGACGATAATAAACCGCGACGAAGATACTTATCTTTACGTAAAAGGCAGGTTTACGCCGATTATATCCGAAGAAGTGTGGGATAAATGCAAGGCTCTCAGAGAAAGCAAGTTGACCTTAAGGAAAACGCAAGAGGGGAAACTCGAACGGACGGGGACGAGAACTTCGGAAGATATCTGGGCAAAGCGTCTGATCTGTCGGTGCGGGCATCGCATGAGAAAGGATCGGTGGCACGTAAATAAAACGGGTTTAACTTACGGCTACAAATGTTACAACGTTTTAAATAACGGAAGTAAACAGGCGAGAATAGACGCCGGTCTTGATGCCGATAAGTATTGCGATATGGGTACGATTGCCGATTGGAAATTTGATTTGATGCTGCACGAGTTGTTAAAGGCGTTGAATTTAAATAACGACGATTTAATTAAAAAAGCGTATAATCAATTTGAGAACTCGTATACGAAAGAAACGAAGGCGGCAAGAGAACTTCGCGACGCGGAGGCAAAACTCAGAAAAATTCGGATTAAACTTGAAAATTTAACCGAAATGCGCGTTAACGGAGAAATCGATAAGCAAGAATATTCGTCGTTAAAGGCAAAAATTAACGGCGAAATGCTTATCGCCGAAAAAGAAATCGACGACATAAAACGAGTGGTGCTTGAAGAGGAACGGAAAACTACGCCGCTTGTTTCTATGGACGTTTTCCGTTCCATGGCGGTGGAAGACCTGGATTTTACGAAACCGATACGGCATTCTGCTTTGGTGAATACGATGATTAAAAAAATCGTGCCGAACACTTCGCTTGATTTTAAGTGGTATCTTAATTTATATCCGAAGCGTGATGACGCGGGCGACGAGGAGTACAAAGAAGTTGTAGAGTTTATAATCGATTACGACGTGGCGAAAGATTTTCGGAATAATCGTGGCGAAATGCTCAGACAAAACCAGTGGAAGGACCTGACCGTAAGAGTTATGATTTAAGCTTTAAGGCATGCGGGTAATACCGTGTGCCTTAAAATTTATATGTTGTTTTGAGAAAAAAACAAATAATGTGATATTGAAAAATCAAGAATCTTATTAAATTTAACGAAAAAATACTCAAACCGCATAAAAAGCGTTGACATTCGTTCGTAAATTATGTAAAATAAGTATAAAGATATAAGGATAGTGATGCAATGGAAGATTTTTATCAATCGCGCGCATTGTTTCGTACGCAAGATATTTTAGATTATTTTACAAGCGTGCGTAGTATGCAAGCTAAATTAAAAGCATTAATTGAAGTCGGGCGTATAGCAAAAATAAAAAACGGATTATATGCGACGGTTAATCCTTTAACCGGAGATGTTTTTGCGAGCCGTTTTGAAATAGCGTCGGCTCTTTTTGAAAATGCGTGCGTGGCATATCACTCTGCATTGGAATTTCACGGACTTGGCAACCAAATGTTTTCAGAGGTGCAAGTGTTTACCGAAAAACGAAATATTCCGTTTGAATATAACGGGCTTGAATATAAATTTTTTTCCTATACCGCAAATTGCGGAATAATGCGATTAGAGCAAAATGCCGAAATCGTCGTTACGGATTTGGAAAGAACTGTGGTTGATTGCATTGACCGTATCGACCTTGCGGGTGGACTTGAAGAACTTGTTACGGCGTTAAACGGAATAACGCACCTTGACGAGCAAGCAATATTATCCTATTTGAAAGAGTATAATAAGAAATTCGTTTATAAAAAGGCAGGCTTTTTGCTTTCTTTATTGAAGAAAGACCTTTTATCGCAAAACTTCTTCGATATATGTAAGCAAAATTGCTCAAAAAAACAAGAAGATATAAGCGAAAACAAAAAGATGCCGAGAAAAACGGATAAGTATTGGGGACTTATGTATCCCGAAAAACTTATAAATACGGAGAACTGATATGATAAACCTATCGCAAAAAAACGTAGTTAAAATGGCGAAAGAAACCAACTTTATCAAAGATAACGTTGAAAAGGTTATGCGCCTTGCGGATATTTTAGAGTTTGTGTTCACGTCTAAATGGAAAGATAAGCTTGCTCTTAAAGGCGGAACGGCTATAAATTTGTTTTATCGTGAACTTCCAAGACTTTCAGTTGACATAGATTTAGACTATATCGGCGACACGAAAGAAGAAATGGAAAAAGATAAGGAAGAATTGTGGAACTTCTTGCAAATAGCGTTATTCCAAAAGAATTATTCGCTTTCGCCACAAAGTAAAAGATATTTTGCTTTAGATTCCGCCGTTTTTCAATATATAAATAACGCCGGCAACCGTGACAATATCAAAATAGAAATAAACTATCTTGACAGAAAGCACGTTCTTCCGCTCTGTGATAAACCCATTAAAACTCCCGTTGCCGAAAGCGATACGAGCGTAAAAGTTTTAAGCGCTTGCGAGTTGTACGGAAGCAAACTTGCGGCTTTAATCGGACGTTGTAAACCGAGAGACATTTACGACGTTTACGGGCTTATTGAAAGCGGTATGATAGAAAATAAAGAAATGCTTAAAAAATGTACTATCTTCTATAATTGTATCGGTGGGGATGCAAGTATTTGCGACGTTTCTCTTGATATTTTAGACGGTGTTACGGATAGAGATATTAGTAGGCAACTCAAACCTATGCTTAACAAGAATGACCGTTTCAAAAAAGATACGGTAATCACTTCAATAAAAGAGTACTTACAAAACTTACTTGTGCTTAGCGATAACGAAAAGGAATTCGTTAAAGAGTTTGCTAATAAAAACTATCGCCCTGAACTATTATTTGAAGATAAAGAAATTGTAGAACGTATCTCCGCACACCCGATGGCTTTATGGCGCGTTAGAGAAAAATAAAAACTTTACTAAAAATAATTGCCAAAAGTAAGAAAAATTTTTTAACCATGACAATAGTTGGCATATTTAGTGTGATAGAATAGAAAGAAGAAGTGGAAACAAAAGATGGAGAAGTTTAAAAATCTAAATGATGTAGCGAAAAAGATTGCAGAGTCTTTAAAAACTAAAGATGTTTTGGTTTACGCTTTTAACGCAACCGGGAAAACAAGATTGTCGGTTCTACTCGATGAAAACGATTACGACGAAGACGATATTAAATCTTTAAGTTACAATGCTATCGTTGAAGATTATTTTAGTTGGGATAATGAAAGGGTTACTTTTAAAATAATAACCGGGACTTGGTTGTTTAATTTTATTAACGATGAAGGGTTAGACGGAAATATTATAGATGTATTTAATAGTTTTATCGGAACTGACATTAAACCGGAGATCGATTTAACAACAGGAGAAATGCGATTTTATGTGACAGATATAGACGACATCAAAAAAGCAATAAAAATTTCTAAAGGAGAAGAGAGGTTATTTCAGTGGTCGGTTTTTTATAGTATATTAAAAAGGGCGACAGAGTTACTTGCGGAAAAAGAAGAAGATCGATCGTTAAAAGTATTTAATCAATTAAAATATGTCGTTATTGACGATCCGATTTCCTCTTTGGACGACTATAAAGTATATACATTGTCAATGCAGATTTTGGAATTGATTAAGGATGTGCATGCCAATTGTCAAGCAAACGTAAAATTTTTACTTTTAACTCATCATGCTTTATTTTATAATATAATTTTTAATACTCTTATGAATCGGGGAAAAGATAGTGTAGCATTTTATTTTCTTAATAAAATAGATGAAAAATATGAGCTGAAGGATGTAAAAAAGAATCAACTCGCCGTATCTCACATAGTGATGCTGAAAGAAATTAAGAGAGCGATTCAATCAAATAATTTGAGAAAAAAAGACTTTAACAAGTTTAGAAGCGTATTAGAGAAAACATCAATATATTTGGGTTTGGGGTTTAAAAAATGGGAAGATCTCTTTGAAGGGTATAAAGAAACAGAGGCTGTTCGGAAAATTGTTAATATGAATAGCCACGAAAAATATGTAGAAATGGATACAGAATTTTTAACAAATGAACAGATACAAATTTTAACGAGTGCATTTAATTATTTTGTTGAAGAATATAAAGTTCAATTAGGAGAATAAAAATGGCTGACATAAAGAAAGAGCAGGAACGCGAAGAATTACATAAAGCGATTTGGAACATAGCGAACGACCTTAGGGGGAGCGTTGACGGCTGGGATTTTAAGCAGTACGTTTTAGGTATAATGTTTTATCGCTACATTTCCGAAAATATCGCGAATTACATAGATACGGGCGAACATGCCGCGGGAAACGTTGATTTTCACTATGCCGATTTATCTGACGAAGCGGCGGAAGAAGCGAGAGCCGATATGGTGGAAACGAAAGGCTTCTTTATTCTTCCGAGCCAACTTTTCGTAAACGTTCGTAAAAGGGCAAGCAAAGACGAAAATCTTAACGAAACGCTTGAAAAAATCTTCAACGCGATAGAATCTTCTGCGCAAGGAACGGATAGCGAGGACGATTTTAAGGGCTTGTTCGACGATATAGACGTAAACAGCAACAAACTCGGCGCAACGGTGGCAAAGCGTAACGAAAAACTCGTAAAACTTCTCGACGGTATCGGCGATATGAAACTCGGCGATTATAAAGATAATACTATCGACGCGTTCGGCGACGCTTATGAATTTTTAATGGGTATGTACGCATCTAACGCAGGGAAGAGCGGTGGCGAGTATTTCACTCCGCAAGAGGTCTCCGAATTGCTTACGCGGCTTACGGTGGTAGGGAAAACGCAAGTTAATAAGGTTTACGATCCCGCTTGCGGTTCGGGTTCGCTTCTTTTGAAATTTGCCAAAATTTTGGGCAAAGAAAACGTTCGGCAAGGTTTTTACGGGCAAGAAATCAACCTTACAACGTATAACCTTTGCCGTATCAATATGTTTTTGCACGATATCGACTTCGATAAGTTCAATATCGCGTGCGAAGATACTTTAATCAGTCCGCAACATTGGGATGATGAGCCGTTTGAGGCAATCGTTTCAAATCCCCCGTATTCCACAAAATGGGCGGGCGACGATAACCCGCTTTTAATCAACGATACGAGATTTTCGCCCGCGGGCGTGCTTGCGCCTAAGTCGAAAGCCGATCTCGCGTTTGTGATGCATTCGCTTTCGTGGCTCTCTACGAACGGCACGGCGGCAATCGTATGCTTCCCGGGAATTTTTTATCGCGGCGGCGCGGAACAAAAAATTCGTAAATATTTGGTTGATAACAACTTTATCGATTGCATTATCCAACTTCCCGATAACCTTTTCTTCGGTACGAGCATTGCAACGTGCATAATGGTGCTTAAAAAGAGCAAAAACGAAAATTCAACGCTTTTTATCGACGCCACCGCCGAGTGCGAAAAGGTAACGAACAACAATAAACTTCGCGATAAAAATATCGAAAATATCCTTAAAATGTTTACCGATAGGGCGGATATCGCGCACAAAGCGCGGTTGGTGCAAAATTCGGAAATCGCTGAAAACGATTATAATTTATCGGTATCTACTTATATAGAAAAGGAAGATACGCGGCAAGCGATAGATATAAAGTCGTTGAATAAAGAAATTGAGGGAATCGTTGCCCGCGAGCAAGTTTTGCGCGACGAAATAGATAAAATCATTAAGGAGATTGAGGGGGAATAAGAATTTGAAAAGGGGAGAAAAGGAGCAAACCTGTCTTGATAGTGTAAGGAATATTTTAAGAACTAAAAAATGCAACAAATATCTTGACGAGGACGTCGTAATCATTGAAAACATACTTACGGCAAAAGAAAACGAGCAAGCAAATGATTTTCCGGATTTTATTTGCAAAAACGGTTTTATAGAACATTTTCAAGTGTCGGCGTCGGGCGAAACAAAAAAAGGTTCTTTGTATAAACAAGAAGAGAGTTGTTTTGAAAGGCAGAGCAACGAAACCCTTGTCAATAAAAAAGACGAATATCTAAATAGTATATTTGAACCAAATACGCTGACGACATACGAAAATACTTTAAGTTACGATAAAAGCACGTACGAAAATTATGTTCAGGCTTTCAAAAAGAACTTCGAAAGTCACATCGATAGTTTGAAAAAGTATGACGGATCGAAAGAGAACGGTACATTTTTGATAGAACAAGTAGACGGAAGTTTGTTTGTTGACGGGGCGGTGCCATATAAGCCGTATTCTTTGTCTATCGATAAAGAATTACTGCAATATGTTTATCAATATAAAGATTATTTAACGTACGTTCTATTTACCGACGGAGAAAGTTGCGAGATTATCAAACTATCGTTGATCCCAAAAATTTTGTCAAATGTAAAAGACGGAATAAAATTCAAGGCAGGCAGAATGATAAGTGATAAACTATTATTTTGCATAGATATAGATTTGGAGAAAACAAATGAGTAAATTAGAAGAATTGATAAAAGAATTTTGCCCGAACGGGGTGGAATATAAAAGATTAAGTGAAGTAGTTGTTAGAATTAGCAGTGGACTTAATCCTCGAAATAATTTCATATTGAATCCAACAGGGGCAACAAATTTTTATGTTACAGTAAAAGAAATTACGAAAGGGAAAATTATTTTTAACGAAAAAACCGATCGAATTGATGATGACGCTCTTGATATAATTCAGAATCGTTCACATTTAGAAGAAAACGATATTTTATTATCAGGTATTGGAACGATAGGGAAAGTTGCGATAGTTGATATTCCAACAAAAAACTGGAATTGTAGCGAAAGTGTACTTTTATTAAAGCCGAAACAATCATTGATTTTGCCTAAATTTTTAAAATACATTTTAGAGTCAAATGGAGTACAATCGTATTTTAATAAAGTAGCGACGGGTTCGACTTTAAGAGGGATTAGAATGAGGGATTTGCAAGAGTTGCAAATTCCGTTGCCGGCTCTGCCGGTACAGCGTGAAATAGTCCGAATTTTGGACAGTTTTGCACTATATTGTGCTGAACTTACTGCAGAAATTGAAAAAAGACAAAAACAATATGAATATTACAGGGATAAATTATTAACGTTTTAAGGATAAGCTTACGTATGGGGAAAAAGAAACAAAAACAGAGGAATCAAAATAAAGTTGAAAATGTAAAGATTGACACCTTGACAACATTAGACGATGAGCGTATTACAAAAATTATAGTAAATGCTTTGACCGAGTATGACAAGCAGAAACAGGAAGCGGCAAAAGTAGAAAAGGAAAAAGAAAGAAACAATAGTTCAGTATTTCAAATATTATTTAAGCCAAAAAAATACGCGAAAGGACTCCTGGTAAATGCAAGAATGATGCAAACGGCGCTTAAAGTTTTATATAAGATTATAGAACTATCGCTTTACGTAATTTCTGCAATGATGTTTTTTTGTGTTTTTTTGAATCGAATAATTCCTAATATGCCGAATATTTCTATTTTTATCGAAATAGTATTTATGATTTTAGCATTGCCGATATTCTTAATAGCAAGGATTTTTCGCATTGCGGCAATCGAAGTGGATGAAATCAGGGATAATAACTATTTATTCGGATTGTTTGCGGCGATGGCTTCTATAATTTCAATAATTGTGGCAATTGTTGCACTGGTAAAATAAAAACAAAAGGGGAGACGGACCTCTTCCGTCGGCAGCGCCGCCACCTTCCCCGAAGGGGAAGGCTTGAAAAAGATTATATAACAGGAGAAAAAGATGAGTTTTTATAACGTTGTTTCGGCAAGTGATGAAAGTACTGTTATAACCGAATATAAGCCTTCCGCCAAGCGTTCGGATTCGTACCAAAGCGAAGCGGATTTAGAGCGCGAATTTATTCGGCTACTCGGCGAACAGAGTTACGAATATTTGAATATTAAAAGCGAAGAGGACTTAATAAAAAATCTCCGCAAAAATCTCGAACAGCTCAATAATTATGAGTTTACGGACGGCGAATGGAAACGCTTTTTTAACGAGTGCATGGCAAACCCCAACGAGGGGATTGTTGAAAAAACGAGGAAAATTCAAGAGGACAACGTTCAGAACTTAAAGACGGACGCAGGCTTTACGAAAAACATTACGCTGATAGACAAAAAGAATATACATAACAACAAGCTGCAAGTCATCAATCAATACGAGGCTACCGGCAATTATGATAATCGTTACGACGTTACAATTCTGGTGAACGGTCTGCCGCTTGTTCACGTGGAGTTAAAACGGCGCGGCGTTGCCATAAAAGAGGCTTTTAATCAAATAGACCGCTATCAGCGGGATAGTTTTTGGGCTTCCTGCGGACTTTACGAATACGTGCAAATTTTCGTGATTTCCAACGGGACGAATACGAAATATTACTCGAATACCACGAGATTTAACCACATTAAAGATAGCGCGAGCGGACAAGCCAAGAAAAAGGAAAAGACGAGCAATAGTTTTGAATTTACTTCTTTTTGGGCAGACGGGAACAATCGCATTATTCCCGATCTTGTGGATTTTACCAAAACGTTTTTTGCAAAACATACTCTGCTTGCGATTTTAACGAAGTATTGTGTTTTTACTTCCGAAAACATGTTGCTTGTAATGCGCCCGTATCAGATTGTGGCAACGGAGAGGGTTTTAAACCGCATCGAAATCGCGAACAACTATAAAAAATACGGTAGCGTTGCGGGCGGCGGATATATTTGGCATACGACGGGTTCGGGCAAAACTTTGACCTCGTTTAAGACGGCGCAACTTGCGAGCGGACTTGGTTTTATCGATAAAGTTTTATTCGTCGTAGACAGAAAAGACCTCGACTATCAGACGATGAAAGAATACGATCGTTTTGAGAAGGGCGCGGCGAACAGCAATACTTCGACGGCGATTTTAAAGAAACAACTTGAAAATTCAAATTGCAAAATCATCATTACCACCATTCAAAAACTTTCGGTATTTATCGCTAAAAACAAAGGGCATGAAGTTTTCGATAAAAAGGTAGTTATTATTTTCGACGAGTGCCATCGTTCACAATTCGGCGATATGCACCTCGATATAGTCAAAAACTTTAAGAAATATTTCTTGTTCGGGTTTACGGGTACGCCTATTTTTGCCGTCAACGCAAATTCGGGCAAACACGCTAATTTGAGAACGACCGAGCAAGCCTTCGGGGATAAATTGCATACCTATACGATTGTGGACGCAATCAACGACAAAAACGTGTTGCCCTTCCGCGTTGATTACGTTAAAACGCTTGAAAAAGAGCTGGATATCGACGACGCGAAGGTTTGGGATATCGATAGGGAAGCGGTTTGGAATTCGCCGAAGAGAATTTCAGACGTCGTTAAATACATACTCGAAAATTTTAACCGCAAAACGTACAGAAACGAAAAAAGTTATTCGTTTAACAGTCTTTTGAATATTCAGGAAGTCGCTTCTGCTAAAAATGAAGCAGAGGAAATTAAGCAGAAGTTACGGCTTTCGGGCTTTAACTCTATTTTCTGTGTTTCTTCGGTAGAGGCTGCGAAACTGTATTATAACGAGTTCAAAAAACAAATGGCGGAAAACCCGAGCAAGGCTTTGAAGATTGCTACGATTTTCAGTTACGGGGCGAACGAAGAAGAACAGGACGGCATTTTGGAAGAAGAAAACCCCGAAGACACCACCCGGTTGGATTCTTCTTCGCGCGATTTTTTGGCGGGCGCGATTAAAGATTATAACGCTACGTTCGGAACGAGTTACGATACGTCGAGCGATAAATTCCAAAATTATTATAAAGACGTTTCTTTGCGAATGAAGAACAGACAGATCGATTTGTTAATCGTCGTAAATATGTTTTTGACGGGCTTTGACGCGACTACGCTTAATACGCTTTGGGTGGATAAAAACCTGAAGGCGCACGGGCTCATTCAAGCCTATTCAAGAACGAACCGTATTTTGAATTCGATAAAAACTTACGGCAATATCGTATGTTTCAGGAATTTGCAGAAACGCACGGACGATGCGATTTCGCTTTTCGGTGATAAGGAAGCCGGCGGAATCGTCTTGATGAAGGGCTATAAAGATTATTATTACGGCTATACCGATAAAGACGGTAAGTTAAAACCGGGGTATATTTTGCTTGTACAGGATTTGCAGGACAAATTCCCTTTGGACGAGCAAATTTTGGGAGAAAAGGCTAAAAAAGAGTTTATTTCATTGTTCGGCGCAGTGCTCAGAATGAGAAATTTGTTGGCTTCGTTCGACGAATTTGCAGGCAATGAGTTTTTAACCGAGCGCGAAATGCAAGATTATACGGGCAAATATATCGATTTGCGCGACGAATTTGTGAAAGGAGGGAAGGATAAAGAAAATATTAACGATGATATCGTATTCGAAGTGGAACTTATCAAACAAATCGAAATCAATATCGATTATATCTTAATGCTCGTTAAAAAATATCACGACAGCCATAAAAACGATAAAGAGGTGCTTATATCGATACAAAAAGCGATCGATTCAAGTTTTGAACTGCGTAGTAAGAAACAACTGATCGAAACGTTCGTTGACGGGATTAACGACGTTGATGACGTTATGATCGAGTGGCGGAATTTTGTTGCCGAAGAAAAGGAGAAAGAACTTGACGAAATTATAAAAGAGGAAGATTTGAAGCCCGAGGAAACGCGGCAATTTATCGAATATTCGCTTAGAGACGGAGCGCTTAAAACCACGGGAACGGACATCGATAAGATTTTACCGCCCGTTTCGCGCTTCGGCGGTGGCAGAGAAAAGAAAAAACGTAACGTTATCGCTAAACTATCAAGCTTTTTCGACCGTTTCTCGGGGCTGTGAAGCGCGGTATTTATAAGGAATTAACAACCATATCAGATAAGCTAAAGGCTTATAAATTGAATAAGGAAAAGCAGAAAGCCACAGAGGACGGGGAAGTTTCTGTATTATTTTTACGATCGGCATAAGCTGACTTCGGTGGCTTTACCAGAAGAGAAATTCAATAAACTCGTTGCTATGGACAGTGATTTTTATAATCTCGAACGGCGTGAAAATGCTCATAAAACAACCTTTAAAGAATCCGCAAATGTCAACGGCTATAAGAAAATCGATATAAATAAAGACGATTTCGGACAAATTTCGGCGGACGACAAGGAAGAAAACGCTATTCCCCGTGCCGATTTTACGGATAAAATCGATAAGCAAAGCGATATCGAAAAGGAAGTTTCGTCTCTTTCGCCTGATGACGGAAAATGATTTAAGCGGTAAAATTGAAGTTGATTTTGAACAAATGGCAGAATAGTTTTTGGAGACAAGGAAAATGGAACATCTATAGGAGATTTATTGAGAGCAAAAGGATATAAATAATAATTACTAAAAGTAAAATGATATAATTATAATTAGAAAATTTAAACAAGTAGAGGCGGTTATGGTTACACGTAAAGAAGATACGGCGAGCAGAGTTGCAAGGCGAAAATACGAAGAGAAAAACAAAGAATTGCGTAAAGAAAAGAATGCGAATTTCCAGACGATGATTCCGAGAGAGTTATTCGAAGAAATCAACGTTTTTTTGACCGAAAAGGGTATGACTAAGGTGGATTTTATCAAAAAAGCCTTTGACACAATGCAGAATAATCGGTAAAATGTTTTCGTATTAAATACAACCTCAGCGATGGCGGTTTGTCGAAGAAAAATCGACGAGCCGCCCTTTATAATTGTTGTGCGTTTTGATATTTTCACTTAAATTTTTTATTTTCGGATGGGTAACAGGTCCGACAAATAATACATCCGGACAACATTATATTGTGAGTTATCGATAGTGCTTTTTGATTTTTTGCAAAATCACTATCGATAACTTGACTTTTTCTTTCGTTTTTGATACAGTATAACCAAAGGAGATTCTTAGCATGGATTTGTATATCAGGGAAAATTATTTAAAAAAAATCCGTGGATTTTATCATGCGGACGATTTAATCAAGGTTATCACGGGAGTACGGCGTTCGGGAAAGTCAAGCCTGATGCAAATGATTGCCGATGAACTCAAATCTTCCGGGATCCCGGAATCTCAAATTATATATTTTGACCTTGACAAACGAGAATATAGAAACGTTGTTACGGCGGATAAGTTAGAAGCCCTGATTATGTCGAAATGCGTTACGGATGAGATGAAATATCTCTTCATTGACGAAGTTCAGAACGTTAAAGATTTTGAGACTGTACTCAACGGTTTCAGGACGGAAGGCAATTGGTCTATTTTTATAACGGGATCTAACTCATATCTTTTAAGCGGAGAATTGGTTACAAAACTAACCGGCAGATATATAGAATTTGAAATTTTTCCGTTAAACTTCCAGGAATACGAGGGGATGAAAGCCTTTTTCGGCAAACCGATAAACTCTAATCCGATGATAGAACTTACGAACTATATTCTTGAAGGCGGCTTTCCGAGAGCAATTTTGTTTGACGATATGGCGGATAAAAGGAAGTACGTTCAGGGCGTTGTATCCGAAATTTTCGAGAAAGATATCCGTAAACGTTTGAAAATTAAAAACAAAGAGAATTTCGAGACCGTTCGCAAGTATGTCATCAATAACTTCGGAGCAACTACAAGCCTGAATAATATCTGCGACGCAATAAGGAAAAACGGTACGCCTATCAATAGTTCTACCGTTTCAAAATATATAAAGGCGCTCATCGATGCGAAAATCTTGTATGAATGCCCACGCTTCGATATGAAGTCAAAGCGTTCTATTTCCGGAGAAAAGAAGTACTATCTTGCCGATCTGAGTTTTTATTATGCCGACAACACGGACAACAAAATCAATTACGGACCGGTACTTGAAAATATTGTTTATATCTATGCAAAGTCGCTTGATTATTCGGTAAGCGTAGGAAGATTCGGCAAGTTCGAGTGCGATTTCATTGTTCGCGGAACGGATATGCAATACGCCTATATTCAGGTGGCGTACACAATCGCTTTAAGCAAGGAAACGGAAGACCGAGAATATCGTCCGCTTGAAAGTATAAAAGATAATTATCCTCGTTACATTGTTACAACAGATTACCTTTTGCAACAGCGTAGCGGAATCAGAAACGTGAATTTAATAGACTTTATCTGTAAAAACGAGAAATTTTAAGCAAACGACAATGAGTAAGGGGAATAAGTAAATTCCGGTAGCGGCAATATATGCGGGTATACCTGTTGAAACGCTTGGAGAAGAACTAATGGATAAAACTTTACAAATTATAGATTGGAATATTAGCTATATGAATGATTGGGAAAAGAAAACGGAGTTTCTTTTTTCAAAATTAAATAACTACTACTGTGTAATTTTACAAGAGGTTGGTCCGTGGGTTGCCCAATGCATTAGGGAAAAATACTCTAAAGAAAACTATTTTGTTTATTCATTAGATTATCGTAAACCAAGCAAATATGATTCTGGTGCAAGAAGATTGGGTGTCATGTTGATTTTTAGCAAGACAATAAAGGTGATAGAAAGCGGTATTATAGAACGTAATCTTTTCCCAGATAGAACGGCTTGGGCGACGATTATGTGTAATAATAAAAAGATAAAAATTTTGGGCTTACATTCAATTACGGGTTGCAGTTATCAAAGTGCAAAATCTATTCAGTACGACACGTTTACAGAGTTTGTCGATGAGTATAAACCGGATATTATCGGCATGGATGCAAACGAACCTAAAGTTGACTCTTATGATCTCGATAAGATGATTTTTTATAATGAAAACGGCGGCGGTGCTAAAACCTTTTTTAAAAAAGTAAAAGAATCAGGTATGAAAGATGCGTATGTGGTTGCAAATGATATAACCACGTGCGAAGAAGGTAAATGCTTAATGATTTCACACAATGTTAGAAGAAGAGGCGTTGTTAGATATGATTTTTTATTTGTTGACAATAATATCTCAATTACAAAATGCAATTATGATTACGATGGCGCAATAAAGGCGGGAAGTGACCACGCATTGATAGAAGCGGATATACAAACTTAAAAGGAAGACGCTAAAAGAATGATAATGTGAAACTTAAAAAATTTAAATTTGAACACTTTTCCGTATCTGCCTATACGGGTAAAAAAGAACTGTTATGCTTGAATATTAAATTGATTATCGAGTTGATTGCAAACTAAATAAAAAAGCGGTTTGTCGAAGAAAATCGGCGAGCCGCTTTTTAATGCGCTTTTTGTATCGTGTTATTCGACAAAATCTTACCGTTATGGACAAATCTTTAAAATTATAACGTCAATTATTATTGACAAATCAAAAGCAATTGTATATAATAGTGAATATTAAAGCAACGGGAGATTTGCTATGAAGAAAAGGACAATACTTTTATTTCCGGATACGATTAAAATATTAGAGCAAATGGGCGAGCAGATAAAGTTGGCGAGACTCAGAAGAAATTTATCGGTCGAACTCGTTTCGGAGCGCGCAAATATAAGCAGAGCAACGCTGTGGGCGATTGAAAAAGGCAGTCCTTCCGTCGCGATAGGATATTATGCGGCTGTTTTGCACGCGCTGAACGATATGGATAAGGATTTACTGCTTATTGCGCAGGACGATAAACTCGGACGAACGATTCAGGACCTGAATTTAACGACGCGCCGTCGGGCAACGAAAAAGAAAGGGGACTAAAATATGTTGCAAGAAAAAAAGATATACGTCTATTTTGACAACAGCGTAGATAAAAGAATAAAGGTCGGGTGCCTTTTTGCGGATTTTCAAAGAGGAAAAGAAAAGTTCTCTTTTGAATACGATGACGAATTTTTTACGAGTTTTCTTTTCCGAAATTTTTTCGATTACGATTTGCAACCATATAAGGCAAGGCAATATTTATCGACGGACAAGACCTTGTTCGGCGTTTTTTCGGATACCGCGCCGGACAGATGGGGCAGGCTTTTGATGAAGCGCAGAGAGCGCATCAAAGCCGAAGAACAAAAATTGCCAAAAGTAAATACTTTGTATGAAACGGATTATCTGCTCGGCGTTTTCGACGAAGCCCGTATGGGCGCGTTGCGTTTTTGTCTGGAAGAAAACGGCGAATATCTTTCCGCGGAAAGGGAATTGTCTACGCCGCCGTTTGAAAGTATAAGAACGCTCGAAGAAGCGTCCCGTCAGTTCGAAAAAGAAGAAAACTTGTTAAACGGCAAGTGGCTGAAACTGTTGTTGGCGCCCGGTTCTTCTTTGGGCGGGGCAAGACCGAAAGCAACGGTAAAAGACGTTGACGGAAGTTTATGGATAGCGAAATTTCCTTCAAAAAACGACGAATACGATATAGGCGCATGGGAAAGAACCGTGCTCGATCTTGCAAAGCTTTGCAATCTGAACGCCCCCGAGGCAAAACTAATGAAATTTTCCAAACTCGGCAGTACGTTTTTAGTAAAGCGTTTTGACAGAGCCTTGGGAAAAAGAATTCATTTTATGTCTGCAATGACGGCCCTCGGCAAAAAAGACGGCGATAACGCGTCGGGCGGAATAAGTTATCTGGATATTGCGGCGTTTATAAGCGCAAACGGAGCAAATCCGAGAGAAGATTTGACGGAACTTTGGCGGCGTATCGTATTTAATATCGCGGTTTCCAATACCGACGACCATTTAAGAAACCACGGTTTTATTTTAACCGAAGAAGGCTGGCGATTATCTCCGTTATATGACGTAAATCCGAATATAGACAAGGATTCGCTTTCATTGAATATTACGGAAAACGACAATGCGTTATCCGTCGATTTGGCGATTGAGGTCGCGGAACATTTCGGAATAGATAAAAATATTGCGACTGATATGGCATACGAAATACTTTCGGTTGTGCGTGATAATTGGCGTAACGTTGCGAAATTAAACGGTTTAAGTAAGAGTGCGATAGAATATATGCGCCCTGCGTTTTCTGTGGCAGAAATTTAAGAAATGAAGAGTGCTTTTAAGTAAAATTCAGGTAGGGGCAATAATATATATGAATATCGGGAACGGTAATGAATTTTCCCGAATTTTGATTTTTTGTCAATTTTGGCGGTTTTATGCAGAAAAAGTTATAAATTCCGCACTTATACAATAGATATTCATAAAATTATACACAAAAACGAAATTAATGATTATAGCTCTGCGTTTTGCAGCACAAGACTTTTAAGATGTTTAAAAATACAATTTATATGGGTGTAATGGCATACAACAAATCTTATCGCAATAATTTTCTCGAACAGAAAGTAATAATCAATCATAAAGAAGAAACCTATGAATATGTCTCGGCAGAGTTTGAGTCGATTATATCTATGGAATAATGGGAGCATTGCAAACTTATCCGAGAGAGTAAACGGCAGTTGCGTGTGGTTAATGAAAACGGCACTCCGAAGAAACAATATTTCGGAGTACACAGCAGCGTTAATATTTGGACAAAAAGTTACGTTGCAGGTGCGGCTCTTCTATGCGTATGGATAAATGGCGACCGAAATTGAACGGCGAAAGGCTGGTAGGTTATAAATGCTATAACCAGTTGAATAAAGGGGCTAATAGAGTTGCCGACAAACAAAGTGCCGGATTTTGCGATATGCCTGCAATATGTGGTTGGAAACTCGAAATGATGGTAAAAGCCGTTTTCAAAAAAGTTTGGAAAGATAGTGAGCTATTAGAAAAAGCCATAAAAATCTTTATGAATGAAACAGTTATGGAACAAAAAGATATAGACAGAATTAGAAATGAGCATAAATTGGAAATTAAAAAGTTGTCCGAAAAAGCGAAACGTCTTATCGAAATGCGGATGAACGGCGAAATAGACAGAGATACATATTTACGATTAAAAGCAACTGTCGAAGCGGATAAAAGACATGTTGAGCAGCAATTGCGCGATTATGAAAATTTACCGAGAGTTGCACAAGCACATCCACACTCAATAGAAGAAATCAAAAAGCATTTGCTTAAGTTTATTTCGCCTAACAATACCGAGTTGGATGAAAACATCATTGATAAATTTGTGTCGCAAATCAAAGTAGAAAGCGAAACAGAGTTTTCGTGGTATTTGCATTTCGATATAGGTGAAAACTTCAATACGCAAAAGAAGCTGTATTGTATTTTTGCTATTTTATTCAAAGATGCTTTGAAATATAGAAATAAAAGAAAGCAGTTGTTACGTAAGAATCAGTATAAAGAGTTGCTTGTAAAAGTTTACGTTTAGCATATATATTAAAAACGCTATAATCCAAATACTAAATAAATAATTTGCAAAAAAAACGCAAAATTGCTGTTTAAGATATTGACTTTTGGCATATAATAATATATAATCAATATAATCCATTTTAAAATAGGAGTCGATCATGTTAGTAAATTTTTTGTTTAAGAATTGTAGGTCGTTTTATCAAGAAAATATTTTCAGTATGCAAGCTGTTAAAGATACGGAATTGAGAGAAATCAACACATTTTCAGTTGATAGTAAGTTAATGCCTAAGGATGAAAATGAGTTTATAAAATCAGCTGTTATTTTTGGCGGGAATGCATCCGGCAAGTCTAATGTTTTAAAAGCGCTTGCGTATATGAAAAACGTATTATTAATGTCGGCATCACAGTTTCCTATTGTTGCCACTAATGAAATATTTGCATTTTATGAGAATGCTCAAAATGAAGAGAGTACTTATGAAGTAGAAATCATTCAAAACGCTACTTATTATAAGTATGGTTTTACGTTATTGAAAGGGGCGGTTAAATCGGAATGGCTGGAACGCAGGAAAGAGAGATTAACTCCGGTATTTAAGCGTACAGATAACGAGCTTGAAATAATAGGTTTATCAAAACAAGCAACAAGATTAATAAATATTTCGGAAAAGACTCTTTTTTTGTCGGTTGGTAATAATTTCCATTTAGATATTGCTCCATATTTAAATGACGTAATGCAGTGGTTTCAAAACTTATTAATAGTTTTTGAAAACGATGCTAATATTCTAGATATCTATACTATGGAAAACGGCAAGTATAAAGAGCAGGCTCTAAAAATTTTAAAATTAGCGGATATAGGTATTCAAGATATAAGAGTCAAAAAAGATAAAGTTGCCAATATGGCTAATTTCAATGATATTCTTAACTTTAATGCTCAAATGCAGATAAATCCTGCTTCGTTCGGGCAGTTAAAACAAGAAGAAAAAAATCTTTATAATATAGATTTAGAAACTTTTTTTGACGTGTACGACAAAAAAGGGCAAGTAAAAGGGAAGAAAGATATTCTTTTATATAAAAACGCAGGGTTTAACTCCGAAGGCACGGCTCGTCTTTTGTGTTATTTGGGCTGGATTCTTGCGGCTCTGGATCAAGGTAGAGTAATTGTTATAGATGAGATTGATGCTAAACTACATTTTCTTGTCGCTGACTATATAATTAAACTTTTCAACTCAATTGATACCAATCCTAAAAATGCTCAGTTAATTTGTACAGCACATAACGTTATGCTTATGGATGAGGATTTGCGCCGCGATCAGATATATTTTACAAGCAAGGATAAGTACGGCGAAAGCAGTTTGGTATCATTATCCGATTATAAGAATGTAAGAAAAACGGATTTGTTCAGTAAACGCTATCTTGCCGGTTTTTATGCTAAGCTTCCCGATATGGTGAACAAGGATTGAGGTGAGATATGGCAAGAAGATCAGATAAATTTATTGCTCGAAACGTATTTTATATAATTACAAACGGAGCACAAACAGAATGTAATTATTTTAAATTGCTAAAAGCAAAACGCAGCGTTTATGATGTTAAAATCATTTTTGAGAATGCTGATCCTTTGGGATTAGTTCAGTATGCTCAAAGATATATTGCGGAAGCCAACCAAGTGTGGTGTGTATTCGATATCGATTATAGCTATAAAGATAAACGGTTAATTCCCGCGTTAAAGCAAGCCGAAGAAATTGGAATAAAAATTGCTTATTCTAATATTGCTTTTGAAGTATGGCTGATATCGCATTTCGAAAAGTGTAAGACTTCATTACAATTAGATGGTTATATTAGCGAGTTGGACAAGCTCTTAAAAGAAAACGGTAGCAATAAAACATATAGCAAAACCGATGAAAAACTGTTAAAAGAATGTTTCATTCCTAACTATAAGAAAGCTATAGAAAACTCAAAAATAATATATCAAAATTACGTTAAAATACATAATGCAAAATTTCCGAATCAACGACAACCCATTTGGAATTGGGTTTCAAGTACGTCAGTTTATAAGTTGGTCGAATCGCTTAAATTAAAGGATTAAAGACTAAAGTTATGGCATTTTTGTGTGTTTGTAACTTGCAAATTTTTGCGAATTCAAAGTTAGTCTTTCACTCAAAAACGAGTTTGGCGCAAGATGAAAAATGCGACTCGTTACTGTTAGAACAGTTTTCAGGAAGGTAAATAATGTTCATTAAAGAATTTAGAATCAAAAATTTTAGAAATTTTGATGATGCGGGCGTTTTATTAAAATTTCACCAAGGTGTTAATGCTATTGTAGGTGAAAATAATGCCGGCAAATCAGCAATTATTTCCGCTATAAGAATTGCTGTTTCCATAATACAGTATAAAAAAGATATTTATTTTACGAAATCAGATTTTCATTTAGACGCTAAAGGCGTTCTTGCAAATGAAGCGCAATTTGACATTTATTTAGCAGACGTTCCGAAATATCTTATTGAAATTTGGAAGCCTGGTACGGATGAAGGGGAATTCCATATAAGGTTTTTTCTTACTAAAAATGAGGCAGGCAAAGAAAGAATAAAATATTCGGTTTGGGGTGGTGAAGCTGAAGGAAATCAGCTTTCTGCCGACACATTAGAAGCAATCAATCTTGTCTATCTCGGCGCTTTAAGAGATGCTGAAAATGAAATGAGACCTAATAGAAATAGTAAGATAGCCAATCTTTTAGGCGCACTTGCTGCAACGCCCGAGTTAAAAGAAGATTTAGTCAATGAATTAGTAAAAGCCAATAATGCACTTTTACAGAAAGAACCTATATTTAAAATAAGAGAAATAATCAATAGAAATTTAGTTAGTATCGAGCATGATGTATTGCATCAACAAATTGATATAGGTTTTATTGATCCAAAGTTCGATTCGATCGCGACATCTTTAAGAACATGGATTTTACCCAGATGGAGTTTTGTCGATAAAACTTCTAAATATTTTACCCGAATAAAGGAGCGTTGTTCGACACATAAAGATTTAGTTGATGAAGATGCCGAGGGAATATTTTTAGATGTAAAAAAATATTCCGAAATATTTAGAGAAATAGATGAAGAAGAAAAACTATACTTAAAAGAAATAAGTAAGTTTTCGTTTGATTTATTTCAAAACGGTTTAGGATATAATAATTTATTATTTATTTCTACCGTATTGGGAGACATGTCTTTAACTAATGAAGAAATATTATTGAATTTGCTTTTGGCAGAGGAACCGGAAGCTCATTTGCACCCACAATTGCAATCTTTGATATATCAATTTTTTAAAGAACAGATTGAAAAATCTTCGAAATTACAGATTATATTTACAACACATTCTCCAACATTAATGTCTCAACTTAAAATAGATACGGTAAATATTTTATGTAACCATAATCATAGGACGCAATGCTTTTCCCTGGTTGATTCTAAGTTGAACATTTTAGAAAAAAATTATTTAGAAAAATACTTGGATGTTACGAAATCACAGATGCTTTTCTCGAGAGGTGTATTGCTGGTTGAGGGCATAAGTGAAGCTATACTCATTCCTGTTTTTGCAAAAATATTAAATAGAGATTTAACAACATATGCTGTTGAGATTGTAAATGTTGACGGCACGGCTTTTTCTCCATTTGTCCATGTACTATGTAATGCAACTGCTGTTGGCACAATTATAAAATGCTCTATAGTTACCGATGACGATAGATGCACGAACAAAAGCGATCAAAATATTTATATTTCTTTAGATCACGACTATGACTGTGATAATACAGTATTGGATGATATTTGTGACAAGTTGTGTAAAGGAGAGAAATCTGATAGATGTAAAAAAGTAATTGTTTTAAGTGAGCAGAACGGCGTCGATATAAATACTGCATATAAAACATTAGAATATGAGTTGGCTTCAAAAGAGAAAAATATTGAGATGATTTTAAATGCGATTAAATTACTGCATCCAACCTCAGGCGCAAGACTTGAAGAATTGGTAAAGAAGGATGAAAAGTTAATTTATAAAACTATTCGGATATGGTTATTTATGAGGTCGCGTTCGTATGATAAAGCGCAGTTCGCTCAAATATTAAGCAAGGAGATTGAAGATCATAAAGATAGTTTTATAATTCCGGATTATATTAAAAAAGCGATTTATGCTGTGACAAGGGAAGAAGATTAAAATGGGTATAACTAAAGAGCAGCAAGATTTTTTAGATGCTAATGGAAAGATTGTTCTTTGCGCATGTCCCGGAAGTGGTAAAACAACCATTGTAGCGAGAAAGTTTCTTAAATATCAAGAAGAATGGGATAAGGCTCATTCCGGCATAGCTGTTCTATCTTTCACAAATGTGGCGTGTGATGAAATAAAAAATAAGATTTCCGAGGAAGAGGGGAATACGTGCGTTTATGATTATCCACATTTTATAGGCACGGTAGATAGTTTTATTGATAATTTTGTTTTCTTGAGATTTGGGTATTTATTTTCGTGCAAACAAGTTCGTCCCAAAATACTAATAAAAGCTTCGGCTACAAGTACTTATCAGTTTTGGCGTAATGATTGCTATCAAAAGGGCTGCATTTCTAGAATTGAACAATTTAAGGTGTTAGAAAATAGAGAAACTTATTATAAAGAAGAAAAAGTTGTATGTGAGGAGAAAAGAGGTGTAATTCCATGTAGATCTTATATTGAAAGAATGCATCGCAAAAATTGTTACTTTCAAAGCGAAGTGCCATACCAATCATCGCAGTTATTGAAAAAACATCCAGATGTCGCAAAAGCAATTGTTGAAAGATTTCCTGTCATAATCATTGACGAGGCACAGGACACTTCAAAGGAACAGATGGAGATTTTTGAATTGCTGGTAACGGCAGGGTTGCAAAAAATAATATTAGTTGGAGATCCTGATCAATCGATTTATGAATGGAGAACAGCAAAGAGAGAATGTTTTGTAGACAAAATAAACGATCCAAACTGGCATACGTTATATTTGACAAGCAATTTTAGAAGCTCTCAGCTTATTTGCAATGCTACAAAGGCCTTTTCAGAAATTTATCATAATAGACCTGCGAATAAATCTGAAGCAGAACATAAAGATTTTCCTATTAAACCTATTCTCTTATTATATGATCTGAATACTCAACGCGGAGATCTTATTCCAAAGTTTAAGTCTTTTTGTGAAACTAATAATATTGAATTAAATAAATCAGCAGTTGTGTCTCGTGGAAGAATTGGTTCAAAAAATCATGTTGAAAATTTATGGAAAAATTCTCAAACTGAGCAAATAGCAGAGGCTGCCTATAATTTTCTCTATGGTAGCCGTAGGACGGCATTTGAATTGCTTGAAAAAGCTATATTTTCTTTAACGGTAAAAGATTTAGAAGATATAGAGATTTCATTAGAAAGCGAAGTGGAAAAATATATAACCTACAGTGATTGGAAAAATGCTATTTTGCAACTTTTAACTTCGCTCCCACTGGCAACGTTAGCATTATCAGATTGGATAGCGGAAGCTAAAAAATGTGTTTGTGATTTTGTAGCCTCGAACCAGATTATAAAACAACTTCCTAATTCATTGAAGGAAATAGTTATACAAATAAAACAACGTGATCAAAATTTTCCGAATTTTAAGCAGGAAATATTGAGTTCTTTCTTCGGGAATAAAGAAGTACAGAATAATTTTACTCTATCAACTATCCATGGAGTAAAAGGTGAAAGTTATGATGCGCTTATGCTAGTACTGGAAAGTACAAGGGGATCCACATTAACGCCTAAGTTCTTAGCGGAAGGCGATCTGACTGATGAAAAAATGAGAATAGCATATGTTGCAATGACTCGCCCCAAGAAGTTATTAGTTGTGGCTATGCCTAAAATCAGAAATTTTAACGAAGCAAGATTTTCAAGAAGTGATTGGGATTATTTCGAAATCTAATTTACTAAAAGAGGACTATTATGGCAAATTCAACAGAACAAATAGGTGTGCATTATTGCGGATTAATTGCAGCAAAAAACAAATGATGTTTAGAGTACAGCCAATAGATGATGTTGGTATTGATGCTCATATAGAGTTTGTTGATTCATCTGGTACGCCGCAACAGCTTCTAGCGCTACAAATTAAATCAGGGGCAAGTTGGTTTAAAGAGAAGAAAGACGGTTATATTGTTTTTCGTGATATTGACGAAAGACAATATAATTATTGGACTATGAATTCTTTGCCTTGCATCGTGGTTTTATATAACCCTGATGACGGTATATGTGTGTGGCAAGAACTTACCGAAAAAACTATAGAAAGAACTAAAAGAGGAACAGGAAAAGGCTTTTTTGTTAATGTTCCTTTAAATCAAGTTTTCTTGGATGCAGCATCAAATAATAAGCTCCTTTCTTTTAATAATCTACCTGAACATATAATAAATTATAACTTTCTATTGTCGCAGAAGAAATTTATGCAAATTATTCAAAACGGTGGAGTGGTTAAGTTGCATTCTACCGAGTGGGTAAACAAGAGTAGTGGAAAGGGGAACACGGAGTTAATAGTAGATGGTGGGAATGGCATTGTAAAATATGCTTATCCATATTGGTTTCCTTTTACTCCATATAAAGATGTGTTTCCGCGACTTTTCCCATGGGCCGATTTTTCGGCTGATGAAGATTTCTT